>CXWL01135622.1_pt1 | contig 14855 bp, 21 predicted proteins | sample 590931 | NCBI WGS metagenome assembly CXWL01 (sample SAMEA3498368, study PRJEB10139) | groundwater metagenome | biome: water well; material: biofilm material | place: Germany | collected 2015-04-27 | reverse complement strand
ACAAAATTCGCAATCTTGCCAAACGCTTGTTACCAGATGTATTAATTGTCTCGGAATGTGTACGACGCTGAATAAACAAGATTTTTATTTATTTTTTTAAATTCTAAGAACGCTTTTCTATACCAATTTGGGTCAAATGGATTTTCTCCAAAATCTTCAAAACCTAAAACATCAAAGAATTCTTTATTTAGCCATGGTTCAATTCCAAAAATTCCAATGTTGAATTTTTCGACTCTTTTGAGAACAGTTTCGAAATCCGATTCAGAAAAGTATTTTATCGTTTCTGTATCAAAACCATCATTCAAGTTTATTAAACCCACAAATATATTTTCTTCCAAAAACTTTTGATTTTCTTTCCTTCTAATTTCAGAATTATTTTCTTGCATTTCTTAATTTTGATGAATTTTTAGACTTAGTTCTTCTGTATTCACGGCTAAAGATATAGCTGGTAACGTCTTGGTACTACAGCGGGTTTGGGACTAAATTAAGCCCATTCCTCGGATTTGCCAAATCATCCCAAATACAAAACCATTTTCCCATTAAGCCAATTACCCAAATTCGTTGTAGTAGCTGTTAGCACTCGTTGTATATTTATCAAAGTTTCCACCAAGGCTTTTTCTCGGCTATATTTTTGTAAACCTCTAAATTTAGAATTTTACCAAGTTTGTTAATTGCGTTTTGCTGGTTCACAGTCTTGCGTTTTGCATTGCGTCCATATTGAACTTCTCCTTTAAAATTGTCGTCTGTCAGATTTGCAATTTTAAATAATGCTTCACACGCATGATATCGTATTAAATATTCATTTTTTAGATTACTTACAATTTCAAACAGCGGTTTTATAGACTTTACTGTCCCTTTAATTTGAAACACGCGCCAAATTTGATAATTGTCGCGTCCGTCCCAAATTTGAAACTTCGTTTCGTCCCTGTCTACAATAATTTTCAAAAGATTGTCTTCTGTCAGTTCATTTAACTCGTTAAATACTCTTTCAGATTCGTCTTCGTAAAATTTATGAAATTCTTCTTGTGTCATATCTAGTAATGAGTGCTAACTCGTATATACTCGCTACTTTATAGCGCATATGCAGCTGTTTTTGGGTGAATACACGTTATAAAGTAACGCTTTTCAAATATATAATTATTTTTTTATAAATGATTGTAAAACGTTCCAACGAAATTTGATGTGTTTTGTGTGAGATGCTTTCAGCATGACAAACTAAGCAGTGAAATCTAAAGGAAGTAGGATGTTTTCTACCCGCAGTTAGCTTATTTTCTTTCTTCTCTGTATTTGCTTAAAATGATGGCTCTTTGTAATCTTGGTCTGTTGTAGCGTTGTAATAAAACCGGATAGACATTTAGGATTATATTTAAAATAATTAACGATAGAGATTCCTTTATTCCGAAAGTAATTGCCACATAAATAGTAAAAGCTAAAACTATAAAAAAGATGATGACGTGGCCTAATTCTGATTGTTTGGTGCGATATTCTAAATGTTCTAAAGCTTGCAAGTTTTTTTCTACTGGATTAGCTTTTTTATTCAGTTTTTCCCAACCAATAATAACTAAGAATTTTCTAAAAAGATTGATGCCAAATGCTTCGTAGATTTTTCCTTTCTTTTCCCAAATTTTTTCTACATAATACGCTGATTTGAATTCTGATTTTAATGTTTCGGTAAAAAAGAAAACATACATCATTAGTACGAAATTCAGTGTCCAAGCGAATAAAAAACCTTGTAAACCAACTTTGTAAATGAGTCCGCAGACTAAGAAAATAGTAATAATTACGGTAAGAGTAAGTAGCATGTATTTGCGCATTTTGATGTTTTTTTAGATTAAAAAGTTATTGTTGACTACTCTATAACTTCTGTCCATTTTTCGGTATGTGTATTCTTGAATCTCACCAAGAAAAATGCTTTAAAATCTTTAGTTTTATATTCTAAATCATAAATTAAAATATCGTCATTTGGTACTTCAGGGTAGGCGTTGAATGATTTTGTAGTGGCTTGTATTAAGTAGAAATTATCTGCTAATTTCTCTTTGACAAATGCAAAACTCCACAAATCTGACATATAAGAAAATTTAGATTTTTCAGGCACATAACTGTTCAGTTTTTTTAAGAAATTTTCATCTTTTGGAATAGTTTGCACTTCTTTAATTTTGTCTTTTTCAATAAGAAATGTTTTGTGCCAAGAAAATTGTCCGTTTAATGTGTACCAAGAAATTACTTCACCAGGAATGTCTTCACTAAGTTGTGGTTTTTCTCTAAGATTCTCCATTGTTTTTTGAAAATCTAAAAGCACTTTTTCGGTATAATTTGCTTGTTTAAATCGGGCTTGTAATTGTTGTAAAGTGTAGGTTTTAGGAGTTTGTTGTGCCAATAAATTACCATAAATACTGATGAAAAATATAAAAGCAATTGTGATTTTTTTCATGATGGTTGGAATTTGTTGTTTTTAATTTTATTTGGAAATTTTTAGATATTCATCTTTGTAATCAATTGTTTTTTCTACGTTGTTTTCTTCGATTAATCTTGGTAAATATAGTTTTCCGTTCTTGAAAAGATATTTCACTTTCTTTTTTTCTATCAATATATATTCATTAAAAATTTCTATCTCAAGATAATTGATATTGTCTTCAACGCTTGTTTTATATTTAATAAAAATATTTTTTAAGACTTTGTTTTCAGGATTTTGTAAATCAATCATTTCAAGGTATCCATTTTCTTTAAATTGATAACCTAGATCATTTTCGTTTGATTTTACCCAAGTACCAATTATGTCTTGTGAAAAACTAAAAAAGGGTAGAAGTAAGGCTAGAATTAAAACTTTTCTCATGTTGTTTTCGATTTCTTACTCCGTTGGAAATTTAGTAATATCCATATAAAAAATTTCCCAAGTGTGACCGTCAAAGTCTTCGATAGTGCGTTGTTGCATAAATCCGTAATCTTTCATTTCGCTAGGTTCAATTCCGCCAGCTTTAAGTCCGTTTTCCACCATATTATTGACTTCATCCAAACTGTCTAATGATAAAGAAAATAGTCCAGCTACACTAGATTTTGTATCGGCTATGGGTTTAGTAGCGAATGAAGAGAATTTTTCGTGAGATAAAAGCATTACAAATATACTTTCACTCCAAACCATACATTTTCCAGAATCATCCGAAAATTGTGGATTATTTGTAAAACCTAATGCGGTGTAAAAATCCATAGATTTTTGCAGATTAGTTACGGCTAAATTGATAAAAATTTGTTTTCCCATTTTTTTAATATTTAGTTGTGAGTGTTTTTTGTTTTAGTAGGGGATTGTGGGTAAGGATTACATATCCGTGCTATCGGGTGTAAAGATTTTTATAATGCAAAATAGAATCGAAATATAAAGAATTGAAATAGTTAGGAGTGTGGAAAAAATACTAAAAGCTTTATTCTTTTTATATAACATAAGATTTACTCTTGTTATTAAAACCAAGACTATAGGATAACTAATTCCGCATAGAAAAATAATTTGCCCTAATATGCCGCTACTTGGGCTGTCCATGGCAAATATTGATAAAAAAGCAATTATTGGCCAAAGTAATATTGGTAATAAAATGAAAATATTTAAAGCGATAAGCCACTTGGGAATTTCTTCGAAAAATGATTTAATACTCATATATATGATTTATATATTTTTTAGTTAAACAAATAAACTGCTTGCTTGTACAAATTTGTTTAAAAAAAGCGCATATTCTTCTCAATTTGGATAAAATATACGCTTCATTTATAACTTAAATTATGTTTTTATAATTCCTCAGCGAACGTATCGTGTTGTTTGAAATCACCAGATTGGTAACCTTTTTTAAACCATTTTTTACGTTGTTCAGAAGTACCGTGTGTGAATTTTTCTGGTTGTACGTGACCTTGCATTTTAGTTTGAATGGCATCATCACCAACTGCATTTGCTGCGTCAATCGCTTCATCTAAATCACCAACTTCAATTCGGTCTTGGTTGTATTTTGCCCATAAACCTGCATAAAAATCGGCTTGTAATTCTTGACAAACAGATAGTCTGTTGGCATCTTCTTCGCTTTTGTTTTGTTGTGCTTGACGCACTTTTGAAGATGTTCCTAAAACCGTTTGTACGTGATGACCCACTTCGTGAGCAATTACGTATGCAATAGCGAAATCGCCACCTTTCGCGCCAAAACGCGTTTTTAATTCTTCAAAAAAGTCTAAATCCATATATACTTTTTTATCGCCTGGACAATAAAATGGACCAGAAGCAGAAGTAGCAGCACCACAAGCGGTTTCAACCTGACCGGTAAATAATACCATTTCTGGTTTTGGATAGTTACCTAAACCTTCTTCTTGAAATATTTTTGTCCAAGTATCTTCAGTCATCGCAAAAACGGCATTGGCGAAATCACCAATTTCTTTTTGTTCTGGAGTAAGTTCTGTTGCGCCTTCAACTTGAGTTTCTTGTTGAGCGGGTTGCATTTGATTGATTACATTTCCAATTTGTTGACCTTGTTCGCCACCAAATGTCATCAATAAAAAAGCAATGATTCCTATTAATCCACCACCACCTAAAACGGCTTTTCCAGTTCCGCTCATGCCACGTCTGTCGTCCACGTTGTCACTTTTTCTATAATCTCTCCATTTCATAATAATATGTGTTTTAGTTTATAATCAGGTTAGGTTTAATTAATTTGAGAAATAATATTTCTTTAAAAATGGTTCTCGATACATTCCGATTCATGCTTCATCGAAACACTCGAACTGACGAATTGAAAAGCTTATTCTTGACTCATTTCATCAATTGATTTTTCTTTATCAATTGGAATGATCTGATTATATAGGGTATAATTGATAGTATAAATGTAACTAATTGTAAAAAAGATTCCGATACAAATTGCGAAAATTCCTAGCATAGCTATGATTAAACCAAATACCAAACATAGAATTATAGTAAACGGATGTTTCATAGCTAGTCTTGAACTATTTGACATGGCTTGTAGAGTAGTTTGGTTTTCGAAAATGATTAACGGAATAGAAAGAATAAATAAAAGCGTAATGAATAATTGTATTAAAGTAGCTCCTGGGATTTTTAAGTAGATTAAGCTTAAACCTAAAACATCTGAATATAAAGCGGTTAATGCTCCAGCTAAAAATAAATTCATGAAGTAAGGACTTTTGAAATAATCGAATAAATTATTTAAACCGAATTCTTTATCGTGTTTGGCTAAATGATTTATTTTATAAAAACCGGCTGTAAGTACTGCTGAGAATCCAGCTATTGGAATTCCTACAGCTGCGTTAATTAGCATATAATTAATGTCTTCTGCTAAATCTGGACTCATCTTGACAAATTCATCTAAAGAGGAAATATCCATAGCTTTGAAAAGGATTATAAAAGTAATTGGAAGTATAAAAAGACACATTAAAAATATTCCAACTCCAGAAATCCAGACTGTTTTTTTAAAAATTGAAAAGCTTTCATCTATTATTCTACCAATATCTGGTGTAGTGTTTTGATTAAATTTTGTTTCGAAATTTGACATCATTAATTAAGTATATGTTATAATCAAATTTAGTTTTTTAAAATTAAATCACAAATTTAAATGTTAATTATATTTTGTTGTAATGAATATTTCTTGTTCTCGATGCATTTCAATTTATGCTTCATCGAAATATTCGAACTGATGGAATATTTAATTGNNATATTATTTGTTAAAAATAAATTTATGATTTATCTTTGGACAGAATTCACAAATAAAATTCCGGAAAACATGTTTGAATTTCAACAGTATTTAGGCTTTATACTTTTCTTAACCATCTTAACTATAGGTTTTTGGTTAATGTTTTTTCTAGTAGGATTTGTTCAATATTGGATTGGCGGATCTTTAATAGAAATGTACAAAGAAAAGAAAGCAAAAAAATTAGCTGAACAAGGAAAGTAATTTCCTTAGGTTAATAAAAAATCCCGATTCGTACGAATCGGGATTTTTTTGTTTTTAGTCTCATCCCAACCCTCTCCAGCGGAGAGGGAGTGATTAAGATTATTGTTTTTATTTTTTAGAACTCACCACCATTTTCTTGGTCTTGACCTTTTGGTTGTTTTTCTTTATCATTTTTTTGTTTATTAAAACGATACGTAAATGATACAGTAATTTGTCTTTTTCTCCATTGCATTTCTGATTCTGAATCAATTTGTCCAGGAATATAAGTTTCTGATCTTCTAATTCTTGAATTAAACACATCATTCACATTTAAAGCAACTGTAGCTTTATCTTTAAGTACGTCTTTACTAAATCCTAAATTCATACCAAACATTCCTTTAACACTACCTTGAGCATTGTTTTGAGGTCCATTGTAAGTAGCATTTGTTTGCCAATCAATTTTATATGGTAACGTAATTTTTGAATTTATACGAGCAAACCAGCTAGAAGCCGTATTGTCAAAGTTTTGTGATTTTTCAATTAAATTATTAGAAATATCAAAGTAAGAATAATTAAAATCACCTTTAGTTTGTACTCTAAATAAATTGAAGTTACTGTTTAATTTCCACCATTTGTAAGGTGTGTAATTTAAAGTAAATTCGAAACCTGTTCTGTTTTCTTCACCAATATTAACAAAACTAGAAGTCGTAATTGGCACACCGTCAGGATTTAAACCTTCAACATAACGCACCATTTGGAACGAATCTTTNNAGTACTTAATGTAACTTTACCTAGTTTAGTTAAAAAACCTAAATCAACTGCATCAGTTAATGTTGGATTTAAATCAGGATTTCCTTTGAAGATATTAATATTACTAGAATACGTACTGAAAGGATTTAATTGTCTTCCTCTTGGTCTGTTAATTCTTTTACTATAATTTAATGATAAATTAGAGTTATCTGTTAATTCATATGTAAAGAATGCACTTGGGAAGAAGTTGTTGTATTTTTTATTTTTGTAAATTGAACTTGTAATCTGATCTACATCTATATCTGAATCTTCAAAACGTAAACCATAAAGCATGCTTAATTTACTGAATTTCATTCCAAATTGAGTATATAAGGCATTTACTTTTTCAGTATATTCTAATTTATTTGTAAAGTCATCGTTTATTACACCATCATTTAATACAGCATAATCGGTACTCATATTTACAAAATTCCCACGGTATCCAGCTTCAAATTGATATTTATCTCCAATTGGTAAAACATAATCCGCTTGAATTAAATTTCTATTTTGTTTTTGATTGTTTTTAGTTAAATCCGTAGTTGAAGGGTTTATTGTAGAATTGTCAAAAATAATAGAATTGTTATAGTTTTTACTATCTGAAAAAGAGCCGTCAATTGTTAATTTGTGACCCGTTTTTTTGAAGTTTTTAACTAAATTAGTGTTGAATTCTACGTTTTCTTCGTTTTGATCTTCTAGGTTTAAACGATTTCTATAAAAGGTGAAATTTCTATTACTATCAAAGTTGTTGAAATTTACATCTTCTTCATTATCACCTGAGTTTTTTCTATAGTTTACACTATTTGTCCATGTTGTAGATTTGTCTAAATACCAATCAAATCCAAATCCACCATTATAACCTTTATTGATTCTAGAGTTTTCTCTATGTTCATCAATATAACTATTAGTAGTGTTATCATCGTTTAAATATCTTGTGCTTACTTGAGAATATCCAGGATTGCTTCTATAGTTGTATCCTTGAGTTGTAAATAAATTAAACTGATTGGTTTTATAATTTAATGTACCATTAAGACCATTATTAGCAGGAGTTCCTGCAGTAGCCATTACTGTTCCGTTAAATCCATTCGTTTTTCCTTTTTTCAAAATGATATTTAAGATTCCGGCTCCACCTTCAGCATCGTAACGCGCAGAAGGATTAGTAATAACTTCAACCTTATCTACAGCATCAGCAGGTAACATTTTTAAAGCATCATTTACACTTATTGCGTTAGAAGGCTTTCCGTCAATTAAAACCTTTACGTTTTCATTTCCTCTTAAACTAATAGCACCTTCAGTATCTACAGTAACACTTGGAATGTTACCTAAAACATCACTTACAGTTCCACCTTTAACCATTAAATCTTGGCCAACATTATAAACTTTTTTGTCCATTTTAATGTCAACCGTTGTTTTTTCACCACGAATTACAACTGTTTCAATTTGGTTGGTTTCCGTTTCCAATAAGATATTCCCTAAATTGGTATCTGCAGAAATGNNGGCTCCAATAAGATATTCCCTAAATTGGTATCTGCAGAAATGTTTTGATTAAGTTTTTCTTGATTTTTGTAGCCTGGAAATTCAAATTTGATGTCGTAATTTCCAGAATTTATTTCGATGTTGAAATTTCCATTGGCATCAGCAGCTCCACCATTAATTACTTGTTTGGTGTCTGATTTTGACAAGGTAACTACAGCAAATTCTACTGGTAATGAGGTTTCTTTGTCGATAATTTTACCAGTTACATTTACCTTCTTAAAAGAGGTTTGTGAAAAAGCATTCGCACTAACGAATAATACTGCTAAAAATAGAATTGATTTTTTTAATAACATAAGGTATAACATTTTACAGTACAAATGTAGTGTTAGGCTTAGCAATTAATTATTAAATCTATGTTAAAAGATTTTATAAAGAGTTGTTAATGGGTTGTTAATGGGTTGTGAGTTCTACTAATTACTACAAAACTATAATTAATTTAATGAAAATTTAATAATTTAATGTGTATGTCAAATTTTCAAATTTATTTGGGTATAATATAAAATTTCCTGAATTTAAGATTTGTGAATTACTATACAATGTCCAAGAAATCTTATTTTCTTCATTACCATATAATCTTAAAACTTTATTTGAATTATTAGTTGCAGAAACAAAGTCGTTTACATAGTTTAATTCTCCATTAATTATTATAGAAAAAGTACTTGTACTTGGATAGGTTGTATTGGTTTTAAAGTTGACATCAACCCAAGCTTCAGGTTGTATTATATATTCATTATTACTTTCAATATCATGATAATGTTTAGACCAATACTTAGATTTTTCTATATTGATATGATGAAATGACTTATTTGGAAAAACACAGTTACAATTACCATTATTGTTAGTTGTACAAGATGATAATGGTGTAATACTTGAAGCTATGCAATTACCAAACTCAAAATCATATTCTTTACAATAATAAGTGCTAAATTTTGCTCCAGAGACAGGTAAATTTGTTTTATATTCTTTTACTTTAATTGTTGCAGTTTCACCCGTATAATCAATAGGTTTCAGACTTAAATCTATTTCAAAATCGTTTAAACATTTTAGGTTTAAAATAGAAATGATAAAAATTAATAAATATGAAATATTCCGTTTCATTTTTAGAATTTTAAAAGATTTATTTCCTAATTTATGTTAGAAAATAAATTGCAATTAATAACTATCAAATTTACGAAATATATGTCTTAAAGTATTGAAAATGTGTTATTTGTGTTTAATATTATAAAATTTCTTTAATTAATTCTGTTGGTCTTGCAATTACAGCTTTTTGGCCATTAATTACAATTGGTCTTTCTATTAATTTTGGAAATTGAATCATAGCTTCGATGATTTCTTTATCGGATAAATTTTTACCTTTAAAATTGTCTGTCCAATCTTTTTCCTTAATTCGAACCAATTCAATCGGTTTAATATTTAGTTTTTTTATGATGACTTCTAATTCCTTGTAAGTTGGCACATTGTCTAAATAATTGATGATTTCAAACGGTTCGTTCATTGATTCTAAAAAACAAAGTCCTTCTCTTGATTTTGAACAACGATTGTTGTGGTAAATGGTTATCATAAATATTTTTTTTGCAAAGGTAATAATTGTATTTTAGTGCACTTAAAAAAAATAAAATGTATATAGAACAATTACAGAAATTCAAGATTAATTTGTGGACATATTTAGTTATTCCGGGTCTTTTTTTAGGCTTAATGGTTTATAATTATATTTCAACTGAAGGTGTTGATACTGCTGCAATGATGAAAGATATGACTAAACTTATTGGTGTAAATGGTACATTTGTAACGCTAGTTGCACCTTTAGCATTTTTGTTATTGGTTGTGTTGTTTTATAATAAATTTATTCAGAATAACACCTTACGAGTTTTAACTACATCACGACCAAAAATTGATTGGAAGCGCGTGTTTTTCTCTTTCGGACTTTGGAGTTTATTTACAATTGTTACTACAGTTGTAAGTTATTATGTAGCTCCACAAGATTTCATCATAAATTTTAAACCTGAAAAATTTGCAGTTTTTGTGGTTTTAGCGCTATTGTTTATTCCGTTACAAACTAGTTTTGAAGAGTATTTGTTTCGCGGACATATGCTGCAAGGATTAGGTTTAGCAACAAAAACAAAATGGATTCCGCTTTTTGTTACTTCATTTTTATTCGGAATTATGCATATTGCGAATCCGGAAGTTGAAAAGCTAGGAATGGTAATTATGTTCTATTATATTGGAACAGGTTTGTTTTTAGGAATTTTAACTTTAATGGATGAAGGTTTAGAATTAGCATTAGGATTTCATGCGGCTAATAATTTAGTTGGTGCTTTATTGGTCACATCAGATTGGTCGGCATTTCAAACCCATTCTATTTTGAAAGATGTTTCTGAACCAAGTGCAAATTTTCAAATATTCATTCCGATTTTAGTGATTTTTCCAATTTTACTTTACATTTTCGCCATAAAATATAAATGGAGCAATTGGAAAGAAAAACTTTTCGGAACAATTAAGCCAATTGAAGTAGTAGAATTCCAATCTATTGAAGAAAATTAATGAATCAGTTTATTCATCCCGATTTTAAATTAAACGGAAAAGGTTTTTCATATCTCGAACTTTTATCGGAAGCCTTATATTTAAAGGAAAACGGACAATTGTTTGAAAAAGCGATTGGTAAATTTTTATTTGAATGGCTTAATAATGAATCGTTTGTTTTTGTACATACTTCTGGTTCTACAGGAAAACCCAAACAAATTGTATTAGATAAAAATGCGATGATGGCTTCGGCGAAAGCTACAGGTTTATTTTTCAATTTACAACCTAAAAAAACTGCTTTATTATGTTTGTCGGCTGATTATATCGCAGGAAAAATGATGTTGGTTCGTGCAATGACTTTGGGCTTGCATTTAGTTACTGTTGAACCCAATAGTAATCCATTATCAAACAAAAAATTCGATTTTGTGGCAATGGTTCCCTTACAGGTTGCTAATTCATTAGAGCAGCTTCATTTGGTTGATACGTTGCTTATTGGTGGTACCAAAGTGAGTTATCAATTGGCTGATCAAATTTTGAAAACCAATTGCAACGCTTTTGAATCGTACGGAATGACGGAAACGATTTCGCATATTGCTATAAAGCAAATAGGAGCGAAGGAGTTCACCGTTTTGCCAAATGTGACTATTTCCTTAGATGATAGAAATTGTTTGGTAATTGAAGCTTTAGAAATCTCTTCGGATAAAATTATTACGAATGATATTGTAGAGATTTTAAATCCGACTCAATTTATTTTAAAAGGGCGAATTGATAATGTTATTAATTCTGGTGGTGTGAAAATTTTCCCTGAAGAAGTAGAAGAGAAGTTGTCCAGATATATTTCTACACCTTTTTTTATTGCAAGTGAATCTGATGAGAAATTTGGTGAAAAAGTAATCTTAGTTTTAGAAGGAAAACCTTTTGAGATTGAGAATGCTATATTTTCGGATTTATCAAAATATCAAATTCCAAAGGAAATACTATTTATAGATAAGTTTGTACAAACGGAAACCAATAAAATAAACAGAAGGAAAACCCTTGAGAAAAGGGCATAAAAAAAGTGTCACACTAATAAAAAATCCTGTTTTGTAATTAAATTCTTCTTTTTGCAGATTTTTTTCCAGTATGACACTAATTAAATACTTTATAACTAATTAATAGTTTAAGTTGATTCGAAAAGAGAAGTAAATTTACTAATTAATTATTAAACTCACAAACTTTTCGTTAATTTTTTAATGTTCCATTTTAAAATTGTAATCTAATGAGTGTTTTCCGCTTCCATAGAAAGAGAAAAATACACATAGTAGTAGGGCAGCGCTTGCTTGTATAAAGTTTGAAAGATTAAATTCTCCGAAGAAATTAATTAGCACAGCGCATAAAACAATTGGCAATTGAAACCAAATTGACCATCTGGTAAAGAAGCCAAGAACAATCATAAATCCACCAATCATATGAGCCATAGCCACGTAATGAATAATCATCATTTCGCTTCCATAACCTCTAAACGAACTTAAAATTTCACTTAAATACTGCTTGTTTGTAATGAAGGTAGCACCTTTAATAAATAAAAACACACCTAATGCAATTCTTACAAGATCTAATGGATAAGACGTGTGTGCGTTTGCCCATTTGTTCAATTGTTTAATACTAGTAGCCATAGATAATAGATTTAAAATTATTATCTAAGTTACTAAAAATTAATTGATTATGAATTAATTTTTAGTTTTTTTCTACTTTAACAAAAAACTGATTTGTTTTAACGTCGATGTTTTCCAATTCAATTTTTTTGTCAATTTTCATTTCTTGTTTAGAAACAGTAGGGTTTAAACGTATTACTTTATTGTTAATTATAATGTCAACTGGCATTTTGAAATTCGCATTTACATTTCCCCATTGGTAAATTAATTTACCATTAGATTTAGATAAAATCAATTTTGGAATTTTTGTAGTTGTTAAATACTGATTAAAAATGGAAGTCAAATCCATACCACTTTCTGCATTAAAGTAATCTATTACAGTTTGCGTGTCAATAATTTGCTTTTTATATTTTTCAGAATAATTATAAAGGATTTTCCACCATTTTACATCGTCATTTATAATGTGTCGAAGTGTATTAAGTAGGAGCGAACCTTTGTAATACATATCGCCACTTCCTTCTTTATTCACACCAAATTGTGCAATAATAGGTCGGTCGTTTTGTACATTATTAGCTTGTCCGTTGATGTATTTCATAGCTTGATCATATCCTTTTACACATTCTATGAAAACTGTTTCGGTGTAAGTTGTAAATCCTTCATGAATCCACATATCGGCAATATCTTTACTTGTGATACTATTTCCGAACCATTCGTGACCTGTTTCATGTATCGTAATATAATCGAAAAACATACCAGCTCCAGTTCCAGACAAGTCCATTCCAAGATATCCTTTTTTATACTTATTTCCGTAAGCCACAGCACTTTGATGTTCCATACCTAAATAAGGAGTTTCAACTAATTTGTAACCATCTTCGTAAAAAGGATATTTTCCAAATTTCGATTGAAAGCAATTCATCATTGGTTTTACATCATTATCAAAATGTTTACGTGCTTTTTCTTCATTGTCACGCAATACATNNATACATAATAATCTAAATCTAAACCTTCATGATTGTCATGAATATGAACATAATCGGCAATATTTACTGTAATATCATAATTATTAATTGGGTTTTTAACTTCCCAATCCCAACGTGTATAGCCATTTTTTAAATCGGTTGAACCGATGAATCTTCCGTTAGAAACATTCATTAATCCGTTAGGAACAGCCACTTTCATACTTGCGCCATTATCTGGTTCATCTGTTTGAGAATCTTTACACGGATACCATAAACTTGCTCCAGTTCCTTGTACAGCTACACCAATCCAAGGCTTATCTTTTTTATCTTTGGTAAATACGAAACCACCATCCCAAGGTGCATTTTTAGCAATTACAGGATTTCCTGAATAATTGAATGTAATAGTTTGAGTCGTTCCTTTTTTTAATTCTTCAGGAAAATTAATAAATACAGCGTTGAAGTCTCTTTTATATGTTAGTTTTTTATTGTTCCAAACGATAGATTCAATTTTCATGTTTTCAAATAGATCCACTTGAATTTTAGACGTGTTGTCATCTACTTTAAAAATGATTTCATTGAATCCAATAATTGATTTTTCTGTTGGATTAATCTTGATATCTAAATTGTATCGCAATACATCATAACACGTGCGTTCTTCACGTAAACCACCTTGTAAAGAATCTTTACGAGTAAAATTTTGCGCTTCAATTTGATTGAAACCCAAAAGTGCAAGGGAAAATAAAAGTGTTTTTTTCATTTTAAAAATATTTAAAGTATAAATCTCGTAAAAATAATTTCCAAATTAAAATTATAATTAGAAGAAAAAAAGAAAAAGCTCTCGGATGTGAAAGCCATTCATATTTATTTGGTTTGTTTTCTGTTTGCATAAAAAAAAATCTACTAATAAGTAGTAGATTTTTGTTTTTTGTTACGTTTTTATTTTAAAAATCTCAAAACGATTTCATTAAATAATTTTGGATTATTACTTGGTAAATAATGATTCGCATTTGGAACGATTGCCAATTGCGCTCCTGGAATTGCTTCAAATATTTTTAAAGTATGTTCGTTTTTAATTTGATCATGATCACCCGCCATTATTAATGTTTTTGACTTGATAACGCTTAAATCTTCATATTTCATGTTTGGATGATTGATGTCTAAATTATATAAATCAATAGCTAAATCGTTTTTATGATTCACATTTTCTTTAACCAAATTATCTCTTATCTGTTTCATTTCGTCTAAGTCAGCAACACCTTCAGGGAAAATATTAGCAGCCATTGATACAATTTTATTAACTCTTTCTGGGTGTTGAATTGCCATTGATAAAGCTAAAATTCCACCATCACTCCAACCTACAATATGAGTTTTTGTGATGTTTAATTTATCTAAAAATTGTTTTAAATCTTCAATTTGTAAATCGAAAGTTAATTCTACTCCATTTTTGTATGTTGATGCTCCTCTTCCTCTACAATCTACAAAAATCACTTTATAATGTTTAGATAATT
>CXWL01019979.1_pt1 | contig 14855 bp, 11 predicted proteins | sample 590931 | NCBI WGS metagenome assembly CXWL01 (sample SAMEA3498368, study PRJEB10139) | groundwater metagenome | biome: water well; material: biofilm material | place: Germany | collected 2015-04-27 | reverse complement strand
CCTTTGCGATGGGCGGAATTGGGGACAGTCTATCGGTATGAACGGGCCGGTACGCTTCATGGATTAATGCGGGTAAGGGGCTTTACTCAGGATGACGCGCATCACTTTGTGTCGAAAGAGGAGATGGAAGCGGAGTTGGTCTGGATCCTTGATTTCTGTGTTCATATCTTGAAATCGTTTGGATTTGTCGACTACGACATATATCTTTCAACTCGCCCTGAAAAGGCGATCGGCGACCCGGCCGACTGGGTCAAGGCCGAGGAGGGACTCCGCAAGGCGTTGGCCAAAGCCGGTCTGAAGTATCAGGTCGACGAAGGCGGAGGGGCATTCTATGGTCCCAAGATTGACTTGAAGATCAAGGATGCGATAGGTCGTTCGTGGCAATGTTCGACTATCCAGTTCGATTTTGCGCTCCCCGAGCGTTTCGACTTGAGCTATGTGGGGCCCGATGGACAGCATAAGCGTCCATTCATGATTCACAGAGCTCTTCTCGGAGCTATTGAGCGGTTCTTCGGGGTACTGATCGAGCATTATGCGGGTGATTTTCCGCTATGGTTGTCGCCGGTTCAGGTGAAGGTTCTGCCGATCACGGACGGCTTCAACGATTACGGCCGACAGGTCGTCGGCGAACTGAAGGCGCGGAATATTCGCGCCGCTCTTGATGATCGTTCCGAAAAAGTCGGAGCGAAGATTCGGGATGCAGAGCTCTTGAAAGTCCCGTATATGTTTGTGGTCGGGGCGCGGGAGGTGGAGACCCGTTCGGTGGCGATGCGTAAGCACGGCGTTGGCGATCTCGGAGTTAAGGAGCTTGCGGCGGCAATCGCCCTTATGGAGGCAGAAATTGCCGGCAAAGGACTTGCACAATAGGATGATATTATAGATGAGGAGGATTGTATCGGCACAAGGGATATCCGGGTAAACGATCGCATTCGCGTATCGCCGGTTCGCTTAATTGGTCCGCAAGGAGAACAAGTAGGCATTCTGCCAACGAAAGAGGCGTTCGATCGAGCCCAGGAATTGGGGCTGGATCTGGTCGAAGTTTCTCCGAATAGTCGTCCTCCGGTCTGCCGCATTATGGACTTTGGAAAGTACAAGTATGAGCTTTCCAAGAAGGACAAACTGGCAAAGAAGAAACAACATGCGTTCCAGCTGAAAGAGATTCGATATCGACCAAAGATCGACGAGCATGATTTTCAGTTCAAGACCAAGCACGTGCGAGAGTTTCTTGAGTCCGGAAGCAAGGTAAAGGTTTTTGTGTTTTTTCGCGGGAGGGAGATGGCACACCAGGAATTTGGATCCCGAATTCTTGACCGAGTCATCACGGAGCTCAAGGATGTTGCGGCGGTTGACGTTGCCGCAAAACTTGAAGGCAATAATATGAGTATGATTCTGAGCCCGAAGCCGGAGATCATGCGCAAGGTCCAGGTGACAAGGGCGGTCTCGAAAGAGGAGCCGAAAGAGGAAGAAGAGAGCTTCGATCACGAGGAAGTCAAAGAAGACGAATAGATCTGTCGGTAGTGACAAAGGCAGTGTTGTGTTGAGCGGTTGAACGAAAAATAGAGTGAATAACAATAGAAGAGGATACGATGCCAAAGATCAAGACACGCCGCAGCGCCGCGAAGCGATTTAAGAAGACCGGCACGGGCAAGATTAAGCGAAGCAAAGCGTTCAAGACGCACATTCTCACCAAGATGAGCACAAAGCGCAAACGTCACCTGCGCAAGGCAACTCTGGTGTCGAAGGCGGATACGTATCGCGTTGAGCGGATGCTTCCCAACTGAAATCGTTGAACAATTCGTAATCGGAGAATACTACTATGCCTCGCGCAAAAAACAATGTAGCTGCCCATTCAAGGCACAAAAAGGTACTCAAGCGTGCCCGCGGCGGGTTCGCGGGACGGAGCAAGCTCTATCGGACCGCGCTCGAGACGGTTCATCGCGGAATGCGAAGTGCGTATCGGGATCGTCGCACGAGAAAACGTGAGTTTCGCACGCTGTGGATCGCGCGCATTTCGGCCGCTGCCAAGATGTGTGATCTCAACTATTCGGTATTTATCAATGGCCTGAAGAAAGCGGGCGTGGTTCTCGATCGGAAAGCCTTGGCCGACATAGCGGCCCGCGACATGGCGACCTTCACGAACCTCGCCAATATTGCCTCCGGAAAGTAACGGCATCGGGTAAACGTCATGACGTTTCTCGAGAAAGTTACGGCGATCGGAGATGAAGCTCTCGAGCGGATCGGGAAGACCGATTCGCTCGATGCATTACGGGAGATTCAGGTCGCTGTTCTGGGGAGAAAAGGGAGCCTGACCGCGGCGCTGAAGGAGCTCGGCGGTATTCCTATCGCGGAACGCAAGGAAGCGGGGGCGCGAGCCAATCAGGTGCGGCAGGACATCGAGGTTGCTCTCGAAGGAGCAACGTCGCGCTTAGGAACTCCTCAGGCGACATCCGGCATCGACCCGACTCTTCCCGGGACCGGTCGACGTCTCGGAACTATCCACATCGTCAATCAGGTCATGGACGAAATCTGTCAGATTTTTCACGGTATGGGGTTCGAAATCGCTCGAGGACCGCATATCGAGACCGACTATTACAATTTCGAGGCACTGAATTTTCCCCCCGACCATCCCGCACGCGACGAACACGACACTTTCTTTGTCGAGGGAGGACGGCTTTTGCGCACCCACACCACACCGGTTCAAGCGCGCGAGCTTGAAAAGAGAAAGCCGCCAATAAAAGTGCTCATGCCCGGCGCGACTTTTCGTCACGAAGACATTTCAACTCGTGCCCATGTGTCGTTTCACCAGGTGGATGGATTCCTGGTCAGTGAGGACGTTTCAATTGCCGACTTGAAGGGCACGCTGAACGCGTTTTGCAAATCGTTCTTTGGCGAAGAGGTGCGACTTCGATTCCGCCCCTCGTTCTTTCCGTTTACAGAGCCGTCCGTGGAGATTGACGTGTCCTGTTTCCTGTGCTCCGGAGTCGGCTGCCAGGTCTGCAAATTCGCTGGGTGGCTCGAGATTCTGGGCGCCGGGATGATTCATCCGAACGTGCTCAGGATGGCCGGGCATGACCCCGAGAAGTATACAGGCTTTGCGTTCGGTATAGGTGTCGAGAGACCTGCAATGCTCAAGTACCGAATCAATGATATCCGCTTATTTTTCAATAACAATGTCAGGTTCCTGCGCCAATTCAATTAAGGTTCTATGAAGATTTCGTATCGATGGCTCCTCGAGCTTACCGGCATAGACTGGCCGGTCCAGACGGTCGCTGATCGGCTCACCCTCTGTGGGCTGGCCTGCGAGGAGGTCACCCCAACCGGAACGAACCTGGTAGGGGTTGTGGTTGGAGAGGTAAAGGAGCTGAACTCCGTGGAAGGGGCATCGAAGATTCGGAGGGCCGTAGTCGATATCGGTTCCGAACATCTACAGGTGATTTGCGGCGCTCCGAATGTGGCGGTCGGGATGAAAGTGCCCGTCGCGCTCATAGGGGCGAAACTCTCGGGCGGGATGCGGATCGAGAAGGTCACGATTCGGGGCGTGGAATCGAGCGGGATGATCTGCTCCGAAGCAGAATTAGGAATCTCGAATGACCATTCCGGAATCATGGTTCTTGATCCCGGAGCACGGATCGGCGCTCCCCTCGTCGAGCATCTCGAATACGACGACTATATTCTCGGGTTAGAGTTAACGCCAAATCGTGGCGATGCTATGTCCGCGATCGGTATTGCTCGCGACCTCGCGGCGTTGGCGGGAGTGAGAGTGAAGCGGCCAGAGATCTCTCTCAAGGAGTCGTCGGAACGAACGGACTCTCAGATCCGGGTTCGCATTGAAGATCCGATTGGATGCCCTCGGTATGCCGCGAGAGTCATCAGGAACGTCAAGGTTGGTACGTCCCCCTGGTGGCTCCAGAAGAAGCTCATAACGGCCGGGATTCGACCGATCTCGAACGTCGTCGATATCACAAATCTGATTATGCTCGAGTCAGGGAATCCGCTCCATGCCTTTGATCTGGAACGCTTCGGTTCTTCCGAAGTAGTTGTTCGTAGAGCGCGGCAAGGGGAGAAGCTTGTGACACTGGACGAAAAGGAACATGCGCTGAGCGCAGGAATTCTCCTGATAACTAATGGCAAGGTCGGTGTTGCAGCGGCCGGGATTATGGGTGGAGTGGACTCAGGGATAAGTCAGGCGACAAAGACCATTCTGCTTGAAGCGGCGTTCTTTGACCCCATGACGATCAGACGAGGACGCCGTGAAATGGGGGTAATAACCGAGTCATCATCACGATTCGAACGAGGGGTGGACCCGAATGGGATTCCGTACGCCCTGGATCGAGCCGCGTGCCTTCTCCAGGACGCATGCGGGGGAGAAGCGCCGAGCGGCATAGCTGAAAGCTATCCCGGGAGAAAAACTCCGATTACAGTCACCATGCGACCGGGTCGATGCAACCGGATCATCGGGAGCTCGATTCCCACCGAGAAGATGCGCTCGATCTTTGGCAGCCTCGAATTCAGCGTATCGGGCGACGATCCTCTGGAGGTGACCGTTCCGACGTTTCGATCCGACATCTCGAGCGAAATCGATCTGATTGAGGAGGTTGTGCGAATTACTGGATTTGAGGCGATTCCCGATGCAGTGGGGAACGTGGGGCCTTTGTATACGCCAATCCATCGCCGAGATCAGGTCGAGGCAAAGATCCGACGGATATTGACTGGGGTCGGGTTCGATGAGATCAAGGGGCACGGATTCTCCGATAGCCGGACGGCGCGCGTTCTTAATCCGGGCCTACCCCAGGTCCAGATTACAAATCCGGTGTCTGACGAACTGGACATCATGCGCAACAGTCTGATCCAGAGTGCGCTGACGGTGGCGGGACACAACATTGCTCATCGCAACATCGATTTGCGCTTGTTCGAAATCGGCAGGATCTACTTGCCGCCAGCCGACGGAACTGATTGGAAGGAAGAAGACCGACTCTCGATCCTGGTGACCGGAGCGACTGAAGCGACCTGGCGCGATAAGCCTCGTGCGCAGGACTTCTATGATCTAAAGTGTGCGATTGAAGCGACGATCACACATTTCCGGTGCGACGAATTAGCTCTAAGGCCAAAGCTCGTACCCTATCTTGATCCGTACCTCAGCTTCGAAGTTTGCGCGGGCGAAACACTACTTGGATTCGCGGGCAAAGTGGTTCCTGAAATCGCGCGGCGCTTTGATATCAAGCAAGAGCTGTTTATCAGCGAGCTAAGCATTGATGCCATTGAAAGTTCAGGTCGCGAGCAGATTGGGTTTGAGCCCTTGCCTGTATATCCGGCAGCTCCGAGAGACATTGCCGTTCTGATTGATGAGTCAATTCCGGTTGGAGAGCTAGTCCGAAACATCAGAGAGACAGCGGGAGCGCTGGCAGAAGCTGTCAGCATCTTTGATCTTTACTCCGGCAAGCAGGTTCAAAAGGGGAAAAAATCGGTCGGGGTATCAATTACGTACCGATCGCCTGACAGAAGCCTGTCGAGCGGCGAAGTTGATGCTGTACAGGCAGATATAGTAGCGATGGTAAAGAATAAGTTTATTGCCGAAATAAGGGACAAGTAGCCGTGGCTGACAAGATCACCTTGCTCGAAGAGCGACTGGACAAGTTGCTTCAGTATGTTGAGAGGCTCAAGGAAGAGAATGCTAAGTACCGCGTGAGGAACATCGAACTGCAGTCTGAATTGTCAAAGTTGCGTCTCGAAGTGAACAAGCTGCGTGTTCAGGACAATGATCAGGCGCAAGCGATAAAGGAGAAGCTCACTTCGATAGGCTCATATGTGACCGAACTTGAGTCCGCGGTCGGATCATGAGGTTTTTTGTTGACACCGGCCCGACGAACTGGTATAAATGTCTGAAAGATAGTCGGATAGGACAGGAAACTTCCTGATTCATAGTAGGTGAGTGATCAGTGTCTGACTCGTGCGTTGAAAACAAGGTTATCGTTAAGATATTTGGTGAAGAATATCCCATCACTGGCGTCAGTGATCCGGCGCATATCTACAAGGTCGCCGAGTACGTTGACGCCAAGATGAAAGAAGTCGCCAGAATCAGCCGGTCAAAGGCCCGCGACAAGGTAGCGATCTTGACCGCTCTTTCTATTGCGTCGGAGTTGGTTGAGCGCAGTGACCAGCTCGAGCATATTCAGGATAACCAGAACACCGGTTTTGACAGTCTGTTGACCCGCCTCGATAAAGCGATGACGCCAGGTCTCTTTTCTGAGAGTTGACCCGGCTGTTTTTTCACCATCGTAAGTTTTCTTCCTATCTCTTATCGTTATTGACAATATAGACGCGTCCGGAGGAATGACCGGACGGGAGGAATCCGATGAACAACCCGATAGTCATCACCCTTTTGGTGGCTGTGCTTGTGGGCGGGGCAGCGTTTGCAGCGGCCTGGATACTTTCGCATCGCGTGGGCGAGCGGAGTGTGCAGGCGGCGCGAAACGAGGCCAAGCGAATCATCGCTGACGCCGACAAGGAAGCGCAAATCAAGAAGAAGGAAGCCACTTTAGAGGCACGCGAAGAGTGGTTGAAGATAAAGGGGACTTTCGAGAAGGAGATGGAGGAGAAGCGTCGAGAGCTTGGCAAACTGGAAAAGCGGCTTGACGAGAAGGATGCGTCGCAGCAGAAGAAACTCGATTTCCTGGAGGGGCGAGAGCGCGATCTCTCCGGACGCGAGAAGGCGACTCAGGCGCGAGAAAAGGGGATTGGCCTGCGTGAGCATGAATTGGACGGCATCATTTCCAGTCAGAATGAGAAGCTTCAGAAAATAGCTCAGATGAGCCCGGAAGAGGCTAAGCGGCAGCTGATGGACAATATGATCAGCGAGGCCAAGATGGAGGCTGCGGCACATATCAAGGAGATCCGAGAGCAAGCCGAACGGAACGCGGAAAAAGAGGCCAAAGAGATCATCCTGGCCTCGATCTACCGCTGTGCCGCGGATCACACGGTCGAATCAACGGTGTCGGTTGTGAATCTTCCCGGCGACGAGATGAAAGGGCGGATCATCGGCCGTGAAGGTCGGAATATCAGAGCGTTCGAAACGTGCACCGGTATCGATGTTATTGTCGACGACACCCCGGAAGCGGTCATTCTCTCCGGTTATGATCCGGTCCGCAGGGAGATCGCCCGCATGGCGCTCGAAAAACTCATCACCGACGGGCGCATCCACCCGACCCGTATTGAAGAGGTTGTTGAGAAGACCAAGAAGGAGATGGATGTCATCGTACGCGAGGCGGGGGAACAGGCCTGTTTCGAACTCGGGATTCACGGATTGCATATTGATATCATCAAGCTTCTGGGGAAACTGAATTATCGGACATCGTACGGCCAGAATGTACTCGGGCATTCCAAGGAAGTAGCGATGCTCTGCGGGTTGATGGCAGCCGAGCTGGAGCTGGATGCCGTGCTGGCGAAACGGTGCGGACTGCTTCACGATATTGGAAAGGCCATCGATCGTGAGACTGAAGGAACACACACCCAGATCGGCGCAGATTTCATCGGCCGCTTCAAGGAGTCGGAAATTGTCAAGAACGCGATCGAGTCGCACCACGGCGATGTGCCAATGCTGAGCCCCTACCCGGTGCTTGTGCAAGCGGCAGATGCGATTTCGGGAGCGCGTCCGGGTGCAAGACGAGAGCCGCTTGAGGCATATGTGAAACGCCTGCAGCAATTGGAAGAGCTGGCGGATAGCTTCCGTGGCGTTTCCAAGGCCTACGCAATTCAAGCCGGTCGCGAAATACGCGTAATTGTAGAGCATGCCACCGTGGACGATCTCGCGAGCGCCGTTCTGGCGGGAGACATTGCGTCGAAGATCGAAAGCGAGATGCAGTATCCCGGTCAGATCAAAGTGACTGTGATCAGAGAGACGCGCGCGACCGAGTTCGCCAAGTAGTCGACTCCAAGATTGCGTTTGCGCAGGCAGGGGAGTTTGAGTAAACTCCCCTTTCGTTTGTCGAAACTTCCGGTCGATCATCGCAGGCGGCGACTCGACCGTCATGGCCGCCTTAGAAGGATTGTGTATGTCCGTTCTTACCATCATGTTCATAGCCGATGTCTGTGGTCGACCCGGTCGACAAGCCGTGGCTCATATGACAAGGCCGCTCAAGGAGAAGTACAGCGCCGACTATGTCATCGCCAACGTCGAAAACGCGGCGGCTGGATTCGGGATCACACCGGAAATGTCGCGCAAGATATTCTCATATGGCGTCGATCTGCAGACGTCGGGCAATCATATTTGGGATCGCGTTGATATTCTCGAATATCTCGAACAGAAACCCAAGCTTCTTCGCCCAGCCAATTATCCGTTCGGCGCACCTGGACGAGGTTCCTTCGTCGATCTGGTGGGCACGCACAAAGTGGGTGTAATCAACCTGATGGGGCGCACCTATATGCCGATGACCGACTGCCCGTTCCGCACGGCAAAGCGGGAAGTGTCCGACATATCGGAACATACGGGAATTATCTTTGTGGATTTCCACGCTGAGGCCACGTCGGAGAAGCAAGCTATGGCGCACTACCTCGACGGTCGTGTCTCGGCCATCATCGGCACCCACACCCACGTGCAGACCGCCGACGGGAAGATCAGCGAGCGGGGAACGGCTTATCTGACTGACGCCGGTATGACCGGTCCTCACGATTCTATCATTGGCATGGAGAAGGGGCCATCACTCGGACGCTTTCTCACCGGAATGCCCAAGCGCTTTACGACAGCCGTGAATGACGTCAAGATATCAGGGGTCGTGGTGCGTATAGAGCCTGAAAGTGGGCGGGCTAAAGGGATTGAGCCATTTGTCGTGGACTTCGACATCAACAAGGTTCAAGGCAAGGTTATAGAAGATGAATCCGATTAGGGGCTGAATGAGCGCGATATTGATTGACGGCAAAGCTGTGGCGACAGTCGTAAGAGAAGGGCTGGGGCCGAGGATTGCCGTTCTGAAATCAAAGGGAATTACGCCCGGCCTTGCCGCTGTAATCGTGGGAGATGATCCGGCGTCGATGACGTATGTTGCGAGCAAATCGAAGGCATGCCAGAATCTAGGGCTTTATTCGGAAGTAATCAGGCAGCCGGCGAACTTGTCTGAGAGTGAACTCCTGACGATAGTGCAGAATCTCAACCTCGATGAACAGATTCACGGGATCCTTGTGCAGTCGCCGTTGCCGGGTCAGATCGACGAACTGAAGATCACCGAAGCAATTGACCCACGGAAAGACGTCGATGGATTTCATCCGCATAACGTCGGTCTGATGATGCTGGGACACGGGAAACTCCTGCCGTGTACTCCGCACGGCATTCTCAAGCTGCTTGAGTACTATGGCATTCCAACCCGCGGGGCAGAGGTAGTAGTGGTCGGACGTTCGAATATTGTCGGGAAACCGATGGCGATAATGCTCGCTCAGAAGGGAAAGCAGGCCGACGCGACCGTCACAATCGCGCACTCGCAGACTCGATCACTTGGCGAGATCACGCGGAGAGCTGATATCCTGATTGTCGCGACGGGGCGTCCCGACACGATCAAAGCCGAGATGGTCAAAAGCGGCGTCGTCATCATAGACGTTGGGGTGAACCGAATCGAAGATCAGTCTAACCCAAAGGGATATCACCTGGCGGGCGACGTTGATTTTGCCGGCTGCGTTGAGAAAGCTTCATACATGACACCCGTACCTGGGGGGGTTGGCCCTATGACCATCGCGATGCTGATGGCCAATACTGTTACTGCCGCCGAGTTGTCCGCCTTATCTGGCAAGTAGTCTTCTTGTTTCCTGTACTGTACATCGTACAAACTATGCATCCTGTTACATACCTCATTCGAGCCGCGAGAAACTGTTAAAGTCATCTAACCAGATCGCTCAGGTCCGGATCTGAATCTCGAGGCTTGAGGTTCTGTAATTCGTTGTCCAGTCTTGCGTTGTGGGTTTCAAGGGAATCATAGTGGACTGGAAAGTAATTCCTTCTGTCCGCAGACAGCTCCCTCGCCAAGGGCATGAGCTTTGCTCATGACAGGGCTGGGTAATGCCGTGAAAGATTGCTTTGTGACATTTGTTCGACTACTTATCGCAGCGTCTCTGGGCCTCGTGCTTTCGGTTTCGGCTAACAGTGCCGTCATTGTCGAGCATCGGGAGGCATTGAAGCAATCCCCGTGGAACGATCGGAGTCTCCAGGAAGCAATGGTTGCCGATTCTCTTTCGAGTTCTTCTGCACGTGCACTTGGAGTCAGCGCTGAAAACAATGTTGCCGGGCAGGCGACACGCTACACGATTGCCGCCCGAGTCACCCTCAAGCAACTTAGTGAAGCGACCGGAGGCGGGCTTTCAGTCCTGTTTCCTTCAGAATTCGATTTGACTCATGTATCGCTGGTAGACTTAACCGTCGACCGCCCCGGCCTGACTCTCAAAGTTGCCCGGGCTGTTGTCGCGGGTCAGTCACTGTCCGTGTATTTGAAGGCTTCCGCTACGCTGAAGAAGGGGGATAATCATCAAGATGCACGAGTAGAGATCCGCATAGCGCTGGACGATCCCAAGAATCCGCCGGCAACGGGAACCTATCGCGTGGCGGCCTGTCTCTTTGGTGCCAATGGCTCTATATCAGGGACCTTCCTTCAATCCGGCAGCGTGAGCATCATACCCGGTCCGTTGTCGAAGATCATAATGAATCTCACACCGGATCAGGTCGTGGGCAACCCCTTTGTCGGTAGCGCCCAGATATTCCTCCTCGATTCAAACAACAATCGCAAGACCGATTACGATCTGTCGGCGAATCCGATACTCCTTGTTTCAGCTTCGGGGGGATTGACGCCGAACTTGCTCAATAACCCGGCTTTCATTGATAGTGGGGTAATCAATTTCCAACCGGCTTCCGTCCGTTACTCGGGACCGTCCGGGAAGATTCCCTTGTACGCAACGGCGGGATCGCTGCGCTCAGAGAATGTTATCGTGGCATTCAGCGGGTATGAACTGGGAGCCTGCCTGAACACCCAAGGCGCTCCTGTGACCCAACTGTACTCAGGCCAGCCGATCTCATTGCGCGTAACGGCAAGCAACAATGGTGCTTTGGTGGCGACGGAGCGGCCGACTCTCACAGCCCACGTCATGGCAGGAGGGAAGCCGGTCGTGACCTCTTTTGCCGCTTCAAGCAATGGCAAGGTGGATACGATCGCGTTCGATCTGCCGGGGGATCCCTTTCCCACGGGTTCCACCGCTCTGGTTCTGGAACTCCGAGCGAGCTATCGCGCCGGGGACTCGCTGTACTCTGTCTCCGACCGCAAGGAAATTCCAATAACAGTTCTCAGTCCGGTCACGCTGTCCGTTGTCCCGAATTCTATCAGCCCGAAAGCTGCCTACTCGGGCGTGGACTTTCCCTTCTCATTTGATATCGCCAGAAACGGATTCGCCGGGCCGATTGACAGCAGCACATTGACACTGCAATTGCTATCTTCGGGCAATCCGTTGACGACTATCTTCCAGGGATCAGTGACTCCGGCGAACATTTTCAATGACATCATCGCGTATCGCGATCTGGTTGCGAGGATCGACAGCGGTGTCGTGCGTGCCGGCAACTACGGATTGCGTTTTCGGTATCGTCTGATTTCGAAAGGGACTGTCTTCGCTGCGAACGCAGACGTCCAGAACGCGCTCACCGTGCTCCAGCGACCGCAGATAACCTATGTTGCAAATTCGTTGACACCTCGCGAACTCTATGCGGGGATCTTCAACTCATTCGGAGTTTCCATTTCCTCGTCAGCTTCGGAGAATCTGGACGTCAAATCCGGAAGCGCCAAACTTGTCATAACCGGGGAGCACTTCTCTGCCAGTACGGATCTGATCTTTCCATCGCGTGAAAGCAGTTTAGTTCCCGGGCTGAATCCTGTTCAGACCAAAGGTCCTTTTATTCCTCAGGACCAACTGGGGGAGTCACTATCCGTGAGAATAGAATTCGCCTATCGAGACAGCTCGTCACCGGTCTACCTGAAATTTTCAACTGATTGCAATGCAGTTCGCATTCCCGTCGTGAGGCCCCCAACACTACAGATCATCGATGTCCGCTCGGCATCGCCAAACGATTCCAGGGTGAATACCGGTCAGAGGTTCCAGATTGCGTGTCGAGTGGCCAATCTCTCGCCGACCCGCGCTGACAGTGTGCATATCCGTCTTGCCTCAGATGGCGCCTCCAGCTTTGAGTCACATGCCGCTGTGGAGTCAGTCCCGGGAAACGACACGGTTGATGTGTTCCACGACGTGACGGCCGCGCGCGAGAAGAACAACGGGGAGATCTTCAGCGTTGAGTTGGTCTCTGCGAATGCCGTGATTCTGCCGCCGGCGAACAATGTCACTCTCGTGGAAATCCAGGATCCGGCTCGACTCGCCCTGAGTTACACACTGGAACAGGCCGCTGGTGAGTATGTTGGGTTTGGCGAGACCTTTGGGTCGACAGTTTCCATGGCGAACTTCGGCAGCGCCGAGGTTACTGAAGGGAACTATCGTCTTGAAACGTCTGGATTTGATTTTCCACAGCCCGGACCCTTCGAAGGGATTATCGATGTTCGCTCCGCGGTTGCCTTCAATTTTCGTGCACCCGATCACGATGCCCGACTGACATTGCGCTTTGTTCTGACCACGAGACCGCTTGATGTAAACACTAACCGGCCGGCGGAAGTCAATGACTCGGCATTCACGGTCTCGATCGTTGTAGCGAGCGTAAACGGCAATCTGGAGGCGTCGGCCGTTGAGAAACACGCTGTTCCAGTGGTCGTCGGGTCAACGATACCACTCTTCGTGCTACAATTGACAAATCACGGAGCATCACAGTTTACCGACGCCTCTCTGGATCGGATCGTCGTGCGCTTCAGTGAGGGCTCCGATCACGCGCTCGATATGCATGATCTGATCGATATGGAAGCAACGGGATTCTATGACAATAACACCCAGGTCAGTTCCATTGTTATCGGAGCGGATTCGGCAGTTCTCGCGATCCATTCATTTGGCATTTCGCACGCCGCCACACGCACTCTCGAGTTCAGGATAAGGCTGATTCGGCCGGTCGACCGAGGGTTGCGGGTCAGGATTGACACCGGCGGCATCAAGGCTCTGTTCGTCGATGGCCCGCTCAAGGGGACTCCGGCACCAGTTGTTGGACAATCGAACGGTTTGATACTCGACGCCGGTTTCGCGAGTACCCTGGCGGACTTTGCGAACGCGTTCATGATCAAGAATAACCCATATCGCCCTGCAGAAGGACCCGCGCAGTTCAATTACTTCGTCGACACACCGTCGGCCGTCGATTTCCGGATCGTGACGCTCGCCGGTGAACTTGTCTATGAGCGTCGCTTTGCGGAAGGAACGGACGGTACAGCGGTCGGTCAACATGCGATCGCGTGGGATGGTCGCAACGGGAATGGCGACCCGGTTCTGAATGGCGTGTATGTTGCGATGATCAGTCTTGGGAAGACCGGACAGATCGCCAGCCTGAAAGTTGCGGTGGTACGGTGATGAAAACAGCCTTCATCATTCTCGGTCTTCTGGCTCTGTCCGTGTCTACCTCCCAGAAACTTGTGGCCAGCCAGGACGCAGGTCAGGAGACAGTGTTCTCAATCGGGGCCGGCGCCCGGTCATTAGGGATGGGGGGCGCATTCACCGGCGCTTCCGATGATGCGAGCGCGGTGTATTACAATCCGGCGGGGCTCACGGCCGTTGACTACCAGGAACTGTCCCTCACTCACGTTTCACTCTTCCAGAGCAGCACATTTGATATGGCTTTGTGGGCTTATCCGGTGACCCGCAGAGCGGCGCTCGGAGTCGGATTCCTGCGATCAGCAACTACGGGTATCATCCGACGCCGCGATTTTGTGAGCGAGGGGACTTTCGGGTACTCCCACTGGCAATTTCTGTTGTCTTACGCGCGACTCCTGGAGCGGAACTTCAGTTTGGGAGTGAGCTTGAAGATTGTCGGACAATCGATGGACACGATGTCAACGGTCGGCATGGGAGCTGATCTTGGCTTTCGGTCAAGAATCTATCGCAACTTGTCGGCCGGGATCATGATACGCGATGTCATCCCTTCTCAACTGAAACTGGACACCCTTTCAGAAGCAGCTCCTCTCTCGATCGTAGGCGGATTGGCTCTGCGGAATGTGCGTCTCGGCCGGACGGTTACAACGTCGATCACGGTGGATGCGGAGAAATTCGAGCGGCGCAAGCTGAAGATTCATGCCGGCACAGAGCTTCTCTTCTTCGATCAATATGCCCTGCGAGCGGGATTTGATCGCGACAATCTAACTTTTGGCACCGGAGCGGTGTGGAGACACCTGCGAATCGACTATGCCTACAAAGTAATCAGCTTCACTGATAATAGCCATCGTTTCTCACTCTCACTACTCTTCGGCGAGTCAGTGTCAGAACTGGCGGCGCGCACCGAGATTGAAGAGCAACAGAGGGGGAATCGGCTCCTCGCTGAAGAACGGCGCAGCAAGTTTGCTTTTTACAAAAAGCACGCCGAGGAAAACTACCGTACTTTTCATCTGGATTCGGCCTTGAGCTATTATCAGCGAGCTCTGGCGTTTGATGAAGGGAATCAGGAGATTCTGAGTGCGATCAACGCCATCGAGAGTATTAGAAAAACGCGGGACGAGGAGAATCGGAAGCTTCAGCAGTCCAGATCGGAACTTGCGCGTTCCGCGAGAACCTATCTGGAGCAGGCGCAGATGTTCTACGGCAAGCGCTTCTATCAGGCGTCGCGGGACATTCTGAGTCTCGTACTCGACATGGAGCCCGACAATGCCGCTGCGCGCAGGTTACAAGGAGACATCGATCAGGCCATAGCGGAGGAGATTACC
>CXWL01019908.1_pt1 | contig 14858 bp, 15 predicted proteins | sample 590931 | NCBI WGS metagenome assembly CXWL01 (sample SAMEA3498368, study PRJEB10139) | groundwater metagenome | biome: water well; material: biofilm material | place: Germany | collected 2015-04-27 | reverse complement strand
CCCCCAGGGGCGGGGGAGTGCGCGTGATCATCGACCGCTGTCCCACCGATGACCGCAACCAATCTACTCGACACCCAAGAAGCCGCCGTCATCGATGTCGGCTCCAATTCCGTGCGTCTGGTTGTCTATCGCATCGACGGCCGCGCGATGACGCCGATCTTCAACGAGAAGGTGATGGCGGGCCTGGGGCGCGATCTCTCGCGCACCGGCAAACTTTCTCCCGTGGGCGCGGATGTAGCGATACGCGCGCTGCGCAGGTTTGCGACGTTACTCGAGGCGCGCAAAATCCAAAGCACGTTCGCAGTCGGCACCGCCGCGGTTCGTGAGGCTGCAGACGGGCGCGATTTCGCCGAGCGCGTCGCTGCTGAAGCGGGTTTGAGCCTGCGCATTCTTTCCGGCGCGGACGAGGCGCGGCTCTCTGCTCTTGGCGTGATGGCCGGCGCGCCTGACGCGGTGGGGGTGGTCGGCGATCTCGGCGGGGCGAGCCTCGAACTGATCGAGATTGGCCCCAAGGGCGTCGGGCGTGGCGAGACCTTCGCGCTTGGGCCGCTGGCGTTTTCTTCGCCGTTCGACGATGAGCGCGTCAGCGCAACCGCAGCGAAGCTGCTCGCGGAATCGCGTTTTTTGAGCGAGCGCGGCGGCGATTTTTATGCGGTCGGCGGCGCCTGGCGTGCGCTTGGGCGCATCGATATCGGCCAACGCCGCCACCCGCTCGGAGTGCTGCACCATTACGAAATGCCACGAGTAGAGGCGCTGCGCCTCATCGATGTGGTCCGCAAGCTCACCAAGAAATCGCTGGAGCGGCTCGAAGATGCGGCGGCCAAGCGCGCCGATACCTTGCCCTATGCCGCGGTGGTGCTGGAGCAGGTGCTGCTTGCGGGTCAGTTCGATCGCGTCGTGCTCTCGGCGTTTGGCTTGCGCGAAGGCGTGCTGATCGAGCGTATGAGCGCAGAAGCGTTGAGCGCTGATCCATTGATCGCCGCGGCCGAGGCGCTGGCAGGGCGCTGGTCCAACGCCCGCGCGTTCGGGCGCATGCTCGAAGGCTGGATTGCGCCGATGTTCGCCGCTCAGCCTCCGGTGTTCTCGAAACGCCGCGACGCAGTGCTTCGGGGCGCAGCGGCGCGCCTGGCCGATGTCGGCGGCCCTTTGCATCCCGATCAGCGCGCCGAAATCATGTTCGATATGATCCTGCGCGCGCCGCTGGCGGCGATCAGCCATGCCGAGCGCGCTTTTCTTGCCGCTTCGATCCATCATCGTTACACGAAAGGCGCTCCGAACTCGTCCGAGGCCTATGCGCGGCTCTTGAGCGAGGAGCAGCAGAGCGGCGCAGCGGCGCTCGGCGCGGCGCTTCGATTAGGCGCAGATCTATCCGGGCGTAGCGAGACGTTGTTGTCCGCTTTCACAGTAAGTCTTGAAGACGGCATGCTCAGCTTGCGGGTCAAAAAGAAGGTGGCGCACCTGGTCACCGAAACCGCGCAGCGTCGTCTCGACTACGCCGCCGCCGCTTTGGGCCTGCGCGCTGAGTTCAAGGTCGTTTGAAGCTCTTGAGGGCAGGCGTGGGCCTCGTTAAGAGAACCGAAGCATGCCAACCACACCACCTGACCGTCTCGCCATCGATCCTGAGAGTCCGTTCCACGACGAAGCCGTGCTCGCACGCGGGGTCGGCGTCCGATTCCGCGGTGTCGAGAAAACCAACGTCGAGGAATATTGCGTCAGCGAGGGCTGGGTGCGGTTGGCGGTTGGCACGACGCTGGATCGACGCGGCAAGCAGCTGACAATCAAGTATTCCGGCCCGGTGGAGCCGTATTTCAAGGACGAATAGGGCCCGTCAGGCTGCCCGTGAGCCGCCGCCGGCTGCGGCGAAAAGGCCCTTGCACTTCTCCAAGTTGCGAGTTATTCGCAACAACGGGGATACTGAGAATGATCCGCAAATGCAAAAGAATTGCGCCGGCCATCATCGCGCTGCTGACGGCAAGCGCAGCCTCTGCGCAGGAGGCGATAGGCGGGTTTGACGAGATCGTTGTCGTCGGCGACCGCGTGAATCTGATGCACATTCCCGGTTCTGGTGCGACCATCGAAGCCGAGGACCTCGAGGCCGCGCGCGTGTTCACAGTCAATGAAGCGCTGCGGCAGGTTGCTGGCGTTTATCCCCGTGACGAAGAGGGCCTCGGCCTTCGTCCAAACATCGGCGTGCGGGGGCTTTCGCCGACGCGGTCGAGCCGAACTTTGTTGTTGGAGGATGGCCTGCCGCTGACCTATGGCCCCTATGGCGACAACGCCACCTATTCTCATCCTCCCGTTCGCCGGTTCGAACGCATCGAAGTGCTCAAGGGCGCAAGTCAAATACGGTTCGGCCCCAACACGGTGGGCGGCGTCGTCAATTACGTGACTCCCGAAGCGCCAAGCGAATTCGAGGCGCGCATCATGGCGGCCGGCGGCTCAAACGGGTACGGCGAACTCGATGCGAGCGTTGGCGGCGAAGCGCTCGGGACGCGTCTGCTTGTTCACGCCAACACCACCGCGTTTGACGGTGTGCGGGAAAATCATGCGCTTCAGTTCGATGATCTTTATCTCAAGGCTCAGCGCGATTTCGGTCCAGACCATCGCCTTACGTTGCGCGTCGGCCGGGCGAACGAGGACAGTCAGGTCAGTTATTCCGGGCTGACGGCCGCGGAATTCGCTGCTGACCCGTACGGCAATCCATTTCCCAACGATCGTTTCGAGACCCAGCGCTACACAGCAAGCTTGACCCATGGATGGGATGTATCCGATGCGGTGACGCTGACGACATCCGCCTATTCGATCTATTTCAATCGCGATTGGTGGCGCCAATCCTCGAATTCCGGCCAGCGTCCAAATGATGCCAACGATCCGCTTTGCGCTGGCATGGCCAATCTCTCCACCACCTGCGGCACGGAAGGGCGATTGCGCGAATATCACGTCTACGGGCTGGAAACCCGACTGGGTTGGGAAGGCGCTTTGTTTGGCGCACCGACCGAACTGGAGGCGGGCTTGCGTTGGCACACGGAATTGCAGAACCGGCTCCAGGTGAACGCCGATACGCCAAATGGACGTACACCGGGCGTCAGCGTCAATGGCGGACTGGTTGAGCGCAATGTGCGCGAAGCCGAGGCTTGGTCGGGCTTCGCCACCGCATCGACCAGTTTCGGGCAATTGACGCTACAGCCGGGCGTGCGCGTTGAGGCGATCAATTATGAGCGCCTCAACGAACTCACGGGCGCCAGTGGCGAGACTGACTTGACGGAAGTAATACCGGGACTTGGTCTGACTTATGATTTCGGCGAGGACTTGGTGGCTTATGCCGGCGTCCACCGCGGCTTTGCGCCCCCACGCGTTGAGGACGTCATCTCTAATACGGGCGGCGTCACCGAATTGGACGCCGAGGAAAGCCTCAATTGGGAGCTTGGTTTACGCGGCGAATTCGCGCCCGGCGCTTCCTTCGATGTCACGGCGTTCTTGATGGATTTCGAAAACCAGATCGTGCCCGCGTCCGTGGCGGGCGGACTGGGGGCGACTTTGACCGGCGCGGGAGAAACGAGGCATTCCGGCTTGGAAGGCGCCGCGCAAATATCGCTCCGCGACATGGGCGTGCTCGACCGCGACGACGTCTATTTTCGTGCGGCGATCACTTATCTGGCCGAGGCCGAATATGTCGGCGAGCGCTATTCCAACATCCCCGGCGCCAATTGCGCCGGCGTCGTACCGCCGACGCCTGGGCCAACCTGCGTGTCGGTGACCGGGAATCGTTTGCCCTATGCGCCAGAATGGATCGCCTCGCTTACGATTGGCTATGCGCGCGGGGATTGGTTTTCCAGCCAGATCGAAGTGCAACACACCGGCGCGATGTTCGGCGACGATCTCAACACGGTGACGCAATCGGCCAATGGCCAAAGCGGACTGATCGACGAGGCCACGATCGTGAACTGGACCGCGAACCTGAAGCCCACGGGCGCGCGCTCGACGTTCTTCGTCACTGTGAAAAATGTGTTCGATGAAGTCTATATCGTCGATCGTGCGCGCGGCATCCTGCCCGGCGCGCCACGCCTTGTGCAGGCGGGAGTGAGTGTCGCGTTCTAGGCGTCCTCCACGCTGACCTTGCCGTCCTTAAGTTTCAGCGCAAGCTTGCCGTGTTTCAACGCCAAAGCGCGTTCGCCGAACACTTGTCGGCGCCAACCATTGAGCGCCGGAATGTCTGCGTTGTCGCTTGCGGCGAGGGCCTCGATGTCGGCCGAGGATGCGATCAGACGCGGCGCCACTTGCGCCCGCTCGGCCTCGTGACGCAGCAGCACCTTGAGCAATTCAACAGTAGGGCCGGAGTTTGATGGTGGGGATGGCGCTCGTTCGTGTTTGTAGGTTGCGCGCCCTGCGTCGGCGAACGCCGTGTTGAGCGAATTAACGAGCTCTTGTGCCCCACGGGAATTGCCGAAACCACGCGGCACCGCGCGCATGCGATCGAAGTCGGCCGCGGACTTTGGACGATGCTCGGCGATCTCGTAGAGAGCGTCATCCTTGGCGACGCGCCCGCGCGGCACGTCGCGCAATTGCGCCTGTCGCTCGCGCCATTCGGCCGCAACTTGCAGCGCCAATACATAATCGGGGGTGGTCTTGCGCAGTTTCAGGCGCCGCCAGGCGTTCTCCGGCGTGGTGTCGTAAATATCCGGGTCGACCAGATTGGCGTGCTCGTCGTCGAGCCAGGAGAGCCTGGCCTCATTCTCGAGCTTCTCGCGCATGCGTGGATAAAGATCGCGCAGGTGCGTAACATCGGCGAGGGCGTAGGCGAGTTGGGCCTCCGAAAGCGGACGCCGACTCCAGTCGGTGAAGCGCGAGGATTTATCCAGCCGCCGCTTCAGGACTTGTTGTACGAGTGCGTCGTAAGCGATGGAATCGCCATAGCCGCAGGCCATGGCCGCGATCTGGCTGTCGAAGATCGGGGTTGGCAGCGCGCCCGCGAGCTTAAGGAAAATCTCAAGGTCCTGACGCGCGGCGTGAAAGACCTTCAGCACGCTCTGATTGAGCATGAGGGCTAGTAACGGCGCGAGGTCGAGTTCCTCGGCTTGGGGGTCGATCACTGCCTCCACCCCGGGCGCTGCCGCCTGGACCAGGCAAAGCTTTGGCCAGTACGTCGTCTCGCGCATGAATTCGGTGTCGACGGCGACGAAGGGTTGGGCGGCGAGTTCGGCGCAAACGTCTTGGAGGTCGGCTGTCCTTGTAATGATGCGCATGCGTGCTGGTTGCGGCGACGCGAGGGGCGGGTCAAGGGAGGGCTTGACGGGTAACCAAAGAGTTACCTATATGAAGCATGCAAGCTGAACCGCTTGATCTTGTGTTTGGGGCCCTCGCAGATCCGACCCGCCGGGCGATCCTTGTTTCGTTGCGGAACGCGGAGGCGCCTGTTCATACGCTCGCCGGCAATTTCGAAATGAGCCGGCCGGCTGTGTCGAAACACCTCGCGGTCCTGCGCGGCGCGGGATTGGTGCGTGAACGTCGGCGCGGGCGGGAGAATGTATATTCTTTTGAGCGTGCTGCGCTGGAGCAAGTGCGCGCATGGCTCGGCGACTTTTGGCGCGAGCGTCTTTCGGCGCTGCAGGCTTTGGCGGAGGAAGAGGGTGAGTGAGAAGCTCGGGCCGATCGTGGCCGATATAGAAGTCGCACGCAACGCAGACGAGGTTTGGCGGGTCATGACTGACGAGGCGAGCGCGCCGCGTTGGCTCGGCTGCATGCGGTACCAAAAGCGCATCGGCGCGGTGTTCTACATGCAGCAGGATCGGGAAAGAGCGCAGCGAGACGACATCGGCGGCGCGACCCATTGCGAAATCTTGGCGCTCGATGCGCCGCGTCACTTCCAATTCTCGTGGTTCTTTCCGGGATTCCCCGCGACGCAAGTGAGTTTTCGTCTCGAACAAGTGTCGGAGCAGCGCACCCGGGTGCTCTTGCAGCACGACGGATGGGAGCAATTCGACGCGGCTCAGATCAAGGCGATCCGCGACATGCTCGACGGCGGCTGGAGAAGCTTTGTGTTGCCGAACTTGAAACAAGCAGCGGAGAGTTAGGGAACAAATTCCTCGGTGAGCGTCCCTGTGGCGATGAGGCCGCGCAGGTAAGCCGCGTCGTGCGCCGGCAGGATCACCAATTCTGGTTCAGTGCCGGCAAGATCGTGGAGCGCGCGAATCTGCGCCAGGACTTGGGCTCGGTCCGTATCTACGGCGGGCCAGAGCCAGTGAAGGAGGCGCGGCCTGGCGGTAAGGTCGGTGATGTTGGACATCGCCCAAGCGATGTCGCCGATGAACAAATATTCCCGCGCACTGGTTTTGACATAAAATACGACCGATCCAGGTGAATGCCCTGCTGCGGGGATCATCACAATTCCAGGCCCGATGCGGGTCGGCGCCGACAAGCTCAGCGTGGGGATCGCCGCGATCGCGGGCGGCAGCGCCGCCTCCGGCGCCAAAGGCGCGAGCGCATCGCGCTGGGTCGAGGTAAGCGCCAAACGAGGGGCTATCGTCTGCGGTGCTGGGTGGCGCGCGATGGCGGCGATATGGTCGGCGTGCTCGTGGGTGACCGCGATGATCGTCGCGTTCGCCATCGCCGCCAAAACGCGCTCATATGAGGGATCCGAGAAACTGAACCCCTTGCCGGTCATGGCCTCGCCTAGGGCGCGATCCACCGGCGCGTCGATGATTGTCCTGCCGGTCGGCGCTGTGATCTGGAACGACGTGTAGGCAATCTCGCGCGAACCGAGCGCTCCGGCCTGGAGGGCAAACGCCGGCCTTGGCGAGCCGCCGACGAATTCAACGCGAATTTCCGTTGGCAGGGCGGCGGCGCTATCTTCGGCGACCAAGGCGCGGTAGGCGCCCAGGTCGAACACGCCCTCAGCGCGTGACGGCGCCGCACCGTCGAGCACAGCCCACCACAGGAAGAGGCCCAAACTGGGGAGAAGCGCCGCCAGCGCCAGCAGCCACTTTTTCATGGGTTGTTCCCTCTCGGCGCGACAGAGGCCCTAAACAGCCATGGATTTCAATTGCAAGCGGCTACCGGGGCGGGCGCCGGGCGCCGGCTTTATCATTTTTCGATAAAACCGCTTGCGTTTTCGCCGAGACCATATCATTTATCGATATGTCGGCCGCCGGGGCCGGGTTGGAGCGCGTCTGTGAAGCAATTCCTCATAACGGTGGCGGGGGTCCTGGTTGGACTCGTGCTGTTTCTTTTCATCGCGCCCATGGTGCTGATTGGGATGATGGCGCCCAAGGCGCCTGACCAGCCCTCGCAGATGGTTCTTCAACTCGATCTGCGTGGCGAGATGACCGACCAGACCCCGGAGAGCCCGTTCGCCGCTTGGGGCTCGGCGCCATCGCTGCTGGAAACGCTGACCCGCCTCGACGGCGCGCGCACCGATAACCGCGTCAAGGGGCTCTACATTCGAGCCAACACCGACGGCATGCCGCCGGCCCAGGCCGAGGAATTACGCGCAGCGATCGCGGCGTTCCGCGAATCCGGCAAATTCGTAATCGCGCATCTGCAAACGGACGGCGTGCGCATGTCGATGCCCGGTTACATGACTGTGGCCGATTCCGACGAAGTCTGGCTGCAGGAAGCCAGCGAGTTCCAACCCATGGGGCTCTCGGCGGAAATGACGTTCTTCGCCGGCACGCTGCAGCGTTATCACATGCAAGCGCAGTTCGAGGCGCGCGAAGAATACAAAACCGCCGCCCATTCGCTGACGCAGCGGAGCTTCACCCCCGCCCATCGCGAAGAAATGACATCGCTGATGACCAGCATCTACGACGTGATGGTCGCCAATATCGCCGCCGATCGTGAGCTTGCGCCCCAAGCCGTGCGCGCGGCTGTCGAAGCGACGCCCTTCACTGTCCAGCGCGCGGTTGAGCTCAAGCTGATCGACAAGATCGGCCGCCCCGAGGAAGCCGAGCGGGCCGCGCTTGCGCGCGCCGAACCTGCGGAGATGGTCGACATCGACGATTACTCGCCGCCGCAGCGTTCGTCAGGCGACGTGATTGCAGTGGTTCAAGGCGAGGGCCCCATCTATTCCGGCCAAGGAGAAGATGGCTTGTTTAACGACGAGCAGATGATGAACGGCGATGACGTCGCCGCCGCACTGCTCGAGGCCTCTGCTGACGACAAGGTGAAGGCGATCGTGTTCCGGGTGTCCAGCCCCGGCGGGTCGGTGGTTGCCTCCGACCAAATTCTAGCCGCACTGCGCACGGCCCAGGAACGCGGCAAGAAAATCGTGGTGTCGATGGGCGATGTGGCCGCCTCGGGGGGCTATTATGTCGCCGCTTATGCCGACGAGATCGTGGCTTCGCCGACAACCATCACTGGCTCGATCGGCGTGATTGGCGGCAAGCTGATCATCGGTCCTGCGTTCGATCATTATCTGTCGACTAATACCGAGACGATCACGGTCGGCTCGCCCATGGTGGAGATGTTCACTACGGAACGGCCGTTCAATCAGGCCGAGCGCGCAGCGTTCGCGGCCTTCATCGACCGCGCTTATCAAGGCTTCATCGGCATCGTCGCCGAAGGCCGCGAGATGACGCGCGAACAAGCACGCGAGCTCGCTCGCGGTCGGGTCTGGACTGGCCAGCAGGCGATGGAGCGGCGTCTCGTTGACCATCTCGGCGGTTTCCAAGTCGCGGTGGCGCGGGCGCGCGCGCTCGCGGGCATCGCCGAGGATGCGCGCGTGCGTCTGCGCTTCTATCCTGAGCAGAAGTCGCCGTTCGAAGCGCTCGATCAATTGTTCGGCGCCTCCGCGGAGAACGCCGAAGCAATGGCGCGCCTCAACGCCGCGCTTGCCGATCCACGCGTCCGCCGCGCGCTTGCTGCGATGCGCGAAGAAGACGCTAATGTCCGTGCGGAAGCCGAGCGTTTCGACGTGCGGTGAGGCCATATCGATTTGAAGAGCGCCGGTCGCCTCCCCCTGTGGGAGGCGGCCGGAGCTCTCAAAGCAGCCCCAAATTCTTGAAGCTCTGAGCGCCGTTGCGGCCGACTATAAGATGATCGTGCACCCGCACTGAAATCGCTTTAGCGGCAGCGACGATCTCGCGGGTGATGGCGATATCGGCGGGCGAGGGCTTGGGGTCACCGCTGGGATGGTTGTGCAGCTCTACACGCCTAGTCATTCGCCTTGATTTACTTGCATAAACGCGATGTCGAAACAATGCAAGGTGCGGTGATTGGGTGCGGTTATGCAAAGCCAACTCGCCATCATCACGCATTGAACACGACAAACACGCGTGATCACATCTACGCACAATCGCGTTGGAAACGGAATCGGAGAATGCTTCTAACACTGGCGAAGGATGCATCATGAAGTGGGTCTGGTCGATGTTCGCACTGGCAGTTTGCGCGCTCGCGCCGAGCGTCGCGTTCGCCGATCCATGCACCGCGGCACTGCCTCGACGTGCGGGCGCAGAGTTCAGCGGTGCCGTTCGATATGTGGGCGATGGCGACAGCCTCTGCGTTGGCGAGGGAGACGATCCTTCGACCTGGATCGAGGTGCGCCTGGGGGATTTTGACGCGCCCGAACTGCACTCTCGGGACGGGGCGCGATCGAAGCGGTTTCTGGAAAGCGTCGCGATGGGACGCCAAGTACAATGCCGCGCGGTCCGGGGCCGCACTGGTCGCGTGGTGGTGTACGACAGGGTCATCGCGGTTTGCCGCATTGGCGGTCGTCCGATTGGCGACCTGCTGCGCGCCGCAGGGGCGCCGAGCGGGGGCAATTGACGCGAGCTAGGTAAGCTTGCTGCACGTCACCGTATTGCGCCGGTCCCATGCCTGCAGCGCGGCGCGGCTGTACAGCACCGCTTTCCCAACCTTCACATAAGGGGGACCAATCCGAAGGGCGCGCCAATTGCGGAGGGTGCCGATCGTGATCCGTCCCCGATAGCGGGCAACGACGTCCTCGTCGCTCAAGAGCTCGTCGTGGTCGGTGCTCGGCGCTATCAATGTCGTGTCCGTCATTGCTATTCTCCGCCATGCGATTTTCGGCGCTTCTGCGTGTCCACATCTGCAGGCCATCGAACAATCCCGCGCGCGAAGGCCGCGCGCTAGTGGCGCCGGCAATGTGGAGACAACAGGAAAACTCGGGAAACAACATGCTCGCCTCGTGCGCGAATGCTGCTTTGTTTCCCGCTCCCTAACGATCGGGGCCAAGCCCGCGCTCAATGCCCTTTGGCGGCTTGAGGGCTTGGTCCATGTACTTCGTCGTGCGCGCGAGCGTGCGCTCGTGCATGAGGCGTTTGCGAATATCGAGATGAAGCTCCATCGACTTCAAGCGACCCTGCCAATCCGACGCCATCTCCATCACGTTGCGTTTGACGGGCCGCGCCAAGCCCAAGCGTTCCAATTCCTGCATGCGCGCCTTGAGCGCGCGCGTGAGGGCCGGGTCGCCATTGGGCGCTTCGAGGTGGGCGACGCGGATAACGCCATCCTTAGGCAATTGATCCGCAATCATGCGGTCGAGCCGGGTGGGGGCGTGACGCCTTGTTTCGCGCTGCAGCGCCTGGCGTTCCTGCTCGGGGGTACGCCGCCCCAGCCATTCGGTGGCCACGTCACGGGCATAGCTCCTCAGTTCATGTTGCACGAAAGCGCGCGGCAGGATGAGGTCGCGCCCGTTGCTGCGTTTCCCGCGGATGATGAGGTGGGTGTGGGGATTGTCGGTGTCCCAATGGTCGACCGCCACCCATTGCAGTTTCGTGCCCAAGGAGGCCTCGGCGCGGGCCATCACTTCGCGGGTGTAGGCAGGCAAGTCCCTTAGCGCCTCGCCATGCTCGGCCGCCAGGATCACCCGGAAATGGCGCCGGTCTTTCTCAGCCCAAAGCGCTGCCTTCGCGGCGCCATCCACTTCGTCTGAATGCGCGTCATAGAAAGGGACGGCTCGGCCCTTGTCCTCGCGGGACAGGTAGCGCGTGTGCGCCTGTGTTTCCGGTTGGGGCTCTGGCGCAAAGTCGGGGTCGCGTTCCTCTCGCTGTTTGGCCTCGCGCGCGACGTAGGCGGCGTGGCGCTGAAGCGCCCCGCCTCCGCCGCCCGCATGATTGAAGTAGTGGATCTTCACCACCGCGCGTTGGCGCGGGTCGTACACAAAGCCCGCGCCACCGCCGCGGTCAGAAAATCCAAAATGCGATTTGATGGCAAGACGTTTGGCCAGCCGGTTCGAGAGCTTGGGGATATTCACGCGCTTCAGAGGGCGGCGCTTCTCCATCCGACCTTCGAGCATTTCGCGCGGCGCGCGATTGATGCGGATGGTGCGCTCAGCACGCAAATCGGGAAGCGCGATGGCGTCCTTCGTGAAGGGGCCGCCGCTCAACATCCGGCTCAAGCTGGCTTTGCTCATCGCTGGGCTCGCACAAAATGCGCAGGTCCCCGTGGGCCGCGCATGGGCCCATGATCGTGCGCGTGGGCCTATCCTCCGTCGAGGATTTTCAACGCCTTGGCGTGTTTGAGGCCCACGGCCTTTATCTTGCCTGTAGGCCCATTTCTTCTTTCTGCCAGCGTTTCTTCACTCTGCGCGGATTCGGGAAACAACGCGCGATGTTTCCCGAATGAACCACGACGTTGTTTTCATGAGGGTGGACGCCGCCGCACTCAATCGAGTGCGTGCTTCCTGTACACGATCAATCCGGCAATCGCCGCACTCGCGCCAATGGAGAGTGAGGCAGTGCTCGTATCGAGTGGGCTGCCCTGCATCATAGACCATGCCAACGCCCCGACGATGACCGAGGCGGTGAGTGTTTCGACGAGCATGACCGGGAAACGAAGTGACTTGATGCGGGACGCCAACTCGAGGAGCGTCGCGATGCCCAGCATGACGAGCACTGCAATCAACACTGAGGTCGTGAGCGTTTGGGTTGTTTCCCAGGCGGCCCATCCTGCGGCGCCGCAGGCGAGCATGGGGAGTGTGTTCCGGATCGCGGTTGCGAACAGGCTCCAGGCCAGAAGACAAAGGCCCGCTGCAAACAGGAACGCGATCACGGCAATCATGGCGCCCAAGGAGTCATTGCTTCGAGAACGTGTCAAGAACGATCGGCGAGACGCTCAGCGTTCGCCGATGTGTCTCCAAGGGCCGTCGATGTCGTTGACGGAGACCGGTCCCCAATAGCGTCCGTCGAAGCTGTCAGGGGTGTCGCCGAGCAGAAACACTTCGCTGTCTGTGAGCGTTCGGCAGCCTGACCAGGTGGGCAGGGGATGCCCGAGCGCACTTGTTTCCTGGCGTGTGATGATGCGTTGGCCATCGATCACGACTTGGTTTCCCGAGGCGCAGATCGTGTTTCCGGCGACGGCCGCCACGCGCTTGATGAAGCGGTCGGTCGGGTCGGCATAATCCCGCCGAGCGGCTTCTTCGGACGATGCCATGGCGGCGCGAACGATGACGAAATCGCCGAGCTTGGGTGTGCCAGGCGCCCTCGCATAGAAGCCGGTGGGGACGCTGTTGGATGGGTTATAGATGAGGAGCGGGCGTGCCCGCGCAGTTGCGAGCGCCGCGGCGATGACGCCGACGCCTGCCAGTAACCATGCGAGCTTGGTGGTGCGTGTCATGGGGATGTCCGTGCCGGCTGGCCATGCATGGCGCGGGCCATTGGCCTCAGCCCGGATCGGGCGGGGCGCTAAGCCCCATGAGCCCCATGAGATAATCGGCCGCTTGCTGCGCCTTGCCAGCGGCGGTCAAGAAGGCCGAAGGCTGTTCGTCTAGGACGCGAAGCCAACTCGCCAGATAGCCGGCATGATCGTCAATGTGCGCGCCCGGCACCTGTAGCTCCGCACCCAACATCGCGGCGCACAATTCAGCGACCACTTCTTCGAGCGCATAGCCGGAATCGCCGAAACGCTTCTGGCCGAAATCGCGATTGAGACGGGAGCTGGGCCTCGTCCAATGCGCGGTCTCGTGCAAGCGGGTGATGAAATAGGCGCCGAAATCGGTGAAGGCGCCGCGATGCGGCAGCTGGATCACATCGCTGTCTGGCGAATAGAAAGCGCGGTCGCCGCCATGGCGCACCTCCGCCGGAATGCGTTCGGCGAGGGAGATGAGTTCACTCTCGCGCTCGGCCAAGGGGGCCGTAGGTGGCGCGGCGGCATGGAAGTTCTCAGGCAGGCCGACGATTTGCTCAGCGGAGAACACCGTGTAACCGCGCAAGATGCGGCGCATGTCGGCGCGATCATCCTCTGGTGAGGCGTCCTGGCGAGGCTCACCGCGTTTCTCGCTGTAGAACACGACGAACGAGCCGCGCTCGCCTTTGCGAACAGAGGCGTTGAGCGCAATCGCCTGCTTGAACGTCAACCAATAAGGCGAGGCATAGCCGCGCTGCTGCGACGTCGCCCACAACGCGATTGTGTTGATGCCTTTGTAGGGGATGCCGTTGGCGCGGCGCGGGAGCATGAGTGTCGCGTTTGTTTCCCAAGGGCGCGCCCAAGGGCGAACACCGCGTTCCAGGGCGGCTTTGATGTCAGCGGTGACGCGCTCAGCGGGATTGAGGCGTTTCTGCTGAGGAGCTGAATGCAGCATGGCGAGAACTCCGATGCGCCAGGGACCATCCCCGGCGTCGAAGCCGCTCTCCATGCGGCGGAGGCGCGCTTGGCGCACCCAAGGGGCCGAAACGAAGTGGAGGACGGCAGAGCCGTTGCGTCGGGGGCGACTTTGCCGCGCGGCTCGGATCGGGGGCGGGGATGGTCCCTGGCGCATCGGGCCGGGTCGGGTGTGTTGACTTCCGAAACGGGACAAACAAGAAGAGGCATTCAGCGCGACACTGAATTCGGGGCAAGCGGACGTTCAGCGAAGCGTACGTGGCGATGGCTCGCGCGAGCGCCTCACGCGTCGTAGAGCACTCCGACCACTGATCGCGCGAACGCAAATGTGGCGACATCCGGTTGGCCCTCGATCTCCTCCATCGCCACGATCAATGAATCGCCAAGACCGCCGATGCTTTCAAATAGCCGAAATGGACCCAGGTCGCCGTCAAGGCCCTTGCCGATCCGTTTGAAGATGCTGCGTCCGTCCTTCAAAGTCAGCGCCACGAGTTCGCCGAGCTTCGTTTCGATCTCATCGGCGTTGATGATAGCGCCGCCGAGAACGACTTGACCGGGAAGCGCTAACGGGACCGCGCTTTCTTCGACCACGCGATAGGCGCACTGAATCCGCTGCAAGCCATCGGTCGATTCGATCTCGATGGCCTCGCCCTTTCCTTGAGGCGGTGGGCTGGAGTCAAATAGAATGCCTGCCACGCGATGAACGGCAAGGTCGTTTGCCGGGCAAAAGAGCGTGGGCTTGGCCTCGCGCGGGTCGGCGGCTTCCGAAGCGAGGCCAATCATATCGCCCTTGGGCGCACGCAGTAGCCGCCGCGCCAGCACGTTCTTGCCTTGCCTGGCGATGACGAGATTGTGGTCCTTACCGACGTAGGGGCTCCTTTCGACGATGGCGATGGCGCCCGATGGCGCCGCGAAGCCCAGATTGTCCGTGCGTAAATAGAACAGCGTCTTGTCGGCGAAGCAGGTTTCCTGGAGCGTCTCGCTAGAAGTGTCCTGTGAGGCCTCGCCTCCCGCGCTTGCCGTGAAAGCGGCGAGATCAGGATGGACGAGAACGCTGAACTTAGGCGCGATGATTTCGCCCAGCGGCTCAAGCGTGGGCGGTGCGTCGGGTTCGCGCAGTGGTTCTTGCCAGCGCCAATGGCGGAATTCGGCGTGCATGCGATCGCCAAGCTTGCGCAACTGGTCGAGCGCGTCGGCGACGCCGGCGATCTCGCCTGCGCTCAATGTCGCCTTGTCGTGATGAGAGGTGTTGAGCACGCGTAGCGGCTCGGCGCCTTGCGCGAGGTGGGGGGAGGTTGCGAAAT
>CXWL01026853.1_pt1 | contig 14864 bp, 12 predicted proteins | sample 590931 | NCBI WGS metagenome assembly CXWL01 (sample SAMEA3498368, study PRJEB10139) | groundwater metagenome | biome: water well; material: biofilm material | place: Germany | collected 2015-04-27 | reverse complement strand
CTCCTGCTAGAAAGCCGCGTCTGAGTGGGGTAGAGTGTGTACACGACGGAATGCGCGTGTCTGGAGCAGAACCTCGGTGCTGAAGATTCTCGATCGGTACATTTTTTCTGAATTAATGACCCCGTTCTTCCTCAGCGTCAGCGCGCTGTGCTTTGTGCTCTTTTCCAACCAGCTCCCGTTCCTGGTGGAGCTCCTCTTCGCCAAAGGAGTCGGGCTGTTGACCGTGTTGAAGGTGGTGCTCCACCTCATGCCCTCCTTCTTAGTCTTGACGCTTCCCATTGCCGGACTCATTGCCTCGATTACCGCCTTTAGTCGCTTGTCCTACGACAAAGAACTCGTCGCCATGCAAGCCGCAGGGTTGAGCTTACTCCGGCTCTCTAGACCCGTGTTGGTCTTCTCGATCCTCGTGTGTGGACTCACACTCTATCTGTCTCAATGGGGCCAACCCTGGACCAGCATCTCGATGAAAACCTTAGCCATGAGCATGCTGAAGGACCAATTGACACTCTCCCTTGATAAGGGCGTCTTCAACGAACCCATTCCGCACATGGTCATTTACGTCTCTGATGCCCTTGGCCACGATCAGCCCGGTGGAATTTTCATTGCCGACGAACGAATCCCCGGCAAAGCCCGCCTGATCGTGGCCGCCACGTATCTCATCCTCAACGATCCGGTCACCAAAAGCATCGGCCTGCGACTGACAAACGGCACCATCCATAACCAGCCGCACGACTTAGAGGAATACCAGCAGGTCACCTTCTCCACCTATGACTTAAAACTACCAGTGGACCAGCGCCTGTCCGCCCCAGCGGCGGAACGTCAGTCGCGGGAAGCGGTACTGGCTGAACTCGAACGAACCAACTGGCAAGATACCGCGTCCCTCCGCCGCCTCATGGAGTATGACAAGGATTTAGCCTTTCCCGTGGCCGCATTGGAATTAGGGCTCCTGGGCGTCCCTATCGGCATCGTCTCCAAACGGTCCGGCCGAACCGGAGGGTTTGCCGCAGGCGTCCTTATTATTATTATCTTCTTCGTCCTGAACGTCCTGGGGGAGCATCTCGTGACCACCCGAGTCCTCCTGCCATTTGCAGGAGCCTGGCTTCCCAACCTGGCCACAGGCCTCGCCACCATCGTGGCCTTCTGGCGGACGAGCCGAGCATAAGGTCATGAGCATTCTCTTTCGCTACATCTTGCGCGAATTCATGACCATATTCCTCATGTGCTTTGCCGGTCTTATGACCGTGTACTTGGTCGTGGACTTTTTCGAGCGGCTGCGGATGTTTCTCCGCCATGACACGGCCCTCGTGACCATGATCGAATTTTTGCTCCTGCGAACTCCTAGCATTGCGATTCAAATGGCCCCGATGTCTATCCTCATGGCCACACTGCTCACCCTGGGCCAATTTTCCCGCAGTCATGAAATCACGGCCATGCGGAGCTGCGGCATCAGTCTGTCTCGTGTCGCCGCCCCCTTCCTCTTTTTCTCGCTGCTCTCCACCAGCCTGCTGTTTGCCTTGGCCTCCTACATCGCCCCGCTCGCCACGTTGAAAGCCGAACTGGTGAAAGTGACACACATCGAAAAGAAACTGGTCTCGGCCTCGTTGAAATCCCATCGCCCATGGATTCAGGTCGGCAATCACACAATCGTGAACATCGATTCGGTTGAGGCGGAAGAGGGCACTCTTCACGGGGTCACGCTCTATCAGCTGGGGGGAAATTTTCATCTAATGGAAATGATCGATGCCCAGTCTGCACGCTACGAGCAGGGCCAGTGGGTCCTGCATCAAGGCACAGACCGTCGGATGTTCGAGGATGGCCGAGTGGACACCTCCGTCTTTGAGAGCAAATCGCTCGCCCTTGACCAAACACCGGAAGACTTCACCCGTTGGATCTCGACCAAATCCGACGAAATGACCCTGGCCGACTTAAAAATCTATGCCGAGCAGCTGCAGCGCGATGGGTACCAATTCACACGATTTCTCACCGACTATCACCAACGCATTGCCTACCCCTTCGTCAGTATCGTCATGGTGGTGGTCGGCATTGCCCTGGGCCTCCGGCAGAGCGGCGAGCGCCGGGGAGGCATCGCCCTCGGGATCGGACAGGCGTTGATCGTGGGCTTCCTGTACTGGACCACCAACTCCATCGGCATCGCGTTGGGTCGAAGCGGAGCCATTCCTGCACTGATGGCCGCTTGGATTGCTCCAGCGGTCTTTCTCTCGTTTGGCGGATACCTCTTATTGAAAGTCCGTCACTGACCAGAGAGCCTCCCATCCCTGACAGGCAAAAATTCGACCGTCGTCTAGGCTCCATGAAGTTGACTGCCCTCCACAGATCAGGTAAAACGAATCATCCTCTATGAAACAACGCGTGGTAGTGACAGGGCTCGGAATCGTCTCGCCGATTGGGATCGGTGTCCCGCAATTCTGGAAATCAGCGCTCGAAGGACGGTCGGGGATTAGTGCGCTCAAAGGGTTCGATGAGCTCCCGCTTGACCTGTACCGCTCTCGGGTGGTGGGCCAAGTCCAGGATTTCGATCCAGTCGCCTTATTGAGCCCAGACCAAGCCGACCGCCTGGATCGCTATGCACAATTTGCCCTCGTGGCGGTCAAGGAAGCCGTCTCAAATTCCGGACTCCGCATGGAGAAGGAAAAAGCCCATCGCGTCGCGGTGATCGCGGGGGCCGGCATGGGCGCGATGATGATGGGTGAACGGGAGTTGACTAAGCTCTATGAGAGTCGGCGACCTCACCGCGTGCCGCCGAACTTTATCCCCACCGTCACCTTGAACTCGGTATCGGGGCTTGTCGCCCTGGCTCACGGCGCCAAGGGCCCGAATCTCACGATTTCCACGGCCTGTTCCTCCAGCGCCCATGCTATTGGCTATGGGTTACAGTGCATTCGTGCCGGAACTGCCGATGTCGCGATTGTGCTTGGAGCCGATGCCAGCATCACGCCATTGGTGTTTGCTGGCTTCTGTTCGCTACGAGCCCTGTCGAGCAATTTCAACAACGAGCCGCACCGAGCCTCTCGCCCTTTCGACCGAAGCCGCGACGGTTTTGTCTTAGGCGAAGGAGCAGGCGCATTGATCCTGGAATCCCTGTCTCACGCAAAAAAACGGAAAGCCCATATCTATGCGGAGCTGGCCGGCTATGCCGGAACAAGCGAGGCCTACCATATGGTCATTCCTCGTGAAGACGGAGAGGAAATGGCCACGACGATGCGCTTGGCCCTGGCAGATGCGGGCGTCACTCCCTCGCAAGTCGACTTGGTCAATGCCCATGCCACATCGACAGCCCGCGGGGATGAAGTCGAAATTCGTGGCGTGCGAAAGATTTTAAAAACGCGCGCCAACCGGATCGTGCTAAATGCGACCAAGTCCATGATCGGCCATACCTTGGGGGCTTCTGGGGCCATTGGATCGATCGCCTGTACCATGGCTATCGAAAGCGGCCATATTCACCCAACGCTCAATTACGAAGACCCTGATCCGGAATGCACCCTCCCTGGCATCTCAGCCTCAGTCCAGGAGCGAGCGGTCAAGGTCGGCATCGTGAATGCCTTCGGATTTGGCAGCAACAACGCCTGTCTGGTGTTTAAAAAATTTACGAAGTAAAATAGCCCCGTGCACAGGGGCCACTCGCCCCTCACGACCCTCAGAGAAAGGACCCAGGAGCCATGGCCGCCAGTGTCGCCGATCGTATCCGGGAAGCCCTCGGGAAAGAACTGAAGAAAGACGTCGCAACCATCCAACTCCACCATGCCCTGCGGCAAGACTTGGGACTCAACTCGCTTGATGCGATTGAGCTCATGTTTAAGGTGGAAGAGGACTTCGACATCGCTATCCCCGATGCGGACTTGCAACAGCTGGTCACCGTGGGTAATCTCGTGTCCTATATCGAAGGACGCCTGGCAGGAGTACCGGCGAGCACCACACCGCCCACTCCCCCTGCACCAAAACCTGTTCAGGCCAAACCAAAACAGGGCGCAAAGACTCTCCCAGCCAAGCGATCGCCTGCGGTGACAAAAAAAGTCGCACCTGCTCGCACAAAAGCCAAAGCCACACCAGCTCGGGCCCTAAAAAAATCCTCGCCAATCAAGACCGCCAAAAAGGCCAAAGCGACAAAGCCAAAAAGCCGGGGCACACGTGGCTGAACGCCATCCTGGTATCCTTGTCGACCACATTGTCGAAGCCCTGGAGGCCGAACTGCACGGTAGCGGTGACGTCATGCTGACCGGCGTATCCAATCTCGAGCTGGCCGGGCCAGGGGATCTCAGTTTTGTCACGGCGGACCGCTTCATCGAAGCCGCCAAACACTCCCGCGCCTCTGCACTTTTGATCCACCGATTCGTCCCTGAATTACCCCAGGTCCAACTCGTTGTCTCCAATCCGATGTATGCCTTTACAAAAGCCGTAGAGCCCCTGCTACAACGCCGGACACAGCCACGAGGCATCTCCGACACACTCGAAAAGGGGCGCGACGTCCAGATCGGGCCTGACTGCTCGATCTGGCCCTTTGTCACGATGGGCGACCGCGTACGAATTGGTGCACGGACGACCCTCTACCCTGGTGTATTCCTTGGCGATGACGCTGAGGTGGGAGCCGACTCGATGCTCCACCCCAATGTCTATGTCGGGGAACGCTGCACGATCGGCGACCGCGTCATCATCCATAGCGGAACCGTCATTGGAAGCGACGGGTTCGGCTATGTGCCTCATGAAGGCCGCCATCAAAAGATTCCCCAATTAGGGCGAGTGGTCATCGAGGACGATGTGGAGCTTGGAGCCAATGTCACGGTCGATCGGGCCACATTTGGCAATACGGTCATTGGGCAAGGAACAAAAGTCGATAACCTGGTGCAAATCGCGCACAACGTCCACATCGGTCCACACAGTATTCTCGTGGCTCAAGTGGGCATCGCCGGCAGTACCACCATCGGCCAGCACGTCATGATCGGTGGGCAAGCCGGAATCGGCGACCATCTCGACATTGGGGACGGGGCTAGGGTTGCGGCTCGTTCTGGGGTAGCCAGACGTGTCGAACCAGGGCAAACCGTCTCAGGCAGCCCTGCACTCCCTCATGACACCTCCACGAAGGTGCACACCGCCCTCTTTCGTCTTCCAGCTATTCACGAAAAAGTTCTTGATCTTGAGAAGCGGATCAAAGCGCTTGAAGCTCCCGCCGCCACGAAGCCAAAGCGTCCTCGCCGGTCGCACTAACCCACACTCTCGGCCTGGCATCCATGACAGAACATCGTCCCTTCGACTGCAGAGAAATCTATCGACTGACCGCCTATATCGGCCAATAGCCAACCCGAAAGAGATGTACCAGGGGGCGCTGTTTCTGTGCCATCACAGCGGCGAACTGTAAAAAAAGGTGAGACGCCCGTTGCGCGAGGTCCTAATCGCGCGGTCTTGATCTGACGATTATGTTGGCAGAAGAATCACACTTCGCCAGGCATACAATTTTGCCCAGAAGAAGCCTGCCCAAGGGATCAACAACGCCGCCACCCACTCGACATAGCCGTGGACCCAGCTTGCCGTGGAACAGGCCACGATGGTGATCACACCGAGGGCATACAGGTAGGGAACAAGCCGCTGACCTTGGTGGACAGGTGACACCTGAACCGGCTCTCGCTTCCGTTGTTTATGCGCCGGGCGGGAAGACGACTTCATGCGGTTCGCAAACACCGCTGGATGTGCCTCATACAGAAACCGCTGATAGCGAGTTTGGCCCCAGCCAATCAGCCCTCCCAGGATCAACAGCAGCATACTTTCCAGGAAGGTCCAACCTCCATAATTGGACGCGATGAACTGATAGATGATCGTCCCAGCGCCAGCCACCAGGCAGATGAGCCCAAGAATCGAGGCAGGAAGCAGTATGTGCGTCTTCACATACTGCTGAGCCAACGCGGCATCATTTCCCAATCGTTTTGCGGTCAGAAGTTTGGACATCGCCTTTCACACAGAATGGCACAACAAGCACACCATCAGAATCACTCGGATGGAAAATCAGGCTCGGCCTCGTCAGAAGGAAAACTGGTCGGCACACGATACGACTCGCTGGCCCATGCCCCCAAATCAAGGACCTGACATCGATGAGAACAGAACGGCCGCCAGGGGTTAGCCTCCCAGGAAGTCAGCTGCCTGCAGGTTGGACACGTGACGCGCATCAAGTGGAATGATATACCACGCTCTCGCTCGGCTGTGAAGAGCACAATGCGGCTCGCACCCTCTTCAACATGTCATAACGAAGAATGCATGCGCTAGACAAAGCGGTTGATTGAAAGATTGTCGTTCTGCTTACACTCACAAGGCCGACAACCGCCTCGACTCGCGAACGCCTTTTCTAGCTAGCGCAGGCTCACGTTTGCACCCAAATATGTGCATCGATACAGGCGAATCCTAGATGGACCTCTGATTGTCGGCAATAGTGCGTGAACTGCACAAAATCCCTTCTTTTTCAATATTTTTTCATCTCCACAAAATCTGTGCATGGCCTGTGGGTAACCATGTGCATTCGACCGCTAGGCAGCGATGAATGGCGAGGCTAAGCGGACTGCCTATTATTTAGGCAGTGAGAGTCCTACAATTCCATGAGCTTAGCGTGACTAGTGGAACGCTCGACTGGCGAGACTATATAGGGGGCCTTGTACTTGTTGTCGGTATTATGCGCTCGACGTGTTTAAGCAAAGCGCATACCACTATCGATGATCTCGTGAAGTTTTTTTTGATCGATGGCCCGCCCAACATGGTCGGCCCACTGGTCCAGCGCCTGATCCAACGAATAGACCGCATCGCCCTGGACCGGAGGCCAGGACTTCGCGCGACGAAGGTCGTTCAGAACATGGCGCCTGAATGCAGGGTTATCGAACAGCCCGTGCAGGTAGGTCCCCCAGACCCGTCCATCTGTGCGGCTGGCCCCATCCCATCGGCACGTGGACGCATGATCCGCGTTGAGCCTGATCAGCGGCATGCACGCTGACGAGAGCGTCGTGTGCCCCATGTGGACTTCATAGCCTCCAACCGTGAGACCGGACGCTTCATGGTGCCCGGAGACCTGACGAGTGACTTTAATCGGAGCAAACACCGTGGTGACAGAGAGCAGGCCTAGTCCCTTCCGGTTCGCAACCGTCGACTCAATCTGGTGGGGATCAGAGACCGTCTCCCCCAAGAGCTGAAATCCCCCACACACCCCCACCACCGACCCGCCCGCCTCAAGCACCTGCTTGGCAAAGTGGTCGATTTTTCTCACCTTCACGAACTCCAACGCCTGACCGGTCTGCTTGGTGCCTGGGAAAATCAGCAGATCCACCAGTTCTGACCGATGAGACTCAATCTTACAGATCTCCACATCCGGTTCGTGCAGCAAGCCATCGAAGTCAGTGAAATTCGAGACGCAGGGTACATTGACGATGCCGATCCGCAGACGATCCGGCCGCTTCTCACGAACGTGCGCCTGAAACCGTTCCCACTCCAGTCCGTCTTCCTGCGGAAGGTCCAACCCGCGGTAGAAGGGGATGACCCCGAGACAGGGAGTCTGGAGCCGCTCCTCCACGATGGTAATGCCCGGATCAAGAATCGCCTGATGCCCACGAAATTTGTTGATCAGAAACCCTTTGATGTGGCGACGCTCCTCCTCCTCTAAGAGCACCCCAGTCCCCACCAGCGACGCAAGGACGCCACCACGGTCGATGTCTCCAACCAGCACAACCGGAGCCTGGGCATAGCGGGCAATGAACATATTCACAATGTCCATGTCCCGCAGATTCACCTCGGCCGGACTGCCGGCCCCTTCGATGACGATTAGGTCAAATTCGTCTCGCAAGGTATCCAAGGCGACTTGGACGGTCCGACTGTGCTCTCGCCGAAGCCGGCCAAAGTCCTTGGCCTGCAGCTGCCCAGCCACCACGCCGTTCACAACTAACTGCGCCGTCTCCTCCCCTGAGGGCTTAATGAGCACTGGGTTAAAGGTCACCCGTGGGGCCAAGCGGCAGGCCGCAGCCTGAAGGGCCTGGGCGCGGCTGATTTCCTTGCCGTCCGGGGTCACACAGGAGTTGTTCGACATGTTTTGGGCTTTGAACGGCGCGACGCGAAGCCCCTGCTGAACAAAGAGCCGACACAAGGCCGCCACCAGCACCGTCTTCCCCACATGAGAACCGGTGCCCTGTATCATCAATGTCTTCGCCGGCATGCTGACACCAACTAGGCGGACTTGGAACGATCCCAGAGAAACTCTGGTTCGTTGTGCACGTGAGCCACCCATCGAGCCAGGACAAAGAACGCATCGCTGAGCCGATTGAGAAACTTGACCACGTTGGCGTCAATGGGCTCTTCCCTCGACAGCTGCACACACAACCGCTCCGCGCGACGGCAGACGGTTCGTGCCTGATGCAGCACACTCGACACCTTCCCGCCGCCGGGCAACACAAATTCTTTGAGCGGCGCCAAGACTTTCTGGCATTCGTCCATGACGACTTCCAAGTGGGTACTGTCGGCCTCCGTCACCGTCGGCATATGAGGAATGTCCACTGGCGACGGAGTCGCCAAAATCGCCCCGACATCAAAGAGTTTCTGCTGCACCCACTGGAGTTCCGTCTCAAGATGATGCGTCGCAGCCAAGGTCTTGGCGAAATCCGCATTGAACGCCCGTACCATACCCACTACAGCATTCAGCTCATCCACCGTGCCATAGGCGTCCACCCGAAGGCTATCCTTCCAGACCTCTTGGCCGCCGACCAACATGGTTTTACCGGCGTCGCCTTGTCGCGTATAGACTTTGGTGATGCGCATTAGGAACTCCTTCCTTGCAGTGCGGACAATTCAAATCGATAGCTCAGCCCGCCATAGATGGCAATGCCCGGTGCAGGCACCACAAATCGTTCTTGCGCGCCTCCACCAGTCACCACGTTACTGGCGATGATGCCGGATGTCGAATAGCGCTGATCCAGTAAATTGTTCACGATGAGAAACGTGCTCAACCGTCCGCCAGGAACCGGGCGCTCGTAATTCAGTTTTGCATTCAACAAAAAATAGCCTGGCAATCGAGGCTGCGCATTATTTTCATCATTCAAATGAAATTGGGTACTCACATACAAGCCCATAAGCGACACCGTCCACCCTTCAGCGGGGTACACATTGGTCACCATGCTGATCCGATGTTTTGGCACCAAGGGCAAACTGTCACCAGCATCAACCCGCCGAGTTGACGTGACGTTAAACCCCGTGCGGTACTCCGCCTGCGTGTAGGTATAGTTTATGGTCGTATCCACATATTGGTTTGGCCTGACTTTCACCGTTGACTCAATCCCTTGCCGTCTCGTTTTATCGATATTACGATTCAGTCCATCCCCAAAACTGAAATCGCATAACTGGCAGGTAAAGAAGATATCGTCCTTCGCATCGATGCGAAACAGGGCAACCGAAGCCTCTGCCTTATCGCCGATTTTCTGTTTAAGGCCTACCTCATAACTATGGGATTGCACAGCCCGTAGATTAGGATTGGAGGTAAACGGCCCAAGGGCAAACAACTCATCGGCGGTGGGAACGCGAAACCCCTGACTATAGTTGAAATACAGGGACGTATCCCGAGTCGGCACATAGGTCAGACCCGCACGAGGGGTCACTCGATGGAAGACCTTTCGCGCACGATCCGGCGAACTGAACGAATCCTCGAAATCTGACTCCAGCATGGTTCGGTCATATCGCACACCTCCAGTGATAAACACCTTCGAAAATATATTGAAGGTATCCTGGGCATAGAAGGCCATATTCGTTTCGTTGGTATCTTTTCGATTATTGAACGGCCCGAATCCTGAAGTGGACGCGAGGCGGCTTCCGAAATCCGTCCTGGTATATTCAAACCCGGTGACAAGATTGTTCCCGACTTCACGGGTCTTCACTTCATGATTTAGCTGAAACACCCCCCCTTTAGATTCGGTCTTCACCGGGTTGCTGCTTTGGGACGTTTGCCCAACGTTGTATAACTCCTGCCCATATGTCCGATAGAACGCATTCGTCGTAATCGAAAAGCCCAACGGCAAAGCCTGACGGCCATTGAACCGAACCACATTCGTTTCTTTGTCGTCGAAATCTCCCGGCGTAAAGTTTCGCTTACGGTCGATTGCGGCTTGACTCAGTGGCAAAGACCCGGCCTGCAAAATCCGGCTCTTCACATAGTTGTAGGACACCGTATAGTCTGAGCCCTCGGAGGGCCGATAGCCGATCTTGCCGAAAAACCTGGACAGTCTTGCATCCGACTCGTCCCGAAACCCATCCTCGAGTTCGCGTGAGAAACTTGTGTAATAATCGAATTTCCCAATCGGTCCACTCGCCGAAATATTGTATCGCTCACGGTGAAAACTGCCCCAGAGCGTTTCCCCAGTCACCTGATGAGTGTTGGTTCCACGCTTGGTAATGATATTGATGACCCCACCCATCGCATTCCGTCCATAGATAGCCGACGAACCAGGGATAATCTCGATGCGCTCGATCGTTTCGAGGGGAATCAACTCAAAATTCACTTGGTTGAAGTCCGGCTCGTTCATGCGCATCCCGTCCACCAAGACACTCGTCCCTGAGACGGACTGTCCATTAAAACCTCGAAGGTCAATCGTCTGCTGAAAAGCGTTGCCTACTTGATCGTACATGACGATACCCGTTGCCCACTGCACGGCTTCCTGAACGGTCCGTGCGCCGGCTTTCTGAATATCTTCAGCAGTGATGACGGTGACTTTTGCCGGGAGGGTTCTGGCATCAACCGGCGTATCAGGCAGGCGGGTGGCGGAAATCACCACTTCTCTCGTCTGGAGTTCGTCGTCTTCTTGCACCGGCTGGGCCGCGATAGACACGGCCTGAATCGACCACACTAGGGCACACAGACCCGTTACCACTCGTCGCATCTCTACCTCCCTTTGGCTCGAAGGGGTCCTGAGATCATTCCGGCAGCTGGGTCTCCTGACTTGCGGATCGTCGCGTGGTCGCGCCTTCCCATGAACACCGTTCACAGTGGCAGAATGCGACCCTACTCCCCGCTTACAGTGGCGGCACCGTGATGGATTTGCACCATCTTCCCCGCACTACCGACGTGAACCGACCAACTTCCCTCCAGTGAAAATGACTATGTACCCTTCACTGCAAATCGGCGGGTGGGTACGTCCCCGCCAAAAACAACATTCCTAACTGTCGGCAACTACACCCTGCAGGCCATCTTACTCGCTCTGGAGCCCCCCGGCGGCACAGCTGGGCTTCCCAGCAGCCGCACCACTCTCAGACGCCGAGCGCCATCATCAGGCGGATGCTCAAACAGACCGTCCAGCAAGGCCGCAGCAAGGGAAGAGGCGATGCGTACCCTTGCGGTACGTGGAGCCTCTGCCCGCAGCGAGAACGCCGCTGGCGGCCTGCTTCAGCATCCGCCCCTACCGACCAGGCAAGGTGACCCGTGGGGCTCCCGACACCGGATGACAATCGACCAACAACGAGCATCCGTAGACCGGCTCCAGTATATCGGGTTGCATCACCGCCTCGGGTGAGCCCATCGCCGCCACCCGCCCTCGATCAAGCAGCACCAACCGGTCGCAGAATTGGCTCGCCAAATTGACATCATGGGACACCAACACCACCGTGATGCCTTGCGTCGCACTGAGTGCCCGCAGAAGCCGAAACGTCTCCCATTGGTGTCGTAAATCAAGCGCAGCCGTGGGTTCATCCAGGACCAAGACCGCAGGCTCCTGGGCCATAGCTCTGGCCATCACCACCCGCTGACGCTCGCCTCCAGACAGATCAACCAGCTTCCTGGCTGCCATGGAGGTGACCTGCATCATCTCCATCGCCGCCTCAACCTTTGTGAGATCATCGGGGGTCTCCCAGTTGAGAAAGGCCCCGTGCCTTCCTTCACGGCGCGCATACCGCCCCATCAGCACCGTCTGAGCGACGGTGAAGGGAAACGTCACGGAGGTGTCTTGTGGCACATAAGCCACCATCTTCGCCAAGGCTTGCGGCCCATAGGTTTCCAAGGCGCGCCCGAGTAAGTGGATTGTTCCCTGCTGCGGCACCAGCAAGCGCACCAGCAGTTTGAGGAGAGTTGTCTTGCCAGATCCGTTCGGACCAATGATGCCGCACACCTCACCAGGAGCCACGCTGAACGAGACATCCTCCACACTCCAGCCCTGGGCTGCCCCAGAGCGAGGATACCGGAACGCGACCTGATCGACGCGATACAGAGACGCATGCGGCATCGTCATCACACTCCCACACCCTTGCGGGTTGCCAGGAGATAGAGGAAGAATGGTCCACCGACCAGCGCGGTCAACACTCCCACCGGGATTTCATTTGGCGCGGCCAGGGTCCGGGCCAACAGATCGGCGAGCACGAGGAACATCCCGCCCACGAAAGCCGAAGCGGGCACCAGCAAGCGATGATCGGATCCCGATACCGCCCGCACGGCATGAGGGACCATCATGCCGACAAATCCGATCATGCCGCTGACGGCTACCACCAGACCTGTCAGCACTGACGCGACCGCAAACACCGTGCGTTTCACCCGCTCCACCTCCACCCCCAGTGTCGCAGCCATGTCCTCCCCGACCGTCAAAATATTGAGGACCTGACCGTGTTTCACGAGCACCAGAAGACCAAGGCCCACACTAATGCCGATCACACTCAACACGGGTCCTGATGGAGCCGTCAGCGTCCCCATCAGCCACGACAACAACCCATAGGACCGATTCGGCTCCATGATCGCACTGAGAAACATGACCAAGGCTGAGCAGATCGCATTGAAGATCACGCCGGTGAGCAGCAAGGTGTGAACTGGAAGCCCCCCGCTCGTAGCTGCGATGCGATAGACCAGCAGCATGACCAGCAGCCCTCCAAGCATGGCAAAGAGCGGAAGGGTCGAGATGCCAGCGACGACCACGGCTCCTCCACAATAGATCGCCAAGGCCGCGCCGAGCGTGGCCCCGCTGGAGATTCCAAGCACATAGGGGTCCGCCAAGGGATTCCGTAGCAACGCCTGCAGCACAGCTCCCACCGCTCCCAACGCCGCCCCGACACAATAGGCCAAAAGCACACGAGGGAGTCGTACCTGAAGGAGAATCGCGGAGGTGGGATCGTGCTCGGCGTCGACGCCTGTCCCCCCAAAAGCCTTCAAGAGAATGTGGAGGCCGTCACCAAAGGAAATCGACTGATTGCCGAAACTCAGACCGATCAGCATCACGACCATGCTGCAGACGAAGAGCCCCACGAGACTTCGTATCCACCGTGCCCGAGAGAGGAGCCCCTCTGCTCTCCATGCGGCATGAGGCACCGGCGGCGTAACCAACAGCATTGGAGAAAAGCTAGAGCCTGACGATTTCATGAGCCCTGCCGAGCCTTTTCGTGTTCCGGATGCAGGAGGTGAAAGAGACGCTCTAGTGCGTCAACCACTCGTGGGCCTGGACGATCAACCAATACGCTCGGAATTTGTGAAAACCGCCCGGTTTTCACCGCACTCAGACTCGGCCACTGTTTCCATCGCTGTTGCTCACTGTCAGGAATCCCCTCGCTGTCCCCAGTGGGGAAGAGAATAACTTGCGGGTCTTCTTTGAGGACTTGCTCGACGCTCCATCGAGGGTAGGACCCAGACGCCTGAGCGGCAATATTGATTCCACCCGCCAACTCGATCAGATGATGAATGTAACTCCCAGGCCCCACCGTAATCAGAGGATTGCTGTTCAGCACATAGAGCACCCTTGGACGAACGGTCCCCTCAACCTGCGCCTTCACGGCATCGATCCGCCGGCGCATCCCCATGATCAACTCCGTCGCGGCGGTGCCCCGATCGACCATACGACCAAGGGTCTGGATATCCGAGACGATGTCATCCACCGAGGTCGATTCGATCACAAAGACCGGAATCCGCAATTGTTCGAGCTTCGCCAAGACCTCCGGTTGGATGAACGCGGCCGGAGTCACCACAAGGCTGGGCTTCAAGGCCACGATCGATTCGACGTTCGGCAACGTCCCCCCGACTTTCGGCTTCGCAAGAGCCTGGGGCGGATAGTCGCAGAACTGGGTAACCCCGACGATCTGCGCATCAAGTCCCAGCGCGAACAACATTTCGGTAATACTGGGAGCCAGCGAAACGATTCGTGTCGGCACCTTTGAGAAGAAAATCTTCCGACCCAGATCGTCCACGAACGTCCGATCGACCACATGAGCCATAAAGGGCATCCCGGTCAGGATGCCTGGTTGCCGTCGTTTCATCATATTGTCATCTGCAAAAGCGCTCGCGGCGACACTGATGCTCACAAAACAGCTGAGCGCCAGAATCGTCAGACTCCACACCCACTGTGTCCGTTGCCTGCCGTACATCCTCGACAAATAAAAAAATCCCCAAGGCCTCTGAGACCTTGAGGATTGCACCCGCTCCTGCACCCTCGCCTTTCCCCAGCCCACGAGGGAAAGAGGCCATTGTTCGGGCAGGTGTTCTGGCTCTGGAGTCTTAGCCTACTTCCCACACCTTCCCGTCTCTCGAAAGAGACAGTGGCGTTTGTGGGTTTCGTCCTCCATCACAGCGGCGGGACCGCGAGGGATTGGCACCCTCTTCCCTGGTTCCGAACTCAAATTGTACTGCCACTCTAGAGAAGGGCTCGACGGCTTGTCAACGTTCAGCCTGAGCCCATGACACGGGAGCCTGAACGGAAGGAAGTGTTTCCCCCGTCAGGTGAGCCTGGAGGTGCCAAAGGTGGGATCATGGAGGCATGATCGTGGCGGTACCTTCCTAAGGACGACCCACGTGAGCACAGGGACGCGCCGGTGTGTCGGGACGCGAGCCCCTCTCCGTTACGACACGGATCGCCACGCCACCTACGGCTGGCTGCCAG
>CXWL01048102.1_pt1 | contig 14867 bp, 17 predicted proteins | sample 590931 | NCBI WGS metagenome assembly CXWL01 (sample SAMEA3498368, study PRJEB10139) | groundwater metagenome | biome: water well; material: biofilm material | place: Germany | collected 2015-04-27 | reverse complement strand
AGCGGCGGCGTCACATTGAGCATCTTGGCCACCTGGTGGATCGGCTTGGTGAAGCCGACGCCCTTCTCGGTGCAGCCAATGCAGGGGTGGCCGCAACCGACCGGCCAGTTGTTCTCACCCGCGTCACCAAAACCCAGCGTGGAGCAGTTGGCATAGGTCTCGGGACCCTTGCAGCCGAGCTTGTACAGACAGTAACCCTGGCGGTGGCCGCTGTCGCCAAATTCCATCGCGAAGCGCCCGGCGTCGAAGTGCGCACGGCGCTCGCAGTTTTCGTGAATCAGGCGCGAGTAGGCGAACTTGGGGCGGCCCAGCTTGTCCACTTCGGGCAGCTTGCCAAAGGTCAGGAAGTGCACCACGGTGGCCAGGAAGTTGTACGGATTGGGCGGGCAGCCGGGGATGGTGACCACCGGCTTGCCCAACACCTCGCCCACGCTGGACGCGCCGGTGGGGTTGGGACCGGTGGAGGGCATGCCGCCCCAGGACGCACAAGAGCCGATGGCGATCACGGCAGCCGCATCGGCGGCACACTCCTTGACCAGGTCAATCGCCTTGTGGCCACCGATCTTGCAGTAGTTGCCGTTGTCCTTGGTCGGGATGGCGCCTTCGACCACCAGTATGTATTTGCCCTTGTTGGCCTTCATCGCGTCCTTGCGAGCGGCCTCGGCCTGGTGGCCGGCGGCGGCCATCAGGGTCTCGTGGTAGTCCAGCGAGATGACGTCGAGAATCAGCTTCTCCAGCGTCGGGTGCTCGGCCCGCAACAGCGACTCCGAGCAGCCGGTGCACTCCTGAAAGTGCAGCCAGATCACCGATGGCCGTTTCGACGTTTCGATGGCCTTGGCCACCGCCGCTTCGGCACCTTTGGGCAGGCCCATGGTGACGGCCAGCGTGGCGCAGAACTGCAGGTACTCGCGTCGCGACAGGCCCAGGCGCTGCTCGACGTCGTGCAGGGCCTGACGACCCAGATCGAAGATCTCGTGTGTATCGCTCATGTCTCGTGTCCCCATTTGCCAAGCCGCGTCCGGGCCCGATCAGTCCTGTCAACGCAAGTTGCGGGCCAGGCACGCCAAGCAGCGCGGCATGGTGTGCGTTCACTGGCGCAACCGTGCTGGCCATGCCTGACTGTTCACCTGTCAGCTCTGAATTTCGGTTAGTTACTAACCATTTCACTAACCAGTTATGACAGCAGCAAACGAGCAACGGAGCGTGCCTGTCGCCAACTCCCATTGGCACTGACATTGGCCGGCAGTGGGCACGGTTCTTGTGTGGGCTTGAGTTCACCCGGCTCGTCCGGGTCGACTTAACATGCGGAGCTGATCCGAGGTACCACCCATGGAATTACCGACTGACTGGATGGCCCTGCTGACGCTGGTGTTTGTTCTGGGCGCCAAACACGGCCTGGACGCCGACCATCTGGCCACCATTGACGGCCTGACGCGCTATAACTTGCGACAGGACTCTGGCCGCGCACGCTGGTGCGGTGCGCTGTTCTCGCTGGGCCACGGCGCCATCGTGCTGCTGATTGCACTGGGCGTCGGCCTGGCTTCCAGACAGTGGCAAACTCCGCTTTGGCTGGAGAGCGTCGGCACCTGGATCTCGATCGGTTTCCTCACCGTGTTGGGCCTGCTCAACCTGCGCGCGGTGCTGGTGACGGCGCCCGATGCCATGGTGGCCCCGGTCGGGCTCAAGGCCGGCCTGCTGGCGCGCCTGCAGGCCACCTCGCACCCGCTGGCGATTGCCGCCGTGGGCGCACTGTTCGCACTGTCCTTTGACACCATCAGCCAGGCCGCGTTGTTTGCCGTCACCGCCACCCGGCATGGCGGCCTGGGCCACGCGCTGGCTCTGGGTCTGAGCTTCACCGCCGGCATGCTGGTAATGGATGGCATCAATGGCCTGTGGATCGCCCGCCTGCTACGCCGCGCCGACCAGCAAGCCCGCATCGCCTCGCGGGTGATGGGCCTGGTGGTCGCCCTGATCAGCTTCTCGGTGGCCGGGCTGGGCCTGGCGCGCTGGCTGCACGCCGACCTTGCCGCGTGGTACGACGGCAAGGAACTGGCGGTGGGCGCCAGCGTAATCCTGCTGCTGAGCTTAAGCTTCGTGGCGGCGCGCGCGCTGGCCCCTCAGGCGTCCATACCCAGCAGCAACCGGTTGTCCGCCTCAAAACGGTAAGCCGGTATCACCAGGTTGACGCTGGCCGGCCCGGCCTTGAAGACGCGGCCGGCCAGGTCGTAGCTGGAGGCATGACAGGGGCACAGAAAGCCGGTCTCGCCCTGCAGGTTCGGCACGCAGCCCTGATGGGTACACAGCCCAACGGCCACAAAAATGTCGGGGCGCAACGAGCGATGCCAGTTGCGGCAAGCCGGTGGTTGCATCGACCGCAGGGACTGCGGGTCACTCAGCCGCCCCTCATGCGCGCCCAAGGCCGCCACGGCGGCGGCCGAGCGGCGCAACACCCAGACTGGCTTGGCCTGCCACTCGACGGTACGCAATTTGCCCTCGGGCAAGTCGCCCAGCTCAATCACCAGCGGCGAGCCGTGCGGGTGGGAAATCACCACCCCGCCGGGTCGCAGCACCATCGCGGCGCCGGCCGCCACGGCACTCGCGGTGGCGGCGATCATGATCCGGCGTCGCTGTGCGTGTTGGGAATCCCCCATACCCACCTCCTGAGCGGAGATTGTGGCGGCTTCTCGAACGCGTGACCAGCGCGGTCATTTCCGTGCTCGCGTGAACACAAAGGGGTGGGCGGTCATGGCCATGTGTGGCGTGCGCTAACGCACAGATCAATCCCCCGCGACGTCCTACCATTGATCGCAAGCGTCTCAATCGGCTGCGTGCGCGGCCAAGCGTTCAATCGAAAGGGCACACACATGGCAACGATTTATGGAACCGAGGGCAACGATGCCCTCATCGCCGGCACCAACTTGTCGGACCAGATTTACGGCTACGCGGGCAATGACGTGCTGGCTGGCTACGGCGGCGCTGACATGCTGGACGGCGGGTCGGGCAACGACACCCTGTATGGCGATAGCGGCAACGATGACCTGTATGGCTGGACCGGTGACGACTTGCTCGACGGCGGCAACGGCAGCGACCGGCTCTTTGGCGAAGACGGCGACGACGATCTTTACGGTGGCGACGGCGCCGACACCCTGTTTGGTGACGCCGGAACGGACTACCTGTACGGCGACGGCGGCAATGACGCGCTCTACGGCGGCGCGGGCAGCGACGTGATCTTTGGCGACGCGGGTACCGACACCGTGCGCTACCTGGGTGGACGCAATGAATACTCGCTTGGCAGAACCGGCAGCGTGTGGTCGGTGCGTGACCTGGTGGGCACCGACGGCATGGATCAGCTCAATACTGTCGAGCGTGCGCAATTCGCCGACCTGGGCGTGGCCTTCGACACGGGCGCATCGCAGTCCGCCGGCCAGGCCGCTTTGCTGGTGGGCGCAGTACTTGGCCACTCGGCATTGGCTGACAAGAAGACCTTGATCGGCGACGTGATCGACTTGTTCGACCAAGGCTACACCATGAGTGACCTGTCCGGCGCGGTCATGCGGCTCGACATCTGGGGCATCTTGGCCAACGGCGGTCGACCGACTGCCAGCACGGAACAGATTGCAACTTACCTGTTTTCGACCGTCTATGGCGTCGCGCCTTATCCGAGCGAGGTGGCCGATGCGGTCTACTACATGAACAACACGCCACAAGGCGCCTACCTGGCGGCCCTGGCGGTATCGGCGGCGAATCAAAGCCAGGTGGGGCTGATCGGTTTGGCCGATACCGGCCTTGAATTCGGTTTGTAGCCCAGGGCGCCAAGTTGTCACCAAGGCCAAGGCCGCGCAATCGCGCACTTTTCGCCCAAACCGGCAGCGCCATGCCACGGACCACCCCCTGAGTTCAGCCCGCTGGTGATGCCTTTGAAGGCTGATCTGCTGCCCCGGCTACGCACGAATGCGCATGGCCTGCTGCCTGCTGCCGAAGCAGCTCGCCGCGTGCCTGGCGCAGCACTTGCCAGCCGCCCCACAGCGCCAGAGAGGACATGATGGCGGCCACCACCAGATCGGGCCAGGCCGTGCCGGTGCCCACCACGCCGAGCGCCGCGCCCATCACGGCGATGTTGCCGATGGCGTCGTTACGCGAGCACAGCCAGACGCTGCGCATGTTGGCGTCACCTTCGCGAAAGGCATACAACATCCAGGCCACCGCCACGTTGGTGCACAGGGCCAGCAGACCAACCACGCCCATGGTGGCTGCGTCCGGCACGCCGCCACCCAGCGCGGCCCCGATCGCCCGAGCCAGCACAAACACACCAAATGCCATCATCGACAGAGCCTTAAGTTGGGCGGCGCGGGCACGCCAGGTGAGTGCGGCCGACAGCACCGCCAGCGAGACGCCGTAATTCATGGCGTCGCCCGCGAAGTCAATCGCGTCGGCCAACAAGGACAACGAGCCCGATTGGTAGCCGCCCACCAATTCGACCCCAAACATGCCGGCATTGAGCAGCAAAGCGATCCACAGAATGCGCCGATAACGCGGCAAATTGTGAATCTGCGCGGGTGCGGGGGTGTCGTGTTCGCAGCAATGGGCGGCCATGGGTGATTCCAGATAGTGGCTGATGAAGCGCCCATTGGAAACCCTGAAGCCCCTGCAGAGTCAAGCCGGTCAGGCCGTGGCCCAGGGCAGCCCCAATGGGCTCAGCTCCGAGCCCCGACTTCCTTGAGCATGCGTTCAATCAACTCGTCGTTGATGCCCGATGGCGCGCCGCGCCAGACGATGGTGTTGTCCGTGCCAACAAACAAGGCATAGGGTAGGCCGATGATGCGCAGGCTTTCGTGCAACTTGCCGTCCACGTCGATACCAACCGGGTAGTGAAACGCCACCGTCTTCATGAAACGTTCCACCAGTTCCGGCTTTTCCTGGGTCACCCCAATGATCGACAGGCCGCGCGGGGCGTACTTCTGGTGCAGGGCGTTGAGCTTGGGAATGGCATCGCGGCATGGCGCGCACCAGGTTGCCCAGAAGTCGACCAATTGCAGCGTCGCCCGTAGGTCGGGCGTGGTGCCGACGAATTTAAGGTCATGGGTCGGAAGGGGTTTGCCGACGGTGACGCCATTGAACCAGTCAATGATGCCCGCGCGCGCGACCAGCGGCAGACACAGGCCGGCGGCGATGGTGGATCGGCGATTGCACATGCCTGAAGTGTGCCGCTTTTTGACCCTCTTTGCAGTGCAGGTGGGCTTGCGGCGCCCGCCAGGGCGCACAATTGAAGGCTCCCACATCCAACATCAGTTGAGGGCGACGCCCTCGGCCTGTCCCGCAAATATCAGGAATCCAACATGGATGGTCGAACCTCCGCCCTTTGTCGGCTGACCGTTCTTTGCGCCCTCATGCTGACGGGTCAGCCGCTCGCTTGGGCGCAGCACATGGCCATCCTGACCGAGGTCAATCCGCCGCTGCAGGTCAAGTTGGCCAATGGAGAGCCAGGGGGCCCAACCGTTGCGGTGGTTCGGGAGATCCAGCGCCGGATCAACAACACCGACCCGATTGAACTGGTTCCCTGGGCACGCGGCTACCGGGCGGTGGAAACCCAGGCCAATACGGCGCTGTTCGTGATGGCGCGCACCGCGTCGCGTGACGCCCAGTTTCAATGGGTTGGCCCCTTCACCGAGGCCGTGTACGCGCTGTACGTCAGGGCCGACTCCAAGATCATTCTGAAGGACCTGGACGAGGCCAAGCAGTTGAAATCCATCGGTGTCTACCGGGATGACGCGCGCGACCAACTTCTCACCCAGGCTGGCTTCACCAATCTGGACCGGACGGTCGACAACAACTCCAACGTCAAGAAGCTGATGCTGGGTCGGGTTGACGCCATCGCTTCTTCAACCACGGCGATTGAGGTGCTGATGACCAGCTTGGGTTACCCCCGCGAAAGTGTTCGTGTCGCCCTGCCGCTAACGAAAATCCAAACCTGGATGGCCTTTTCCAAGCAGACACCCGAGAGCACGGTCCGGGCCTGGGCGGATGCACTGGAGGGCATGAAGAAGGACAAAACCTTCGAGACCATCATGGCCTCCGGCATTCCCGGCTGGACGCCGCCCGGCAAACCCGTGACCCAGTTCCCGGANNTGCCGGGCCACTTCACGCCCGTTGACAAACAGGGCCAGGGTCGGGATGCTACGGATGTTGTAGCGTGCGCCGAGGCTTTGCTGGGCCTCGGTATCCACTTTGGCCAAGCGCACAACGGGCTCTAACTGGGCTGCGGCCTGCTCAAAAGCCGGCGCCATTTGCCGGCAAGGGGCGCACCAAGGCGCCCAGAAGTCAACCAAGACTGGAATCTGGCTGTGCTGGATGTGGCGCTCAAAGGCGGCCTCGTCCAGCGCCGCCGAGTGCGCCGTGAAAAGGGCCTGGTGACAATGGCCACAGTCGGGCGCCTTACCGAGGTCACCACGCGTCACGCGGTTGGTGGTGTGGCAATGCGGGCAAACAATGTGCAATTTTTCGGTCATGCAATGGCCTCCTGAGACTTTGCGGGACAGATCGGAGCGCAGCGACGCTCTGTCCTCAACTGATTGGCGGATGTTGGCGATCCCTCTGCACATGTGTCCGCCCGGCGAGGATTCAAGGCCGCCGGGCGGACTACAGAATCCGGGCCACCAAACTGGCCACCAGCGTCAACAGCACGGTGGATGCCAGTGGCACGTAACAGTCACGCCCCAACAACTTGAAACGAAAATCCCCTGGCAGGTGGCCAATGCCAAACCGCGCCAGAAACGGCATCAGCCAGTTGATCAACAACAGCGCCAGAAAAGTGACCAGCAACCAGCGCATCATGGGCTACAGCCTATGGGTACGGTCACCCTGCGCGAAGCCGATGGCATCCCAAACCGCTCCCTTGCACAGGCCAATCACCTTGAACAACTCGCCCATTTCATGCTCCATGATCAGCCGCTGGGCGTGCACCCGCTCGATCAGGCTGGCTTGCGCCAGCATGTCCAGCAGGCCGCAATTGACCAGAAAGCGGGCCTGGTTGCAGTAGCCCAGCACATGCAGCCCGGCGTCCTGCGCGGCCAGCGCGATGCCGGTGAAGTTGACGTGCGCCGTGATGTCCTTCAGTCCCGGGTCCGCCAAGGGATCCGGATCACTGCGGTGGGCGCGGTGGCACATCACCGTGCCCATGTCGCGTTGCGGGTGGTAATACTCGGCCTCGGGGAAGCCATAGTCGATCAGGAACACCGCGCCCGCTTGCAGTTTGTCGGCCAGCGTGCGCACAAAGGCCTCGGCCTGAGGGTGGATCTCGGTCAAATAATCGTGCGCGCCGTCGATTTCCACTGGCGGGCGCAGGTCGGTCGGCCGGTCTTGCCAGTGCAGGCCCGACTGGTTGATTGCCAGCACCACACCGCGCTCATGCCACTGCCCCGCGACGCGGGACAGCAGCTTGACCGGCATGGCGTCCAGCACTTCGTTGCCCACCACCACCCCGCGCATTGTGGATGGCAGTGCATCGGCCCAGTGCACCAACTCGGCGTGCTTTGCCAGGGTGAGTTGCTGGCGTGTGCGCAGGCTGCCCGACAAATCCACGATGGTGTAGCGCCGCACCGGCACGCCTAGCGCCTGCAAGGCATCGAGCAATTGCAATGCCAGCGCGCCCGACCCGGCACCAAACTCCCAGACTTCGTCGGTTTGCGTGACCTGCAGGGCTTGCGCCACCTGATTGGCAAGGGCTCGGCCAAACAGCGGGCTCATCTCGGGGGCGGTAACGAAATCTCCGCCTGTCGCGGCCCCCTGCGTTCGCGCGGCCACCGGCATCTGACTGAAAATCACGCCATTGTTGGCGTAGTAGCCCAATCCGGGCGTGTACAGGGCGAGTACCATGAAGCGGTCAAAACCGATCCAAGCGCCCTCGGCGCCAATTGCCTTGGCAATCTCGCTGTGCAGGTGGGCCGTTAAACTGTAGGGTGTTGTCGTCACCCCCGAATTGTCCCCGAATGTCCGCCCCCGCCGCCCCTCGCACCGTTCTCGTCACGGGTGCCGCCAAACGCCTGGGCCGCGAGATTGCGCTGGCGCTCAGCGCGTCGGGTTGGCAGGTTGCCGTGCACTACCGAGATTCATTCGCCGACGCTAGCAAAACCGTAGCTGATTGCGCAGCGCTGGCGGGTGATAGCGCCCTGTTCGATGCCAATTTGGAAGACGAAGCCGCGGTGCGTGGCCTGCTGCCGCGGGTGATCGCACGTTTTGGGCAAGTGCATGCGGTGGTCAACAGCGCCGCGATGTTTGAACACGACTCGGTGGCCAGTTTTGGTTTTGAAGCCATGACACGGCATTTGCATTGCAACACCGGTGCGGCCATTGTGTTGGCACAGGCACTGCACCACCACCGGTTGGCCGTCTCGGGCGAGGCGCCGGCCAGCGGCGTAGTGGTCAACCTGCTGGATCAAAAGTTGTGGAACCAGAACCCCGACTTCTTCAGCTACACCTTGTCCAAGGCTGCTTTGGAGGCCGCCAACACCATGCTGGCGCTGGCACTGGCGCCCCAACTGCGGGTGGTGGGCGTGGCACCCGGCCTGACCCTGACCAGCCACATGCTGAGCCCCGAGAAGTTCGCGGTGCTGCACCAGCTCTCGCCGCTGGGGCGCTCCTCCACGGCGGCGGACGTGGCGTCCGCGGTCCGATTCGCACTGGAGAATGGGTCAATCACCGGCACCACGCTGTTGGTCGACGGCGGCCAGCACCTGATGAAGTTTGAGCGCGACTTCTCGCTTTTGTAGGCACGCCCCACCATGTCATCCCAACACGGCACCCAGATTCTGACGCTCACCGGGCTGCGCTTCGACGCCAACCTGGGCATTCTGGACTCCGAGAAGGCGGCGCCGCAGCCGATCCAGGTGGACGCCGAGTTGAGCCTGGGGCCACAACCATTGCTGCCCCTTGACGATGACATCCACAAGGTGCTGGATTACCGCAAGGTGCGCCGCATCATCATCGAAGAATGCACCGCCGAGCACGTGAACCTGCTGGAGACGCTAATCGGCAAACTGGCCAACCGCCTGATGCAGTTGCCAGGTGTGCTGGGCGTGCGGGTGAAGATCACCAAGCTGGAAATTTTTGACGATTGCGAAGTTGCCATTCGGATCGAAACCGGGCAATGGTAAAGGCGGAGAACTACATGAATGCAGTCTGGATAGACAAGGAAGTGGACGCCCCCGAAACCGGGCACGAGAAAACGATCAGGATCGAGCGCGAAACCCACAAACTGGAGAAGCGTTTGTGCCGCCAGGTCGGCTCGGCCATCATCGACTTCAACATGATCGAGGAGGGCGACCGCGTCATGGTCTGCCTGTCGGGTGGCAAGGACAGCCACGCGCTGCTCGACATCCTGCTCAAGCTGCGCCAACGCGCGCCGATCAACTTCGAACTGGTGGTGGTCAACCTGGATCAGAAGCAGCCCGGCTTTCCGGCGCACATTCTGCCCGAGTACCTCAAGAGCCTAGGGGTGCCGTTTCACATCGAGACCCAGGACACGTACAGCATCGTCAAAAAAGTGATTGCGGAGGGCAAGACCATGTGCAGCCTGTGCAGCCGATTGCGCCGGGGCATCCTGTACCGCGTGGCCGACGAGCTCAAAATCACCAAGATCGCGCTGGGCCACCACCGCGACGACATGCTGCAGACCTTTTTTCTGAACATGTTCTTCGCCGGCAAGCTCAAGGGCATGCCACCCAAGCTGGTCAGCGACGACGGTGGCCACATCGTGATCCGCCCGCTGGCCTACGTGGCCGAGAAAGACCTGATCCGCTGGGCCGAACACCGCCAGTTCCCCATCATCCCGTGCTCGCTGTGCGGCAGCCAGGAGAACCTACAGCGCAAGCAGATCGGCAACATGCTGCGCGACTGGGAAAAAAAGTTTCCCGGCCGCATCGAGAGCATGTTCACGGCGCTGCAAAACGTGGTGCCATCGCACCTGATGGACCGATCTCGCCACAACTTCACTGACATCAAGGTCACCGGTATCCCTTGCGAAGACGGCGACAAGGTGTTTGACGAGGAAGAGTTCCCTGTGGCAAAGTTGCCTGGACTGCAAACCGTCACTATCGAAGCCTGAGCTTCCCCGGAGGTGTCATGAAACTCGCCAACTGTGTTCTCTGCGTCGCCGCGCTGCTACTGACGGGCTGCGCGTCGATGCGCGTGGTGGACTCTGACGTTGTCAGCTTCACCCCGGCAGCCGCCAAACCGATCACGGTGCCCGCCAAGTACCGGTTCGAGCGGCTGCCCTCCCAACAAGCCCATGCCGAACAACAGACGCAGTTGGAGGCGCTGGCGGTGCCGGTGTTGTCCCTGTTCGGCCTTCAGCACAATGATCCGGCGGCACAGTACAGCGTGCTGATTGACGTGCGGGTGCAGCGTGACATCAATGACCCGTGGGAGTCACCGTGGTTTGGCGTGTCCCGGCATCACTTCATCGGCTTTGGCGCGGGCCGTTATGGACGCTTCGGCCTGGTCGCGATTCACGCCGACTTTCCGGCCTACCGGCGCGAGATCAGCGTGGTGATGCGCCATCTGGCCGATAACCAGGTGGTCTACGAGAGCCGGGCGCAACACGAAGGACGCTGGCCGGATGACGCGGCCATCGTGGCGGCCATGCTGCAGGCGGCCCTGAATGGCTTTCCCACGGCTGCGGCTGGCCCGCGCAAGGTCAACATCGAAATTCCCCGCTGACAGATGCAGGCGACACGAATCATTGCCGTGAGGCACGGCGAAACCGCGTGGAACGTGGCCACCCGCATCCAGGGAAACCTGGATATCGGCTTGAACGAAAAGGGTCGCTGGCAGGCTGGCCGACTCTCCATGGCGCTGGCCGCACGTGAACCCATTGCGGCAATCTACTCCAGCGATCTGCTGCGCGCCCACGATACCGCGCGCGCTATTGCCGACGCCACGCAAAGCCCGCTGCACCTGGTTGAGGGCCTGCGCGAGCGCGGCTTCGGGCTGTTCCAGGGCAAGACCTATGCCGAGATCGAAGCCCAGCATCCCGACGAAGCATTGTGTTGGCGCAAGCGTGATCCTGACTGGGCGCCACCCCAGGGTGAATCGCTGCTGGCGCTGCGCGAGCGAGTACTGCGCACGGTGCGCAGCCTGGCCGCGCGGCACCTGGACGAGCAGATAGTGTTGGTGGCCCACGGTGGCGTGATGGACATGCTGTACCGCGCCGCCACCGGCATGGGCTTGCAGGCCCCGCGCACCTGGAATCTGGGCAACGCGGCCGCGAACCGGCTACTGTGGTCAAACGAGGGCTTTAGCCTGGTCGGCTGGTCCGACACCTCGCATCTGGACGACGACCAGATACTGGACGAAACCACCGCCTGAGCGGGCGGCGCGGGCGCCCGGCCTACGCACGGGTCGCCACCCATCAGGGTTGACCCCGGCGCGCCACGCTGGCGAATCCCGCCACAATGACGAAATGAATCCGTTCCAGGTCATCGTGCTGGCCACTCCCGTGTTCCTGATCATGATCGCGCTGGAGTTTGCCTGGGGCTATTCACGCCAGCGCCACGGCACGGGTCGCAACAGCTACCGCCTGGCCGACACGCTCAACAGCCTGAGCCTGGGCGTACTCAGCCAACTTGGCGGCCTGTTTACCAAATTCTTGGCGATTGGCGTGTACAGCGCGGTCTACAACGCGGTGGCGCCGCATCCGAATACCGCCTTCTGGCACCACTGGTATGGGCTGGTGCTGGCCCTGGTGTTCTATGACTTGTGTTACTACTGGCAGCACCGCGCCGGCCATCGCGTCGCGATTTTCTGGGCCGCGCATGTGGTGCACCACCAAAGCCAGCACTACAACCTCTCCACCGCCCTGCGCCAGACCGGCAGCGGTGTGTTGCTGAGCTGGCTGTTCTACCTGCCCATGGCGCTGGCAGGCGTGCCACCACTGGCATTTGGTATCGTGGCGCTGATCGACCTGCTCTACCAGTTCTGGGTGCACACCGAACAAATTGGCAAACTGGGCTGGTTTGACCGCGTGTTCTGCTCGCCGTCCAACCACCGGGTGCACCACGCTGTCAACGATCACTACCTGGACAAGAACTACGGCGGCATTCTGGTGCTGTGGGACCGCTTGTTCGGCAGCTTCCAGGATGAAAGCACGCCCTGCTTCTATGGCACGCGCGGCGCGCTCAACAGTTGGGACCCGCTGTGGGCCAATGCCGAGGTCTACTGGGTGCTGCTCAAGGACTCGTGGCATGCGGGCAACTGGGCTGACAAGCTGCGGGTTTGGGTCAAGCCCCCCGGCTGGCGGCCGGCGGACGTGGCCGCGCGTTTCCCCAAACCCGCCTTCGACCTCCAGCAGGTCCGCACCTATGACCCGCCGACCAGCCGTGCCGTCCAGGTGTTTGCCGCGGTTCAGTTCCTGCTGCTACTGGCGGGTGTGCTGACGGTGTTGTGGTTTGCCGCCACATGGCCGGCGCTGAGCACCGCCGTCTGGTCGGTGGCGCTGGTCGCCAGTTTCTGGGCCTTGGGCGCAGTGCTGCAAGGACGCATCACGCTATTGGAAGTGCTGCTGATCGAGTCCGCGGCCTTGTCCACCGCCAGCAGCACCCTGGGCCTGCAGCAGTTCTACTTTGTGTTCAAGCCCTTGACGATGTTGGTTGCTATTACTTATGTAGCATTCAGGGCAAGCAGGGCGGGTGGTATCACCCGATTTGATGCCCTATTGATGGCCGCGCTGGCGACCTCGCTGGTCGGCGATGTGTTCCTGATGCTGCCGGGCAACTACTTCATCCCTGGCCTGGCCGCGTTTCTGGTCGGTCACCTGTTCTACACCAAGTTATTTCGCCAGGGTCTGTCCTGGTTTCCTAGCCGCCTGGCGGTGGCGGCCACGCTGGGCTTTGGCGCCGCGATGGTCGCCTGGCTGTGGGCCGGTCTGAGTGGCCCGGTGTTGAAAGTGGCGGTCGCTGCCTACGTGAGCGTGATCGCGCTGATGGCCGCGCAAGCCATCGGCCGGGCCACGGTGCAGCGGGACGCCGCCTCGACGGCGGTGGCCATTGGCGCCTGCGTCTTCATGCTCAGCGACTCGCTGATCGCGATCAACCGCTTCGTGCAGCCGCTGCCGCTGGCATCACTGTGGGTGTTGTCAACCTACTACCTGGCGCAGATCCTGATCGCGCGCAACGCTGGGATCAACCCGACGCGTTCCCGCGCCACCTGACCGCATGTGAATGGTCCGATGAGCAGAAAGCATGACGCAAGGCATGATTGCGATGTATTCTTCCAGTCCATCTGCCTCGTAAGCTCGTTGCGAACGGCGTGGTCCCCATTCAACCCTATCAGGCGAAGCTAAGCACCATGAATTTTGTTCGTATCTTGGTTCCCATCGATTTTTCTGAAGCGTCTCTTAACGCGTTCAAACTCGCGCAAGAACGCTTTGCCGGCGCCAACAACACCCTGATCTTGTTGCATGCCATGGAAACGGGCCTGGGACTGGTGGACCCGGAAAACAACATTCACGCATCAGACATCGAGGCCATCCGCCACCGGCTCGTCAGCCTGGGCAAGCAACAGAGCGAGGCGTGGAAAGAAGTGAGCACCCTGGTTGAGGCGGGACATCCGGTGGACTGCATTCTCAACGCCGCCAAACTTGAACATGCCGACCTCGTCATCATGGGCTCGCACGGGACCAGCGGTCTGAAGAAAGCCCTGTTTGGCAGCACCACTTACGACGTGGCGCGCAAGTTGAAGTGTTCGGTCATGGTCACCAAGACCACCTGACTGAATCAGACCCCAAACAGCTCCGTGCCGGCGCCGTCACCGCGACCAGTCGGTGGCATTACCCCAAGATGCCGGTAGGCGGCCAGGGTGGCAATGCGCCCGCGCGGCGTGCGCTGTAGAAAACCCTGCTGGATCAAATAGGGCTCGATCACGTCTTCAATCGTCTCGCGCTCTTCGCCAATGCTGGCGGCGATGTTGTCCAGACCCACCGGGCCTCCGTCAAAGCGGTGAATCACGGCCTCAAGCAGTTTTCGGTCCATCACATCGAAGCCTTGCGGATCGACATCCAGCATGGCCAGCGCGCGGTTGGCGATGTCCAGGGTGATCTCGCCGACGCCCTTGACATCGGCAAAATCACGCACCCGACGCAACAGGCGGTTGGCGATACGCGGCGTGCCGCGCGAGCGCCTCGCGATCTCGAATCCACCTGACTCGTCGGTGGGCACCTTGAGCAGGCCGGCACTGCGCTTGACGATGCGCGCCAGTTCTTGCGCGGTGTAAAACTCCAGGCGCGCCACAATGCCGAACCGGTCGCGCAAGGGGTTGGTCAACATACCCGCGCGCGTGGTGGCGCCGACCAAGGTGAAAGGCTGGAGATCGAGCTTGATGGAACGTGCCGCCGGACCTTCACCAATCATGATGTCGATCTGATAGTCCTCCAACGCCGGGTAAAGGATTTCCTCCACCACGGGCGACAAGCGATGGATTTCGTCGATGAACAAAACGTCGTTTCTTTCCAGGTTGGTCAGCAGCGCGGCCAGATCTTTGGGTTTTTCAAGCACCGGGCCGCTGGTTTGGCGCAGGTTCACGCCGAGCTCTTGCGCAATGATGTGAGACAGCGTGGTCTTGCCCAAGCCAGGCGGCCCAAACAACAACACATGGTCCAGCGCCTCGTCACGCTTGCGCGCGGCGCCAATGAAAATCTCCAACTGCTCGCGTACCTTGATTTGCCCGATGTATTCGTCCAGCAGCTTGGGGCGCAGAGCGCGTTCTATCGCTTCCTCGCCGGGCGACGCTGGCGCAGCCGACAGCACACGTTTGGCGGGTGGGATTGCGAAGTCGTCGGTTTGAATGCTCACGGCGGGTAGCTAGGCAGGAAAGAGGGG
>CXWL01000924.1_pt1 | contig 14867 bp, 11 predicted proteins | sample 590931 | NCBI WGS metagenome assembly CXWL01 (sample SAMEA3498368, study PRJEB10139) | groundwater metagenome | biome: water well; material: biofilm material | place: Germany | collected 2015-04-27 | reverse complement strand
GTTGATGGTGGCGGTCGCAGCCTGCTCGCCCAAGAACAGCCTCGATGCTCCGGTGAGCGCCAAGAAGGCCGTGGCGTTTCCGGTGGAAGTGGCCACTGTCGAAGTGCGCAAGGTGGAATACCAGCTCAACGCCGTGGGCTCGGTCGAAGCCTTCGAGACGCTGCAAATTACCGCCCGCGTCGCCGGTGCCATCGATGCCGCGCGCTTCACCGAAGGTCAGACGGTGAAAGCGGGCGACGTGCTCGTCGAAATCGACCCCCGCCGCTATTCGCTCGGCGTGCGCGCAGCCCGGGCTTCGCTCGACAAGGCCAAGGCCGCGTACGCCGACACCGAAGCGGGGCTGAAGCGCCGTGAAGCGGCTCAGGCCGGAGCGCCGGGGCTGTTGCCGGCTGAAGAGCTGGAGACGTTTCGTAACCGCTTCGCCACCGCTTCCGCCGACATGGCTTCGGCGCAGGTGGCGTTGGAACGGGCAGAAGTCGACTTGCGCGATGCCTATGTGCGCGCCCCCGCGGTGGGAGTGATTCAGACCCGCGCGGTGCAGACGGGCCAGTACGTGCAAGTGGGGGCTCCCCTGGCCACGATGGTGAAGAAAGACCCGCTCTTGGTGCGCTTCAAAGTGCCTGAAAGCGAGGCCAAAGCGCTCACCGTGGGCCAAGACCTGCGCTTTACGTTGCGCGGAGAGCGCACCCCGATGTCGGCCCGCATCACCTTTGTCGCCGATGCCGCCGAGGCCAGCTCACGCATGGTGGCGGTCACCGCCGAAGTCGCGAAGCAAGATGTGCTGCGAGCGCGTCCGGGGGCTTTCGCTGAAATCGAAATACCCGTCGGGAGCACAAAAGAAGCGCCGGTGATACCCCAGAGCGCGGTGCGGCCTTCTGAGCGTGGCTTTCTCGCTTTTGTCATCGAGGGTGACACCGCGCGCGAGCGGGTGCTGACGCTGGGTTTGCGTACCGCCGACGGGTTGATTGAAGTGCGCGACGGCCTGCAAGTCGGCGCGCAGGTGGTGGTGCGGGGGGCTGAAGCGCTCAAAGAAGGCGCCAAAGTCACGGCGACGCCGCGGGCGCTCATCGAGAATGAGCCCGGCAGCGCGCCGCCTACCCGCACCGGTGGCCGTCCGTGAGCCTGACTGAAATCTGTATTCGCCGCCCCGTGCTGGCGTGGATGATGATGCTTGCCACCATTCTTTTTGGGGTGGTGGCATTCAGCCGTATCGGCATCAGCCAGTTTCCAGACGTCGATTTTCCCACCATTAACGTTCAGGTGAGCTGGGAAGGCGCGGCCCCAGAAATCGTCGAGAACGATGTCATCGAGCCGCTGGAAGAAGCGGTGGTGCAGGTCGAAGGCATTCGCAGCGTCACCAGCATCGCGCGGCAGGGCTCGGCCAACATCACCATCGAGCTCGACCTCAAGCGCAACGTCGATGTCGCCTTGCAAGACGTGCAGGCCAAGGTGGCCCAGGCGCAGCGCCGGTTGCCGCGCGACATCGACCCTCCGGTGGTCTCGAAGAGCAACCCCGAAGACCAACCGATTCTGTGGGTGGGCGTCTCAGGGCCGTACCCGCAAGCGGTGGTGAGTGACTACGCGCGCTACCGAGTGAAAGAGAAGCTGCAGACCGTGCCCGGAGTCGGCGAAATTTTCATGGGTGGGTATCTGGAGCGCAACGTACGCATCTGGCTGAACGCCGAGTGGCTCGATGAGCACCGCGTCACCGCCGCCGACGTGGTAGGGGCGCTGCAGAAGCAACACATCGAGCTGCCGGGCGGGTTTCTCGAAACGGGCAGCCGTGAAGTATCGGTTCGGGTGCTGGGCGAAGCGCTGAATTTGGAGACGATGCGCAATCTGGTGGTACGCGAAGTCGACGGCGTGCCGGTGTACTTGAGCCAGGTCGCGTTGGTGGAAGACGGCTTCGAAGACAGGCGCCGTGCTTCTCGCGTCAACGGCCAGCCCGCTCAAGGGTTGGGCATCAAGAAGCTGCGCGGTTCGAACGCGGTCGAAGTGGCGCGCCAAGTGAAGGCGACGTTGGCCGAGCTGCGTAAAGACCTGCCCAAGGACATGGAATTGGGCATCAACTTTGATTCGGCGCAGTTCATCGAAGAATCGGTGCACGAGGTGGAATTTGAATTGCTCCTCGCGGTGCTCCTGACCGCCCTGGTGTGTTGGATGTTCTTAGGCAGCCTCTCGAGCACCCTGAACGTGGTGCTGGCGATACCGATGTCGCTCTTCGGTACCGTGGCGGTGATCTATTTCTTGGGCTTCACGCTCAATACTTTTTCGCTGCTCGGGCTGTCCCTGGCGGTCGGTATCGTGGTCGACGATTCGATCATGGTGATGGAAAACATCTATCGCCACGCCGAGATGGGCAAAGACCGCGTCACGGCCGCGCGTGAAGGCACCGCGGAAATCACTTTCGCCGCGCTGGCCGCGTCGATGGCGGTGGTGGCGATCTTCATTCCCGTCGTCTTCATGCAGGGTGTCATCGGCCGCTTCTTTCTGCAGTTCGGCGTCACGCTCTGCCTGGCGGTGATGTTCAGCTACGTGGAAGCGGTGACGCTGGCTCCGGCGCGCGCCGCGCAAATCTTGAACGTGTCGCGTGAGCACCGCGGCGCTGTAGGGCGCTGGGTCGACAGGGGTTTCAGCGCGTTGGAACGGCGCTACGAGAAGGTGCTCAAGAGGGGGTTGCAGCACGCGGGTTGGGTGTTGGTGGGAGCGATCATCGTCACCGCGGCGGCGGTGGGCGTGTTCACCGCGCTGCCCAGCGAATTCGTGCCTTCGCAAGACCAGTCGCGCATGCTGATTCGGTTTCAAACCGCGGTCGGTTCGAGCCTCGATGAGACCGATACGCTGCTCAAGCGCGCCGAGGCCTTCGTCGCCAGCCGCCCCGAGACCGAGCGCGTATACCTGGTGATCGGTGGCATCGGAGGCGCCAACAACGTCAACGGTGGGCAGATTTTCCTCACCCTGAAGCCTCCCGATAGACGCAAGCTCACCCAGCAGCAGTTCGCCCAGGTGCTGCGCAAGGAATTGGGCACCTACCCAGGCATTCGCACGTCGATTCAGGACCTCTCGCAGTCGGGCTTCACGGCGCAGCGGGGTTATCCCATCGAGTTTTCGGTGCGCGGCAGTGACTGGGAAACGTTGATTTCACAAGCTGAGGGCATCAAACAGAAGCTGGGCGCGAGCGGGTTGGTCGTCGATTTGGACACCGACTATCAGCTGGGCCAACCCGAGCTGCGGCTTCTGCCTGAGCGGCAACGCGCGTCGGACCTGGGGGTGTCTATCGAAGACCTGGCCACCACCATCAACACCATGGTAGGCGGCGTGCGCGCCGGCAAGTTCAGCAGCAGCGGCCGCCGCCTCGATATTCGGGTGCGCTTGTTGCGCAACCAGCGCGCCAGCCCTGAAGACGTGGGCAACTTGAAGGTGCGCACGCCCTCCGGTGAGCTGTTGCCACTGTCGACGCTGATGAAGCAGGAAGAACGGCCTGCGCTGCAGGCGATTACCCGCCGAGACCGCGAGCGGGCGATTTCGTTCACCGCCAACCCCGCGCCCGGCAAGAGCCAGGACCAAGCGTTGGCAACGGTGGAGGAGCTCAGCGGTGGCTTGAAGCCCGGTTACCGCGTGGTGCTGGGTGGAGCGTCGGTGGCCTTTCGTGAGTCCTTCGCGGGCCTGGCGCTGGCGTTGGGGTTGGGCATTCTCGTCGCCTACATGGTGCTGGCTTCGCAGTTCAATTCGTTCTTGCACCCGGTGACGGTGTTGACGATTTTGCCGCTCTCGGTGGCGGGCGCGACGTTCGCGCTTCTCGCCGCCGGCAAAACGCTGAACATCTTCTCGATGATTGGCCTGTTGCTCTTGATGGGCATCGTGAAGAAGAACTCCATCATCTTGGTCGACTACGCGACCCAGATGCGTGCCACCGGTCTGTCGGCCTACGACGCGATGCTCAAAGCAGGGCCGGTGCGGTTGCGACCGATTCTGATGACCTCGATTGCGACGATGATGGCCGCGGTGCCAGCGGCGTTGGCGCTGGGCCCGGGGTCTGAGCTGCGTCAGCCGATGGCGGTGGCGGTTATCGGCGGGTTGGTGGTCTCGACTGCTCTGAGCTTGCTGGTGGTGCCGGCGTTCTACNNCGGCAGTCGCTAAAGAACGCTCCGCCCGAGCCGCAAGAGCTATAAGGAAGTCGGGACTTTTGTGTCGATCGAACTGACCCAACGGCTCCAAGGGGCCCAGCACGCGAGGTGCGGGGCGTATTGCCTTCAACAGCTGTGCTGAGTCGCTTTTCGTGGGCTGTGGCATCTTGTCACACTCGAAAGGGAGAAGGCGTCTGGTGCACATTATACCTTCGTGATGAAACGTATGATGTTCAATGAACTCTCGCCGGTTCGACAGTCGCAAAATTCCACAGCCATCGAAGTCGCTCGAGCACAGGGCTTAACGGCAAGGTGCCACGCAACCCGACCCGGCCCGTTCCTCAAGCCGGCCTTCTTAGAGTCTCGGCTCGACTATTCGACAACCCGGTCGATGAGCTGGGTGCCGTCGCTCATTGCGGCGTTGATAGTGAACACCGGCACGTAGCCCGATCCCGACACATAACTCGTCGTGACCTTCACCGTGCCTTGCTTCGCGCAAGCCGTGCCGCTGGGCACGCCCGCGTTCCAGGCGACGTAGTTGACGAAGATGAACTCCTCGCTGGGTTCGTCGCCCACATCAAGCGAGACCGAGCAGCCGTTGCTGTTGTTAGTCGTGTTGGCGATGGTGAAGAACCTCGTGCCGGCCGTATTGAATGAGGTGTTAGAGCTGGCGGTGATGTGCAACGCGTTGCCATTGCCAATCATGGCGTTGCCGGTTCCAGCCCAGCCATCGGCGTTTCCTTGGCTCAGATCAGTCATCACGAACCTGACTCGGTAAGTCACATGGTCCCCATAGCCAGTGGTGCGGCCATGAACGAGATTGGGGCGGTCTAAGAAAGTCGATAGCGCCCCGCCGGTGTGCACCGTCGCCACAATGCATTGCGTGCCCTGCAGCACGGTGCCTTGACCGCAGGCGATGCCCGGCCCCCCTTGGTTCGGCTGGCACTCGCCGTTCTTCAACTGCGTCCCGTTGGCGCAGATGCCGACCTGTTGGCATAACCCGTTGACGATCATCTGCCCGGGGGGACAGTTGCCCTGCATCGCGATGCACTCGTTGCCGATGAGCGAAGTGCCCAGGCCACAGTGGATTTCGTTCTCGTTCATCGGCTGCACGCAGCCCAGCCCCAAAATCGCGACGGTGACGACGGCAATGAAGTGTCTTCTCATGTGTGTGTTCTCCCGCCTCGCCATTGGGAACGGGCCGCCCATTCCGTCACGGCAAAACTCTCGAGACGGAATCGAACGCGTCGGCCCAACTGGCTAGGTGGAGTTATGGTGATGCCATGCGTTTGTGGGCCATTGGAGCAGTCGCGGTCGTGCTTTGCGCATGTGAGCAGCGCGTGCAGTTGTCGGGAGACAGCTGTGACAGCACCAACTGCTCAGGCTGCTGCGACGGCGACACCTGCCTCTCGACCATTCAAGAGAATGACTCTCGCTGCGGAAAAGGCGGAGCCAGCTGCCGAGCTTGTTCCTCAGGCTCGAGCTGCCAAAGCGGAATCTGTGAAACGTCAACCTCGACCTGCGGGCCCTGCGCCGGCTGCTGCGACAACCCCTTTGGCTGCCAGGCTGGAAACGGATTGCACAGCTGCGGCAAAAACGGAGCCCTCTGCGCGCAATGCGGTCACCTTGAAAACTGCATCGACGGGCACTGCGAAAAGTGTGGACCCAGCAACTGCGCGGGGTGCTGCAGCGCGGTCGGCAACTGCGAGCAGGGAGACTCTGACTTCTTTTGTGGCCGGGGTGGCGGCAGCTGCCGGTTCTGTGGCGCCATCACTCCCACCTGCGTCGGCGGCAGCTGCCAGTGACCACCGCGCTGCTGATGCTGTTGCTCAACGCCGCTCAACACCGGCTCGAGTGGTCGACCGACGCCGCGGCCGCCTGCGGCACGGAAGAGACCTTCGATCGCGCGGTGACCGAACGGTTGGGGTACGCGCCTTTCACGCCCGGTGGGCCGCTGCGAATCACGGTCGGCTTTCGAAAAGAGAAGGCGCAGCGCATCGCCGATTTACGCGTGTATGGCGAGAACGGCGGTGCGCTGGGCGAGAAAAGCCTCACCTCGGGCGCCACCGACTGCAACGAGCTGATTCTGGCCACGGCGCTGGCGGCGGCGCTGGCGATAGACCCCATGCTCCTGATGCGCCCGGCTTCGGCTGGGGTCGCGGCCGATTCAGACCCACAGTTGGTATTGCCCGCGCCCAAGAGCGAAGGTCGCACGCCGGTCACCCACCAAGAACCGCCACCGCCGTCCCCCCCCGCGGTGGTGCGCGAGCCGGTGCCTTCGCCGCTCGAAGCACCCGCCACATCGCGCGTGGTGGTGAGCGTGGGTACAGTCGCCACCTTCAATCAACTGCCGACGGTGATGTTTCAAGCCAGCGCCGACCTGGCGTGGGAAAGCCCCATTTTCTCGCTGGGCGCGCGAGCCAACTTCACCGCGCCGTCGTATCTCGCGGTGCAGCCGGGCGGCCTCAAGGTCTCGGCGGTGAACTTCTCGGGCCTGCTCTGCATTGGCGCCGAGCGGGGGGCGTGCTTCTTCTTGCAGTTGGGAGCGCTGAACAGCTGGGCGGTGGACCTGCCCAAGGCCCGAACCGCCACCACCGTTTCGGCCGCGGTCGGGCTGCAGCCCTACGTCGACTTCTGGGTGGCAGACGCTTGGCGGCTGCGCGTTCAAGCCGGTGCCCAAGCGCAGCCGGCGACCACCGTGCTCTTCGTGGGCCCCGACGAAGTCTGGAGAACCCCGGTGCTGTCGTTTTTCGCATTCATCAGCATCGGGTACCGGGCCGCCCGGTTCTGAACCCTTGGCGTGATGTGCTAACGGCGTACCCCGTGGCAGCGCTCACCGCTCAAGACTTCAAGCGCATTTACGAAGCTGAGCTCGACTACATCTGGAACTCCCTTCGCCGCTTGGGCGTGGCGTCTGCCCATTTGGAAGACTTGACCCACGATGTCTTCGCCGTGGCGTGGAAAAAATTCGCCGAGTACGACGCCAGCCGTCCAGTTCGGCCCTGGCTCTTCGGTATCGCGATGCGCCTGGCCTCGGACTTTCGCCAGCTCGCCTGGCAGAAGCGCGAAGTCGGCGGCGAAGAAGTCGATGCGCAAGACACTTCAATGTCGTCGGATGAGTGGGTGGCGCGGCGCCAGGCCCAGGCGTTGGTGCTCACCGCGCTGTGCAGCCTGCCGATGGAACGGCGCGCCGTCTTCGTGATGCACGAGCTCGATGGCACCGCTATTCCCGAAGTGGCGACGGCGTTGGAAATTCCGCTCAACACCGCGTACTCGCGCCTGCGCTTGGCGCGGCGAGACTTCGCCGAAGCGGTATCGAAGTTGAAACGCGGCAGTGCCGAAGGGCCGTCGGGCACCAAGCTTGGACTGGCCTCGGAGGGCGATCATGCAGCCTGACGAGCTCGAGCCGATGTCCGATTCGTTGAATGTGCTGCTCGACGCTGAACGCGTGGCGTCGAAGATGCCGTCCGCGGTGCGCAACCGGCTGCTTGAGCGGTTGGGTACCGAGATTCTCAGCGGCGCGGTGGCAGGTACCGCGGTGGCGAGCGCCACGGCACAGGCCGCTCCGGCCGCGGTGGCTCCCGCGGCAGCTGCGGCTCCCGTCACGGGTATCGCCAAAGCCACGGTCATCAAGCTGGTAGTCGGCGTGGGCGTCGCCGCCTTCGCTACCGGTGGCCTGGTGGGCGCTGGTGTCACCGGCCTCAACACGCACGCGAGCGATGGCGAGAGCCCGGTGCCCGCCCGCGCGGTTGTGCTCGCGGCCCCTCCGTTGCCTGAGCTGGTGGTGCCACCGGCCGACATCGCTCCGCCTCCTCCCCTGACCGGAGTCGCTCCCTCGCCCTCGACGAAGAACGTTGCTCGGGCACCCGTTCTCGCTGATGCGCTCGGCATCGAACGGTCGTTGTTGGAACAAGCTCGCACCGCCCTGAGCCGCGGTAACGCCGTCGATGCGCTTACCGCGCTGGCTGAACACGAGGGACGTTTTCCAGCAGGGCAAATGGCCGAAGAACGCGCGGCGATGCAGGTGCTGACGCTGAAGGCGCTGGGCCGTGTGGACGAAGCCCGCGCGCGAGCGGAGCAGTTCCGCGCGAAATATCCCAAGGGCATCTTCCGCGCTTCGGTCGACGCCGCGGTTCCTTAAAGCAAGTTGGCGGGGCCGAAACAATTCTTGGACGACTCGTGACGGAACTCAAAGCCTGCGCCCAATGCAGAGGCAAAGGCGCAGGTTGCGCTCGTCAGGGAGCTCCATCAATGAAGACGCATTCCAATTCAGCATTCCTATTCTCCGCGGTGTTTGCTTTCTCAGCATGCGGGGTTGGCTACAACGCACGGGGAACGGGCGGTGGCTCGGGAGGCTTCACGGGCACCGGTGGCTCGGGTGGAGGCTTTAGCAGCGGCACTACCTGCTCGGGTTCCAGCAGCTGTCAGGCGTTTGCGTGTCAGTGCAACGACGGCATGATCTGGAACAGCGCGCGTTACTGCTTGAACGGTAGGTGCCAGAACGACTCCTCAACCTGCGGTAACGCTTGTCGAGACAACGGCGGGGGTCGGCCCTACGGCAGCACCGGTACGGGAGGCGGCACGGGAGCGGGGGGCGGCACTGCCATGGGCGGCTCCTCTTCGAGCGGCTTCTGCACCCGGGCGCTCGACTGCCGAGCATATTCTTGCGTCTGCCGCGACGGCCAAGAATGGGACACCGCGCGCTATTGCCTGAACAACGTCTGCCAGGGTGAAGCCTCGACGTGCGCCGACGCCTGCAAAGACCATGGCGGCGATTCCTAGGGAGTAGACCCGCACATCTTGAGCTGACGGCCGTTAGGCAGCTCGCCGCGAGCGCGCGATCGCAGCGAGCACCAATGGCAACACGACGATGGCGATGATGCCGGCCAGTTGCAACGGCCGCATCGATTCGGCGTAGCCGGCGGCGCGAATCATCGCCGCGTCTTCGGGGTTCACCATGGCGAGGGCTTGCTCGGTCATGCGCCGGCCCGAGAGCATTCCTGCGATTCCCAAACCGACGCAGAGCGCGAGGTCCATCGTCGCCGCGAACGCGATGAAGCGGTGCTTGAACATAGTGGCCATGGCGGCCACTGGTATCACCGAGGCGCCCGGCGCCAGCACCGGGTACATCCACCAGCCGCCTTCTCTGAGGAAGTCCACGAGCGCGTTCATCTCAGCCGTCGTTCAGATTCCATTTGTTTTCCAAGACCCGTAACTCCTCCGCGGTTGAGCGGGTTGCGGCCGGTGCCGTAATAACCTGCGCCGTAGGTGTCGCCCCCGCCGTCGGCGACGAGCAAGCCCAACTCGAAAGACACCCGGCTCAAGACCGAGCGCAGGCCCGGCAACCGTTCGATGCCCGTGGCAGTGATTGAACGCAGCTCGTTCGCCAACCGGCGTCGCGCCCGCCCAGCGACCCCTCGAGCCGACCCCATGGTCAGATTTCGAGCAGCATGCGCTCAGGCGCCTCGATGCAGTCTTTCACCCGCACCAAGAATTGCACTGCCTCGCGCCCGTCGATGAGCCGGTGGTCGTAGCTCAGCGCCAAGAACATCACCGGCCGCACCACGATCTGCCCGTCGCGCACCACCGGGCGATCGACGATGTTGTGCATGCCCAAGATGCCGGTCTGCGGAGGGTTCAAAATCGGCGTCGACAACATCGAGCCGAAGATGCCTCCGTTGGAAATGGTGAAGGTGCCGCCTTGCAGATCATTGAGCGTGAGCTTGTCGTTCTTCGCCTTGGTGCCCAACTCGGCGATGGCTTTCTCGAGTTCGGCCATCGACAGCGCATCGGCATCGCGCACCACCGGCACCACCAGGCCGCGTGAGCCCGAGACCGCCACTCCGATGTCGTAGAAGTGATGAAAGACCACGTCTTCACCGTCGACGCTGGCGTTCACCGCGGGAAAAGTCTTCAGCGCTTCAATCACCGCTTTGACGAAGAAGCCCATGAAGCCCAGCTTCACCCCGTGCTTGGCGAGAAACTTCTCGGCGTATTGCTTGCGCAGCGACATCACCGCGCCCATGTCTACTTCGTTGAAGGTGGTGAGAATCGCCGCTGTCGACTGTGCTTGCAAAAGCCGCTCCGCCACCCGCTTGCGCAAGGGCGTCATCCGCACCCGCTCTTCACGGGCGCCGGCGCTCGTGGCCCGCGCGGTGATGGGAACGGCTGAGGTCGGAGCAGCTCCACCGGACGAAACGGGAGCCGGCCCGCTGGCGCGAACCACGTCGTCTTTCATCACCCGGCCACCGGTGCCCGAGCCTTGAATTCTGCTGGTATCGACTCCCATCTCGGCCGCGACGTTGCGAGCGACTGGCGTGGGAGCCGGGGCCTTGGGCTCCTCCTGCTTCGCGGCGGCCATGGGAGGCGGTGTGGGAGAGGTTTTCACCGCCGGCGCGGCAGCCGCTACAGCCGCGCTCTTGGCGCCCGCCTTGGCGGTGTCGATGGTGCCGAGCAAATCGCCGATGCGCACCTTGGCTCCCGTCGGGTAGGCAATCTTCTCGAGGGCCCCCGCGCTCGGCGCCGCCACGTCGACCGTGACCTTGTCGGTCTCGAGCACCACCACCGGCTCATCGGCGGCGACGGCGTCACCCACGTTCTTGTTCCACTTACCCACCACCGCTTCGGTAATCGACTCGCCCAACTGCGGCACTCGTAGCTCGGCTGACATTTTCTATCGTCCTTTTGAAATCGCTTCGTCCACGAGCAACTTCTGCTCGTACTCGTGGGCTTTGGGGTACCCCGTCGCGGGGCTCGCGCTCTCGACGCGGCCGACGAACTGCACTTTCGGCGTGGTGGCACAGCTTTGGGCAAGGTTGAGCAAGTGGTCGAAAACATAGCGCCACGCGCCGCTGTTCTTGGGCTCTTCTTGAACCCAGAACACTTCTTTCAACTTCGGGTACGACTCGAAGGTGGTCTTCAGCCCGTCTTCGGGCCAGGGGTAGAGCTGTTCCACCCGGGCGATGGCGATGCCGAAGTCTTTGGCCGCGTCGCGCGCTTTGACGAGGTCGAAGTACACCTTGCCCGTGCACAACAGCAGCCGCGTGACGTTGCCGGCTTCGACCTTGCCGTTGCCCTCGCTGATCAGCCGCCGGAAACCGCCACTGGTGAAGTCTGACCACGGCGCTCCCGCTTCGGCCAGCCGCAGCAGGCTCTTGGGCGTCATCACCACCAGGGGCTTGCGAATCGGCCGCATTACCTGGCGGCGCAAGAGATGAAAAATCTGCGCCGAACTGGTCGGGTAGCAGACCTGAATGTTGTCTTCGGCGGCGAGCTCTAAGAAGCGCTCCAAGCGCGCGCTCGAGTGTTCAGGCCCGGCGCCTTCGTAGCCGTGAGGCAACAGGAGCGTCAGCCCCGAGAGCCGGCGCCACTTGTCTTCGGCAGCGGCCATGAACTGGTCAATCATCACCTGCGCGTTGTTGGCGAAGTCGCCGAACTGCGCTTCCCACGCCACCAGCGCGTCGGGGTAGTCCAAGCTGTAGCCGAACTCGAAACCCAGGCAGCCCATTTCTGACAGCGGGCTGTTCACCACCACCGCGCGCGTGTTGCCCGAGACGAAGGGTTCCAGCGCGAAGGCCCGATTGCCGGTCTTGATGTCGTGCAACACCGCGTGACGGTGGGCGAAGGTGCCGCGCTCGGTGTCTTGCCCTGTCAGACGCAGCGAAGAGCCTCCTGAGAGCAAGGTGGCGTAGGCCAACATCTCGCCCGCGCCCCAGTCGATGAGCTCTTCGCCCGCGACCATTTTTCGGCGCTTTTCGAGCACGCCTTGCACGCCCTTGTGGAGCGTGAAGCCCACGGGCGGGGTGGCCAGCACCTCGAGCAGCCGCTGCAAATCGGTGAGCGGCAAGCCGGTGGTCACCTGTGGAGTGTCTTTGTCGGCCGCGCCCCGGTACGCCGCCCACACGCCGAGCATGTGGCTGGGCTCGGTGAACTGACTCTTGGTGGTGGCCCGGGCGTGCGCGTCGGCATAGGCCTGTGCCGCTTGGGCATGAATGCTCTCGGCCTCGGCGGCGGTGAAGCGGCCCTGTTCCACCAACTGCTTGGCGTAAATTTCGCGCGGAGTAGCGTGGGTGCGAATCAGCTCGTACATCTTCGGTTGCGTGAACGCCGGCTCGTCGCCTTCGTTGTGGCCGTACTTGCGGTAGCAGACCAGGTCGACGACGACATCGGAATGAAAGCGTTGGCGGTACTCGGTGGCCAGCCGCATGGTGTGAACGCAGGCCTCGGCGTCGTCTCCGTTGACGTGAAAGACGGGCGTGTCGAGCATTTGCGCCATCGCCGTGCAGTACAGTGGGGTGCGGCCCTGGTCTCCCAGCGTGGTGTAACCAAGCTGGTTGTTGATGACCAAGTGCACGGTGCCGCCGGTGCTGTACGCGGGCAGCTCGGCGAGGTTGAGCGTCTCGGCGACCAGGCCTTGGCCGCTGAACGCCGCGTCGCCGTGAATGACGAAGGGCACGATGGCGTGGTTGCCGCCTTGACCGGCGCGGTCTTGCTTGGCGCGCACGCGGCCTTCGACCACGGGGTGCACGACGCCCAAGTGACTGGGGTTGAAGGCCAGGGTCAAGTGAATTTTCTGGCCGGCGAGCGTGGAGTAATCGCTCGAGAAACCCATGTGGTACTTCACGTCGCCGCGGTTCAGATACTGGGTGGGGTCGGCGGGGCCGATGAACTCACTGAAGATTTGGTCGGGCGCCTTGCCCATCACGTTGGTGAGCACGTTGAGCCGGCCGCGGTGGGCCATGCCGATTACGACTTCGCGTACGCCGAGGGAGCCGCCCAGCTCCAAGAACGCGTCCATCATCGGAATCAGCGCTTCGCCACCTTCGATAGAAAAACGCTTCGCGTATTTGAACTTGGTGTGAATGGTGGTCTCGAAGCTCTCGGCCTTGGCGAGCTTGTCCAAGATGCGGCGCTGCTCTTCGAGGGTGAAGTCGGTGTGGTTTTCTGAATGCTCCATGCGGCGCATCAGCCAGCGGCGGCGCTCGCTGTCCATCATGTGCAGGTACTCGACGCCAATGTGCTTGGCGTAGGTGCGGCGCAAGCGCGAGAGCACCCGGCGCACCGGGGCTCTCGCTTCGTCGAACAGCCCTTGGGGGTCGACGAGAACGTCGAGTTCGCCTTCGCTGAAGTGGGCGCGGCTTACCAGGCCGATGTCGGCCACGTGCTCCAGCGCGGGGCGGGGTACGCCGAGCGGGTCGAGCTCGGCGAGCAGATGGCCGCGCAGCCGAAAAGAGGTGATGGTCTGGTCGATTTTGCCCTGCAGGCCGATGACATCAGCGGGAATGCCGGGGCCGGCGACCGGAGGCGCGTACGCCACCGCAGCGCTGCCGCCGTTTCGGGGCCGCCCGTTCTTGAAGAGCGTCTTGGTATCGAGCCCGTCGGTGATGATCGGGCGCCCGTCACCGCGGGTCGAAGCGAAGAGTTGTGCCCAGCTGGGGTCGACGCTCGCAGGGTCTCGTAAGAAGCGCTCGTACTGGGCTTCAATGAAGTCGATGTTGGCGCCGGTCAAAAAGGTTTCAGAGGCATTCGACATGGCCCAGCCTTTCTATTACGTGCACGGTCGGCTCTCTACGATGCGTTCACTTTTTCTTCTCATGACCCTGATGAGCGGCGCCGCTAGCGCGGGAGTGCCCAATTTCAAGGCCGGAGGGCTCGTTCTCGGCCTCCAATATGGCTACGGCATCTGGTCGTTCGACCGGGCGCACCTGGCTCCCCAGGTCGGGCCGGCCTTCGCTGATAGCTTCATCGGCGACATTCAGAACACGCACAACCTGGGCCTGAGGCTGGGTTACAACGTGCTCGGGCACGCCTCGCTCGAGATGTCGGTTTCGGCGACCGGCTGGAACCTGACTGAGGTTACCCGTGGCGGCGGCGGCTTCATCACCGGCGCCCTGGCCTGGCACCCGTTGGCGCTGCTGTGGCTGAAGGAAGAACAGCGCGCGGTGCCCATCGACCTGAACGTCTATTTCGGAGCCGGCTGGGGCATCGTCGGCCAGCGCTTCGGCATGGACGGCCTGGTGTTTCAGACCGGGTTCAACGCCGAGTATTACTTCGTGAAGTCGATTGGCGTCGGCATCTACACGCGCGGCACCATTCCCATCTGGTCGAGCTTTTATTTGAACTACGACAACCGCTCTCAACCGGGAAATACGATTCCCTTGCCCCAGGGTTCAGGCGGCTCGCAGTGGCAGTTCGGGTTGTCGATTTTGCTGCGGTTCGAGGCTGAGTAGTCGTTTTTTCTAGGCTGTGACGGTGCGTCCCATGCGGACTCCGTGCTTCTTCATCAGCCGGTAGAAGGTGACCCGGTTCACGCCCGCCTTCTTCGCCGCGGCGTCGACTTTTCCCCCCGAAGCGTCGAGCAGCTCGGTGATGTAGCGGCGCTCGTGGGGGGCGAGCCAGCTCTCGCGCAGCGAGGCGAGGGTCGTGCTTTTTGAAGCGGGCGAGGGCGAGGGCGTTGCTGCGACGTGCCCAGTGCGCAGTGACTTCGGGAGGTCTTCGGCGCGCACTTCCTGCGTGCTGGTCATGATCACCGCGTGCTCGAGGGCGTTCTTGAGCTCGCGCACATTGCCGGGAAAATCGTAGGCGTAGAGCACCGCCATCGCTTCGCGGGTAATCACCTTCACCGGCCGCTCGTACTTCTTGGTCGCCTGCTGCAGGAAGACATGCGCGAGAATCTCGAGGTTGTCTTTGTAAGTGCGCAGGGGAGGGAGCTCGAGCGTCATCACCCCCACCCGGTAATAG
>CXWL01090287.1_pt1 | contig 14872 bp, 14 predicted proteins | sample 590931 | NCBI WGS metagenome assembly CXWL01 (sample SAMEA3498368, study PRJEB10139) | groundwater metagenome | biome: water well; material: biofilm material | place: Germany | collected 2015-04-27 | reverse complement strand
GTCCTTCGGCAACTGGTCCATGTTCTCGGCGCGTGAGACGCGATCGACGTTGTACAGCTCGGTGGCGGGATTGCGCTGGCGCTTGTTCGACTGCAGCGACCACAGGGTGCCGCCGAGCACGGCGGCGGCCAGGACGCCGGCACCGAGAGCCAGCACACGGCGGTTCAAGCGCGTGACAGGGCGAGGCGAAGCGCGCAAGGCCACGGATTCGGGTTCGACCTTCGCGGCCGACGCTGGCGCTTCATCGGGGGATGTGCTCATGTTCAGTTCCTCCGCGTGGCGCCCGCTCCGACTCCATCCGTGCGCTCGATGCGCACCACCTGCGCCTGGTCGCCGCCCAGCCGCAGTTCGGCCGCGCCGAACAGTCGGTCCACAACGTAGTATGGGGAGCGGAAGCGGTAGTTCACCAGTTGCCCATCGCCTCGCGGGCCGATCACAAAAAGCGGCGGCAACTCGCCCTGCGCGATACCACCCGGGAACTGGATGTAGACGCGCTCCCCGTCGTCGAAGGCGCGCAGCGGCTTCCACGGCGGACTGTCGCCGCTGACGACATAGCGGAACCTGATCTGCTCCAGCGTCATGCCGGTTTCCACCGGCGCGCTGGCCTGGGCTTGCTGCACCTGCTTCTGTAGGGCCAGCATTCGGTCCTTCGGGTAGTCCCAGGACACAGAAGCCATCCAGGCCTGCGGCGTGGAAGAGAGTTCGAGCAGATAGGTACGACGGTTGGTCGTCACCACCAGGTTGGTTTTCAGGCCAACGCGCGTCGGCTTCACGAGGATATTCACGCGCAGCGACGCACCCGCCCCGCTGGCCGTATCGCCCACGATCCAGCGAACCGTGTCACCGGCCGAGACCGTCACCAGCTCCTCGCCTTGCTGCAAGGCGATGACGGTCACACGTCCAGGGCTTGTGTAGACCTGATACAGCGCGCCGTCGGCGTAGGGCCAGACCTGGATCGCGTTGACATAGCCCTCGCGCGTCGGTGCGATCCGGGCCTCCATGTTGGCGCGAGAGACGCGCAGCTTCTCGTCCGCGGGTTCAGGTGCCACCTTGGCGTCGGATTCGTTCGGCAGTGCCTTCATCTGCTCGGGCAACGGCAAAGGCTTCGGCACCTCAACTACTTCGATGGGCTTCGGTGGCTCCGGCAGCGGCTGCGCGGCGACGGCAACGGGGTCGTCCAGCGAGATCGACGGCGGCGGCTTGCCCTGCGTGGCGCAGCCAGCGAGGACCAGCAGGATCAACGGCAGTACGGATTTACGGAGATGTGTCTTCATGGCTTTGTTCCTTTCATTGCATCGGTGGCTTCGAGTTCACGGCTCCAGGACAGGCCGTTGACGTAGATGCCCAGTGGGTTCTTGCGCAGGCGCTGCTCGGTGCGCGGTGGCTGCAGCACCACCGACAGCACCGCCGTCCAGCGCTCCGTCCCCGACGGCGCGCCGTTGGCATAGCTGCGCTCGATCCAGCGCACCTGAAAAGACGTGTCGCTGGCCCGCACCACGCTCGTCACCTCAACGGCCACCGAGCTTTGGCCGATGCGCGAGAAGGGATCGTTCGCCCGCGCGTAGTCGTTCAGCGTCGCGGCGCCGCGGTCCGTCGTGTACTCGTAGGCTTCGAGCCAGTTCTGCCGCACCACGATCGGGTCGATCGACAGTGAACGCACGTCGGTGACGAAGCGCGCCAAGTGGTGCGCAATCTGCGCGTCATTGGGCTTGTAAGGCGAGGCGGCTTCGCCGACGGCGCGCACTTGGCCGGCGTTGTCCACCTCGATAACGAATGGCGTCACGATGGATTGGGCCGAGCGCCACACGAGGCCGCCGGCCATCAGCAGGGCGAGCGACAGGCAACCGAAGGCCATCAATCGCCAATTCTTGGCCTGCACGCGCGCGCTGCCAATGCGCTGGTCCCAGACCTGCGCGGCGGCCTGGTAGGGAGTGACGGGCTCGGGAGTCTCCGAGTACCGCACCTGGGGTCGTTTGAATCGCATCTGGATCTCCTAAGAATTTGAGTCATCGCGCAGGCTCGGACTGGCACCGCTGCCGCCTGCATCGCCCGAGCGCAATGCATGCGCGGTTGTCGTGGCTGCATGCGTGATCTGCTGTTTGCGGCGCATCTGCTTAGCCCATGCGGGCTCGGCCGCTGGCGTTCTCGATTCGCCTGCGTCCGTCGCCTTGGCTGACGCGGGTGCAGCGGCATCGGCGACAAAGTTCCCCACGCCGTCCTTGACCGCCTTGGCGCCGGACGCCACGCGCTGACCTACGGCGCTGGCGCCGCTGCGTGCAACGTTGGCCAGGCCGGCGCCTGCCGCGCGCATGCCGCCAGCACCCGATGCCGCGGCACCGGCCTGGTAGGTCGCTTGCGCCCCGCTGGCTATAGAACTGGCGGACCGTGCAGCGGCGGCGCCCCCACCGATAGCAGCACGCGCAGCACCCGGCGCCATGCGTGCCCCTGCGGCCACCGCCGAACCGGCGCCCGCCAAGGCCGCACCGCTGGCAACAGCCAGACCCGCAGCGCCCAGCACGGTGCCCGCTGTCGCCCCTGCGCCAAGTTGCGGCGCACCCGACACCAGACCTGTCGCAATGCCCGGCCCGAAGATGCCCAGACCCAGCATCGCCAGCGCGGCCAGCATGATGACCAGAGCGTGGTCGATGGACGGTTCGGTGCCGGGAGGCACCGTGAACTCGGTGAACAAGCCCGTGCCGATGCCCACAATCACGGCCAGCACCAGCACCTTGATGCCCGAGGACACCACGTTGCCCAGCACCCGTTCAGCCAGAAACGCTGTCTTGTTCCACAGCGCGAACGGCACCAGTACGAAGCCCGCGAGCGTGGTCAACTTGAACTCGATCAGCGTCACGAAGAGCTGCACCGCGAGAACGAAGAAGCTCACGATCAGCACCAGCCAGGCCAGGAACAGCACAGTGATGACATCGAGATTGGCAAACACCTCCGGAAAGCCCGTCAGCTCGCTGATCTGCTTCATGATCGGCGCGCCGGCCTCCACGCCCACGCGCGCCAGCCGCCCTGGCTGCAACAGTTCACCCTGGGTCATCGACGAACCGGACGCGACCAGCCCGAGCCCGGCGAAGGACCGGAACACAATGCCCGACAGGCCGTTGAAGTTGTTCAGGATGAAGGCGAAGGCGCCGACGTACAGCACCTTCTTGACCAGCTTGCCGATCACGTCGTCGCCACCGCCGCCGCTCGCATTGCTCATCGCCCAGAAGAGGCCTGCCAGCGTCATGTCGATTGCGACCAGCGTGGCCGTGAGGAAGCCCACCTCACCGCCCAGCAGGCCAAAGCCGGAATCGATGTAGCGCGAGAAGACGTCGAGGAACCGGTCGATAACCGACAGGTCATTCATCGCTCAGTCCNNGTCGATAACCGACAGGTCATTCATCGCTCAGTCCTTGGCTGCTGGCGCTGAAGTTGCGGGGGCCGGCGTCGCCGGCGTGTGATTCGGCCCGCCGCTGCCGAAAAAGCGCCGACGTGTGGCCTCGGCCACGGCGTTGCACTGGGCATCGCCGATCCTGGCCCGGTCCACCTTGCACTGCGCGCGCAACTCCTTCAGGCGCTCGGGATTGGCCACCAGCGATTCGACCGACTCGAAGGGTGTGGGCTTGCCACAAGCAGCCTGCAGCGCTGCCAGCACCACGATCAAGAGCTTCCGCATGCGTCCTCCCCCTCAGTTGCCGTAGAAGTTGACCGTGCGCGGCGTGTACGGCGTGCCGTCGCCCTGGAAGCGCCGACGTACCTCGCGCGCGCGCTCCTGCACCGCCACCTGCCGCGCCTGCTCCAGCGCCGCCGCTCGGTCCTGCGTGATTTGCAGTTGCTGGGCCTGCATCGCTTGGCGCGACTGCAGGGCCAGGAGCTGGTTGGTCGCCTGCATCGCTTGCAATGCACCCGTGGCCGACTGACTACGGTTCACCAAGTCCGTCAAGGTCCGCTCGTCCGATGTGAAGTTCTGCACTGCTTGCGACTGCACCTTGGTCGCGGTCCGCAGCGCTTCGAGCGAATGGGTCCAGCGCGTGCGCGCATCGGTCGCCATCTGCGTGCCAGAGATCGCCGCCGAATACGACTCGGGATACAGCCGACGGAAATCCGTCTCCATCTGCGCAACGTTGAAGGCCAGGCCCTGGCCCTGCTGAATCAACTGGTTCGTCGCCGACAGGGCGGCACGCAGCTCGTTGAGCGCGCTGAAATCCAGGCTGGTCAGATTGCGCGCCTGGTTCATCAGCGACTGCGCCTGGTTCTGCAGTTGCTTGATCTGGTTGTTGATCTGCTCAAGGGTGTTGGCGGCGGTCATGATGTTCTGCGCCAGATTCGTCGGGTCGATCACGACCCATTGCGCATGCGCGACGGGCACAAGCGCCATCAGCGACGCCGCAGCGGCGGCGAGTAGGTGTTTCTTCATGGTGAGTTCTCCTGAGGTGATAGGGGAAAGGACGGAAACGACGGGATGAGGTTGGCGGCCCAGTCGAGGCCGCGACTACGCAGCCAAGCCGCTGCGAAGTCCGGGGAGGCGGTGCCAGCGGACACTGCGTCCAGGGCTCGTTGGTCTTCGGGTGTGGAGGCGCCAGCGAAGGCCAGCGCCACCGGCCCAAGCCCAAGGTCGAAGACACGGTTGCCGAGCCGCGACTGGTAGTAGTAGTCCCGCANNGTAGTAGTCCCGCATGGGCTGTGCGGTCGCGACGATCTCGATCTGCCGGCCGTTGAGCCCGAAGCCTTCGTAGATCACCCGAATCTGCGGCTCGGTCGCTTGCGGGTTCGGCAGGAAGATGCGGCTCGCGCAGCTCTCCACGATGGCCGGCGCAATGGTCGAGTCCTTGATGTCTGCGAGCGACTGCGTCGCGAAGATCACGGAAACATTCTTCTTGCGTAGCGTCTTGAGCCACTGCCTAACGCGAGAGGCGAACACGGGGTCATCGAGGAACAACCAGGCCTCATCGAGGATCAGCAAAGTCGGAGCGCCATCGAATCGTTCGTCGAGGCGCGCGAACAGGTAGCCCAGCACCGCCAGCACGGCCGCCTTGCTGTGCATCAGCTCTTCCATCTCGAAGCCCTGCACCGACGCGGAGCCGAGCCGGTCTACGTCGGCGTCTAGCAACTTGCCGTGGGCGCCACCCAGCACGTAGGGCTGCAGGGCTTGCCGCAAGGCGTTGGATTGCAGCAGCACTGACAGCCCGGTCATGGTGCGCTGCTCCACGGGCGCACTAGCCAGGCTGTTGAGCGCGGACCAGACGGCGTCTTTCTCGGGCGGGCTTACGGCGATCCCTTCCTGAATCAAGCGCCCTTCAATCCACTCGGCCGCCCAGGTGCGGTAGCGGTCCCGGTCGATGCGCGCCAAAGGCTGGAACGCGATGGCGCCGTCGGTGCCGAGGTCGTAGTGCTCGCCACCGAGCCCAAGGATGGTGGCTCGCATCGAGCGCCCCATGTCGAAGGCGAAGATGCGCGAACCCGGGTAGCGGCGGAACTGCATCGCCAGCGTGGCGAGCAGCACCGACTTGCCCATGCCGGTCGGCCCGACGATCAGGGTGTGACCCACGTCGCCGATGTGCGTGACCAACCGGAACGGCGTCGCACCGTCGGTGCGGGTGACGATCAAGGGCGGGCCGTCGAGATGTGCATTGCGCTCCGGCCCAGCCCACACGGCCGACACCGGCATCATGTGCGCCAGGTTCAGCGTCGAGACGATGGGCTGGCGCACGTTGGCGTAGGCATGGCCCGGCAGCGAGGACAGCCATGCGTCAACCGCATTCAGGGTCTCGGGAATGGTCACGAAGCCCCGTCCCTGAATCGCCCGTTCCACCGCGCGCAGCTTTTCGTCGGCTGCGGTCGCGTCGGCGTCGAGCACCGTCACTGTGGCCGTGACATAGCCGAAGGCCACTTGGTCGCCGCCCAGCTCTTGCAGCGCCGCGTCGGCGTCTGATGCCTTGTTGGACGCATCCGAGTCCACCAGCGGGCTCTCCTGCTGGAAGATCGTCTCTCGCAGCAACGCGACGATATTCTTGCGCTTGGCGAACCACTGGCGGCGCAGGCGGCGCAGTTCCTTCTCCGCTTCGGCCTTGTCCAGGCACAGGAAGCGCGTGCTCCAGCGGGAGGCAAAGCCCAGACGGTTCAGGTCATCCAGCAAGCCCGGCCAAGTCGATGCCGGAAACCCGCGTACCGAGAGCACCCGCAGATGCTGATTCCCCAGCATCGGCGCCAGGCCGCCCACCAATGGTTGGTCAGCCAGCAGCGCGTCCAGATGCATCGCCACCTCGGGCACGGCGACCGCATGCCGGCGCGTGGACACGCAGCCATGCAGGTAGGTGAGGGTCTGCGTGTCGTCAAGCCACGATGCCTCCGGCATCACGCCTTCGAGCAAGCCGAAAAGGCGTTCGGTTTCGGAGACGAACGCTTCAAGCCGTTCGCGCCAGTCCACACCCTCGGTGCGCTTGTTCTCGTACAGCAGCCGGGCGGCACGGGCCGTCGATTCCTCGGGCGGCAAGTACAGCAATGTCAGGTGGTAGCTGCTCTCGAAGTGACTGGCGTCCTCTTCGAACGCGGCGCGGCGTTCTTCATCGACCAGCCAGGACAGCGGCTCCGGGAAAACCGATTCTGGGTAGTCAGCGGCTTCACGGCGCTCGGCGTCCACGAACAAGGCCCAGCCGGAGCCAAGACGCCGCAGCGCGTTGTTGAGCCGCGCCGACGTAGCGATCAGTTCGCCCTGCGTCGCACTATCCAAATCCGGCCCGCGGAACCTTGCCGTGCGCTGGAATGAGCCATCCTTGTTGAGCACGACTCCCGGCGCCACCAGTCCGGCCCACGGCAGCCAGTCGGCCAGCAAGGCGGGGCGTTTGCGGTATTCGGTGAGGTTCAACATCGTGACCTCACACGTCCAGCAACTGCCGGTGCTTGATGTGGCGCGCGAAGACCTGCATGAACTGCGGGTCCAGGCGCGCACCCCACACAGCCAGCGAGTGCCCGACGATCCACAGCACGAGGCCGGGCAGCCAGAGCTGCAGGCCCAAGCCGACGGCGGCGGCCAGCGTGCCGTTGGCGATCGCCACCGTGCGCGGCGCACCGCCCAGCAGGATGGGCTCAGTCAGCGACCGGTGCAGCGGCACCTCAAAACCGGCGATGGTCCCGGTCGCGCTCATGCCATGACCGCCCCGCCCGTGAAGCTGAAGAAAGTCAGGAAGAAGCTGGACGCGGCGAAGGCGATCGACAGCCCGAACACGATCTGGATCAGCTTGCGAAAGCCGCCGCTGGTGTCGCCGAAGGCCAGCGCGAGGCCCGTGGCGATGATGACGATCACCGCGATGATCCGCGCCACCGGCCCCTGGATGGATTCGAGCACCGATTGAAGCGGCGCCTCCCAGGGCATGTTCGAGCCCGCTGCGTGCGCGGGAAGCGCCACGGCCAGCAGCAGTGCAGCCGTCGCAGCAATGTGCAGAAACGGTTTTACGGGAATACGTGCAGTCGTCATGAGGGATCTCCTGTGGAGGAAGGGTTGGACGGAGGAAGGGACGGGAAGGAGGACAGCTCGGCATCGAGCTGGTAGCCGTGGCTGTCGTGGCCGATGACGCGGGCGATCTCGCGCACGCGGCGCGAGCGGCCGCGGCCGGCGATGAAGACGATGACGTTGACCGCCTCGGCGATCAGGACGCGCGGGACGGTCACCGACACCTCTTGCACCAATTGCTCCAGACGCGTGAGTGCGCCGTGCGCCGAGCCGGCATGCACGGTGGCGATGCCGCCGGGGTGTCCGGTACCCCAGGCCTTGAGCAGGTCGAGTGCTTCGGAACCCCGCACCTCGCCGACAACAATGCGGTCCGGTCGCAGCCGCAAGGTGGCGCGCACCAGGTCGGCCATGCTGCTCACGCCCGGTTCGGTGCGCATGCCCACATGGTCGTCGGAGCGGCACTGAAGCTCTACCGTGTCCTCGAGGATCAGCACACGGTCGCGCGTCTCTGCGATCTCGTCGAGCAAGGCATTGGCCAGCGTGGTCTTGCCGGTGCTGGTGCCGCCCGCGATGACGATGTTCAGGCGCTCGCGCACCGCGCGGCGCAGGAACGCCGCCTGGTCCTCGGTCATCACGCCGTCGGCCACGTAGTGGGCGAGCGTCATGACGCGCAGCGCCCGCTTGCGGATCGCAAACGACGGCGCACGCACAACGGGCGGCAGCACGCCCAGGAAGCGTTCACCCGTCTCGGGCAATTCGGCCGACAGAATCGGTGCACCCGCATGCACCTCGGTGCGTACGTGCGCGGCCACCAGCCGGATGATCCGCTCGGCCACGGCCGGCGGCAGCGCCGCGCCGGTGGCTTCGCGGCCAGTGCCGAGCCGATCCACCCAAAGCGAGCCGTCCGGGTTCAGCAGCACTTCGACGACTTCGGGGTCCTCCAACGCCGCCGCGATCTCCGGCCCCATGGCTGTGCGCAGCATGCGGATGCGCCGCTCCAACGAGGCGTCCATGGCGTTCGGATCAGGCAGGTTCACGAGGAACCTCCAATGGCGTCGGCACCGGTCCCCGACTGGGCATGCGCCTGCGGCGGGTCAGCTTCAGCGGGTCCAATGTCCTCATGGACTTCGCGCACGAGGCTGCGCCCGCGCTGGATGTGGCGCGCGAGCTGTTCGATGAACTGCACGTAGCGGGCGCGCCCCTGCGCGCGAGCGGCTTCCTGCTGTCCCTCGGGCACAGGGATCGAGACCGTCAGGAAATAGCGGATGTAAAGCGCCACCGTCTCGATCAGCACGTTCTGGTCGCGCTCCAGGCGGTCGAACTGCCGAGAAAGCCGGTCCAGGCGTTTGGCGATGGCGGCCTCGCGCTGGTCCTCGCCGTCAGGTGAGAGGAACGAGGCCAGCGCCGCAGCGATCACGGCGGACTTCGACACGCCCTTGTGCGCCGCGATCTGGTCCAGACGCTTCGCGTGCTCCGGCTCGATGAAGATGTTCAGCCGGGCGCGGGTCATAGCGCGATCCCGTCATCAGGGTCCAGTGCGGCCAAACGCGCGGCGCGCATCAATTGCCGGTCCACGTCTTGCGGCCGCAGCGGGACGTCGGCTTCGTCATCAAGCACCAGCAGGCCCTCGCCGTCAGGCACCGAGGGCGCATCGGCGGTGAGATCCAGTTCCGGTTTGACCTGGTGGCCACCCTCGTCGGCAAGGCCGCCCGCATCGCCGCCAGAGGAAGTCGACAGTGCCGCCAGGGGTGGCAATCCGCTCCAGTCGTCCGAGCGCGTCGCGGGACGGTCCGCGTACGCGCCGGCAACCAGCACGGGCGCGGGCAGGACGCGCGTGGTGAAGTTCCGGTCCTGGTAGTACCGCAGCTTCTTCGCCTTGATCGGCGGATGGCCGGAGACCATCACCACCGCGTCGTCCGGCGGCAACTGCATCACCTCGCCAGGCGTGAGCAGCGGACGGGCCGTCTCCTGGCGCGACACCATGAGGTGGCCGAGCCATGGCGCGAGTCGGTGTCCGGCGTAGTTGCGCTGGGCGCGCAGCTCGGTCGCCGTGCCAAGCGCCTCGGAGATGCGCTTGGCCGTGCGCTCATCGTTCGTCGCGAACGCGATGCGCACGTGGCAGTTGTCCAGAATCGAATGGTTTTGGCCGTAGGCCTTGTCGATCTGGTTGAGCGACTGGGCGATCAGGAAGGCACGCAGGCCGTAGCCGGCCATGAATGCCAGCGCCGACTCGAAGAAATCCAGCCGCCCAAGCGCAGGGAACTCGTCCAGCATCAGCAGCAGCTTGTGCTTGCGCGCAATGCCGTCCGAGCCGTCCAACGACTCCGTCAATCGCCGGCCGACCTGGTTGAGGATCAGCCGGATCAGCGGCTTGGTCCGGCTGATGTCCGAGGGCGGAACGACCAGGTAGAGCGAGACCGGGTGCGCGGCCGAGATCAGGTCGGCGATGCGCCAGTCGCAGCGCGACGTGACTTCGGCCACTGTCGGGTCGCGGTACAGGCCCAGAAAACTCATTGCGGTAGACAGCACACCCGAGCGCTCGTTGTCGCTCTTGTTCAGCACCTCACGCGCGGCTGAAGCGACGACGGGATGGACCTCTTCACCTAGATGCCCGGTGGTCATCATCCGGTGCAGCGTCACCTCGAATGGGCATGCCGGATCGGACAGGAAGTTGGCCACGCCGCGCAGCGTCTTGTCTGCGCCGGCGTAGAGCACGTGCAGAATGGCCCCCACCAGCAATGCATGGCTGGTCTTCTCCCAGTGGTTGCGCCGCTCCAGCGCGCCTTCCGGATCGACCAGGATGTCAGCGATGTTCTGCACGTCCCGGACTTCGTGCATGCCGCGCCGCACCTCGAGCAGCGGGTTGTACGCCGCCGACTTCGCGTCGGTCGGATTGAACAGGAGGCAATGCGAGGACCGCGCGCGCCATCCCGCGGTGAGGTTCCAGTTCTCGCCCTTGATGTCGTGAATCACTGCCGAGCCTGGCCAAGACAGCAACGTCGGCACGACCAGGCCCACACCCTTGCCGGAGCGCGTTGGGGCAAAGGCCATCACGTGCTCCGGCCCTTCGTGGCGTAGGTAGTCGGCGTCCTTGTGCGCGGTCTTGCCAAGGAACACGCCTGCAGGCCGTGTCAGGCCAGCTTCGGTGATCTCCTCACGCTCGGCCCATCGAGCGGAACCGTAAGTTGTGACCTGCTTGGCCAACCGGGAGCGCCAGACCGCCATGCCGATGGCCGCGGCGGTGGCGAGCATCCCACTCGACGCGGCGATGACCGCGCCGCGCTCAAATACCTNNCCTTGGGTGCGTAGGCATCAAAAAAGTACCACCACTCGAAGAGCTTCCACGGCTCATACACCGGCAGGCCCGAAACGTCGAACCACGGTGGCCCCAGCCTGGCCTGGTGGCCCAGCGCATACGCCGTCCACTGCGTGCCAGTCCATAGGCCGCCTAGGGCGACACCCAGTACCACAACAATCTGTCCGAACAAAATGCCGGTCGCACCCCGGGTCGGCATGGGCATCTACTCCTTCGCGTCTTGATTCCTGCGCGCGCGTGCCACAACGCACCGCTTGCCCGAGTCTGGAATCGAGTCGCCAAACCGCACACCCATCGGGGCGTGATGGAGCGTGGTGAGGAGTACGCCGACGGAAATCGCCGCCTCGGACTGGATGAAATGCAGGCGCTTCAGCCCGGCAAACTCATCAGCGGCTATTAGCATCGCGAGTTATTCGCGATATGTCTAAAGCCGATGACGCCAAATTGCGCACCACCGCTGCGACAGTTGTAACGATCACTACAAAGTTTTCGCGTTCGCAACGAAACGTTGTAACGCTTCGGGTAAGCCAAAGCGCTGATGCTTGTGCAGCACGAACGTTGTGATGCGCTCATCCTCCCTCAGCGGCACGGCCAACACGTCGCTGCGGCACAGCGTCGCGATGTGGCCCCCATCTGCGAGGCCGACGGCCAGGCCTGCGGCGACTCGTGTGACGTAGCCGGTCAACGTACTAGCTTCTCCCGCGAGTGTGGGTGTTGTCGTGTGCCGCTGCACGATGGCCCGCATCTGCTGAAGAAGACCTGGCTGCCGTTCGGCATGACAAGAAAGTAGCGGAAAGGCCAGCAGTTCGGCAATGGGAAGCACTGTATGGGACGCTAGTTCGTGCCCCGTAGGAAGCAGTGCCATGACCGGGTAGCTCCACGCTGGCTGTTGCGCAATGGCGTCGTTGTCCGGCAGGCCGAAGGAAAAACCGGCATCCAGCTCCTCACGCTCCAGTGCGTTCGCAAGCTCGGAAGCGCGCATCTCCATCAACTCCAGCGGAACCTCCGGCGTCGACTTGCGCCATTGGATGAAGCACTCGGACAACTTCGGCTGTGCGATGCCATCCGCTATGCCTATGCGCAGTGGTGCGCGGAAACGGGCGTCTGTCTCGCGCACGGCGCGATAGGCGCGTTCGATGCGGATGAAAACCTTGCGTGTCTCTTTCAGTAGGCGCAAACCGGCAGGGGTCAGATGTAGCTTGCGAGGTCCACGAACGAACAACTGCAAGCCAAGCCGGTCTTCGAGATCACGGATGGTTCGTGAGAGCGGGGTTTGATCAATGTGAACGCGTTCCGCAGCACGACGGAAATTGAGTTCCTCTGCAACAGCGACGAAGTAGCGAAGGTGTCGTATCTCGATCATCGGCACTTCCTCGGCCAGCTACTAGGAGGGGCAGAGCAGCGCTCCCGAGAAGCACGACGAGCGAAGTGACGAGGCGTGACAGAGACAGCAATGCGGATCATGGTCCTTTCCTCCTTTCAGTAGTTCCTTTCCAAGTGCCGGCCTCTTCGTGCCCCGTTGATTCATTTCTGACTGCATGCCGGTTGACGCTCGACTTCAACTGTTGACGGATCCTGCCGGCACACGAGTCGGTGGCCCTCGCCACTGCCGAGGATCTCGACGGGCGCTCGATGCGGCTGCAAAGGGCTTCAAGACAGGGCGCAAGGTCTCTGCCTTCGAGCACAGCCAATTGCCGCGACGCGCGGCCGGAATCAATGATGGCTTCATTCGATCACGAGAACGCACATTCGATTCGGTTCCTAAAACTAGACGGTGGCGATGCGCAACAGGTTGGTGGTGCCGGCCCTTCCGAACGGCATGCCAGCGATGATCACGAGCGTCTGGCCGGGACTCGCGAAGTGCTCCCGCTGGGCCACCGCGCAGGCGGTGCTGGTCGACTGCGCGACATCAGCCACGTCCGCGATGTGCACCGAGTGCACGCCCCAGACCAGCGTGAGCCGGCGCGCTGCCTCCAGGCTCGGGGTGAGGCTGAGCACCGGTGCTTCAGGACGCTCGCGTGCCGCCCGCAGGCTGGTGAGACCGGAACTGGTGAAGCAGACGATGGCGGCCGCCTTGAGCAGCGAAGCCGCGTGCCGCATGGCGCAGCACACCGCCTGCGCAGCGTCCGATTTCCCCGGCACGGCAGGGGTGTGCGAGGCGTCGATCAGTTGCCGGTACAGCGGATCGGCTTCGGTGCCTTCGATGATGCGGTTCATCATCGCGACCGCGGCGACGGGGTGCTTGCCGGCGGCCGATTCGGCGGAGAGCATGACGGCGTCCGAACCGTCGTAAATCGCCGTCGCGACGTCGGAGGCCTCGGCCCGCGTCGGGACCGGGCTTTCGATCATGGATTCCAGCATCTGGGTGGCGACGATCACCGGCTTGCCGGCGGCGCGGCAAGCGCGCACCACGCGCTTCTGAATGGCGGGCACCTGTTCGGCCGGCATCTCCACGCCGAGGTCACCCCGGGCCACCATCACGGCGTCGGTCTGCGCGATGATTTCGTCTAGGCGGTCGATCGCAGACGGCTTCTCGAGCTTGACGACGATGCGCGCCCGATCGCCGATGAGTGCTCGTGCCTCGGTGACGTCTTCGGGCCGCTGGACAAAGGACAACGCGATCCAGTCCACGCCGAGATCGAGTGCGGTCTGCAGGTCTCGCAGATCCTTGGGCGTCAGCGCCGAGATCGGAAGCAGCACGCCGGGTACGTTGACGCCCTTGCGCTCCGACAGGCGGCCGCCCACCAGCACGCGGGTGACCGCGCTCTCCCGGTCGCACTGTTCCACCTTCAGGCGCAGGCGGCCATCGTCAAGCAGCAGTTCTGCGCCGGGCACGAGCGCCGCGAAGATCTCGGGATGCGGCAAGTTGACCCGCTCGGCGTTGCCTGGATGGGCGTCGAGATCGAGCCGGAAAGTCTGGCCCTCGACCAATTGGATCGGGCCGTCGGCAAAGGTGCCGACCCGCAACTTGGGCCCTTGCAGGTCGGCCAGCACGCCGATCGGATGCCCGGTCTCCGCCTCCAGTTCGCGCAGGATCACCATGCGCGCCGCATGGTCCGCGGGTAGGCCGTGGCTGAAGTTGAGCCGGAACACGTCCACACCTGCGTGGAACAGGTTGCGGATGGTCTCGCGGTCGCTGCTGGCGGGGCCCAGCGTGGCGACGATCTTGGCGCGGCGGTTGCGATGTATGGGCATGGTGAGGGTCTCTTGAGGGATCAGCGCCGCGCGTTTGCGTCGCTTGGGTGCTGCGGGTTTCTTGCCCCGGCATCGATGAAGATGGCGCGGAAGTCGTTCACGTTGGTACGTGTGGGTCCGGTGACCACGGACGCGTTCAGGGCCTGGAAGAAACCGTGGCCGTCGTTGTCGGCAAGCGAGTCCGCAGGGTTGCGACCGAGCGCCCAAGCACGCGACAGCGTGTGCGGATCGATCTGCGCACCGGCGATGTCTTCGGAGCCATCGACGCCGTCGGTGTCGCCCATCAGGGCGTGGATGCGCGGATGGCCGTCGAGCGCAATGGCCATCGACAACAGGCACTCCACATTGCGTCCGCCTCGGCCCTGGCCGCGCAGGGTGACCGTCGTCTCGCCGCCGGACAGAAGCACGCAGGGCGGGCTGAAGGGCTGCGCATGCGCGGCCGTGTGCAGCGCGATGCCGGCGAGCACCTTGCCCACGTCGCGCGCTTCACCCTCCAGGGCGTCGCCCAGGATGAATGCGCCAACACCGGCCTCCCGGGCCACTGAGGCGGCGGCTTCCAACGCCAGCTGTGGCGTGGCCACCATCCGGATCTCGTTGCGCGCGAGGCGCGGGTCGCCCGGCTTGACCGATTCGGCGCGACCACTGTCCAGCGCAGCCTGCGCGGCTGGCGGCAGGGCTATGCCGTAGCGCCGCGCGATGGCGAGTGCATCTGCACAGGTGGTGGGATCGGCCGCTGTGGGCCCCGAGGCGATGTCCATAGGCCGGTCGCCGGGCACGTCGGACAGCAGCAGCGTGATGACGCGCGCAGGATGGCAGGCTGCGGCCAGCCGGCCACCCTTGATCGCCGATAGATGGCGGCGCACGCAGTTCATCTCGCTGATCGTCGCGCCGCTGGCGAGCAGCGCGCGGTTCACGGC
>CXWL01018178.1_pt1 | contig 14881 bp, 12 predicted proteins | sample 590931 | NCBI WGS metagenome assembly CXWL01 (sample SAMEA3498368, study PRJEB10139) | groundwater metagenome | biome: water well; material: biofilm material | place: Germany | collected 2015-04-27 | reverse complement strand
CCCTCCTTGTTCATCCGTCGCGACAACCTTCACTCGATGCACTCCTGGTTTCACATGTCCGATATCCCACACAATGTGACCCGTCGTTTGATCGATCGCCATGCCCGGCGGAGCGACCTCGAGCTGGAAGTTCACCAAGTCGGAATCTGAATCTACAGCTTTCACTGCATATTCATAGCGATTGCGATTGAGGGACATCGGTGGAGATGAGACGATTTTTGGTGCGCGATTCCCGACCGTGTAGGGATCCGAGCGCGACATCTTCCCGGCGGCCTGAGTGTCGCGCGGCCTGACTTCAACCACAACGAAATCCTGTGGCCTGACCTCAGTAAGTTCGAGAAAATCTTCTTCACCCTCTTTCGCGACGCGTCCGTTCTTGGTCCATCGATAGAGAAACTGTGGGGTGTCCTGATCATGATCCGAGGCGTCTACCAGTGCTTGAAGACGGTCTCCTCGTTCGTCCGATTTCAAGCCAATGCCGACCTGAGCAATCGACGGAGGAGTATTGTCCACCGTAATGGTTTCAGATTTTCGGCTAGCCNNATCCGTTTGCCGATTGAACGGGGTTGGCCCCAAGACAATGGAGTGAATGGCGGGCGGCTGATTCACTTTTGGAGGTTCACTGGATCGTGCTGTGCAGCCAGGGACGAGCAGAGAGATGATCGTTAGCAGAACATATCCTGACCCTATCCATCTCCGCAATCGTTTCCATGAACACGACCGCACGGCTGTTCTTCCCAAACATGCTTGAGAAGAACAGCCGCACGGCTCGCAGGATGTTTGTACTCCTCTAGTTTGCACTCGTTCACTCGCGCAGATTGATCCAGGCGGTGTACCGACTCGTGACAGATCCAGGGTTCGTGCAAATCGTGTTGGTCAATCCCGCACTCGATTGCATCATTCCTGTAATGCCTGACTGACACCCACTTCCACCAGTCCCAGCACCACCAGCCCCGGATCCTTGGGCACCGATGTGAACGGCCATCACCGAAAGCATTCCCGTGCCTTGACCGATATCGACCTTTGCATTCGACATCGTACTGCTCCCCGATGCGGAGGTCCCTAGAACAGGGGTGCTCATGGCACTCCCAGTTTGATAAAACAGACCGTAGAGATACCCGTCACCGGCTGAGATACAGAGATCGCTCTGAGGCACATAGGTGGGGTAGAACACGATCCCGCCGAGTACCGTCGGCGAAGTAATCGACCGCTCCCGTGTGGTCGTGAGATTGGTAAACCATCCGTGCTTGCTTTGCACCAGACCTTGCAAAGTCGTGGTTGGATCAGTCCCTTCAATCTTCGTGACGCTGCCAAGTGCCGTCGAGGTCACTTGATTCGTTCCCGTTGCGCAGACGACACAGACCGCGACATCGGAGACATTCACGAGGCTGGTCGCCTTACAACCGTCTATGCTCCCCTCTGTACAACTATCACTCAATACCGAATCTTTAACGCCGTATAACCGTTGTGATTCGGAGTTGGTCTTGTCGGGATTGCCGAAGAACCGTCCAGTCCCGAAAAAGAGCCACACATTGTTGGCATCGTCGACCGCAAGGCCTGGAGCGGCTACCATTGGCCCGGCTTGGATCGCAGTCCCTGACGGATAGGGTGAAAAGTCATCCAAGACCTCAGTCGGTACGTGGGTTCCCGACAAATCGTAGCCCCACGTTGACGACCCACAGGGGGCAGCAAGGCATTCCCCGACGGTCAACCGGTACATCCGTCCTCTCCAGGGAAGACTGTCATCATTGATCACTGACCCACCATAGACGGCATCGGCGCGATAATCCAAGTCACGATCCACGCTGACTAAATCGCCGACGAAGGTATTGAGATCTCCTCCTGTGCCGGCACTCTTTATCGGAAACGTCTTGAACACATTGGCTGCACTGCCCCCTGTGCCCGTCCTGGGGCCAATTTTGATATCGACTGCGTAGAATTTTCCTGTTTGTCCAATTATGCCTTCATATCCGGTTGCACCTGATCCAAAGACGGCGATCCACACATCATCGCAGGGACCAGTCAGCGGACAGGTTTTCTGACCAGGCGGATTCATTCGTACGATTGTGGGATAGCTGGTCGATAACCCCATGCCGGCATCACTGAACGACCAGAGCAGCTTCGGCTCCGCATCAGGATCCGTAATATCGAGGGCAAAATAGGCGGTGTAGAACGTTCGGTTGGTTCCTCCGATGCTCACCGTCATGGGAGCAGCACCACCTGCGCCACAAGCGCCGCAGCTCCCGCCCATGCGAAATCCCCCGATGAGAATCGTGCCCCATCCGTTCGGGTGGATACAGCCCGCAGCTACTGGATCGCTGCAGGCCGACTCGGGCGTGAAGATACGCACGTCCGTCACCTTCGGCTTGAGATCCACATAGTACACATGGGTGTAGTCCGCCTGCGCCAACCAGCGAAGATGCGGCAAGAGTTCATAGGGAATAAAGGCCCAGAGTTCATCGCCGAGCTCTTGTCCCCGCCCATCAGGCGTCTCGTCATTGTCGAACCGTCCATGTTCCACTGCGGGAGTGGTTGTATCATCGCCTCGTTTATAGACACCTCCATTGAAGGCATGGAGCATCCCATCATTCGCTCCCACATAGGCCACATGCCGTCGGTTCTTCCATCGCTTGAAGAAATTCAAGTAGCCTGGATCGCCATAGATAAAGTCGTACGATTCCCTCGGCTGGGAGACGATCGTCGGAGTGGAATGCACGGGGTCGCCGAATTTCCAGACAGACAGCCCCACTCCCGGCACCGTCAAACGGCGATCACGGAGTTTCGCCGACTGTGGACAAGGCCCACCGGCGCTGGTGTCATAACAGCCGCGAATGAACTGGATGATATCGACCGATTTGAACGGATTGGTGGTCGGCAAATCAGCATCGGCCCTGAGATACTCTTTCAACAGCGCCGCGCTGGCCGTCGTGAAGGGAATCACTTCTCCCGACGCCGTCGTATGCACCCCGTCCGTTTGGCCCTTCGCATCTTGCCCCGAGTCAACCACTCTATCATTGTTCGTATCGACCCAGGTTAAGATGCGACGACTCGCATGGTCTAGCTTGGCGAGTTGCTTGCCAGCCTCCCAGATCCCCTTCACCTCTCTCAACGGAATAGTCGGAAGGGGCGCGGTCGGATTGTCGGCTTGCCCGTCAGCATTACTATCCACAAACCGTTGAACGCCGACATCGCCGGTCGTCGGATCGATAATCGTCTTCACGATATAGTCGTCCGCCAACGTGAGCTTGTTATCCTCCAGCGTATCTTCTCGGATATTTCCGAACTTATCCACCCAGAGTCCCTGCGTAAATCCTGTCCATCGGACATCCGCGTTGGTCGTCGGCTCTGCTGTGCTGGGGTAAAAAAATGATTGATAGAGCGCGCCTTCTCCTGTCCCGGATGTCGCCAAGACCGAAATAGAGGTGCCGGATTGGCTTCGACGGAGAATACTATTGATGGCCGCAATGAAGCGGTCGCGCATATCATCGGCGTTTGACGATTCAAAATACGTATCGGGAACACCGTCGGCGCCTAATCCACCGGTATAGTTATTGTACTGATCCCACACATCGCCCGCATCAAACGCTAAGTTATTGTTGCGATCTTCGAAGCCTCCCATCTTGGCTGCATCCTGAAGAAGCCTTGATCCATTGCCGAACGCAAAGAATGTATAGACAGTGAGGTTTTGGACACCTGAAATGTCCTTCCCCGTTGCGTCCGACCCATCGAGATTCAGGCCTGGAATGGTCGCCTGTCGAAGGTCCGTCGTATGCGCATAGTACGCCACATCATCAAGATAATGAGACCCCTTGCTCCAACAGACATCATTGGAGGCTGCAGTTCCACCATAGTATGCCGAACAGTTGTCATGGTGATCCACCTGAGCGTCATGATTCGTCAGGCCTCCCCCATGACCGGTGTGGGGGGCTACGTTATGATCAACGGTACAACCAGCAGCGCCGGGGCAATGGCCAATGAACCCAACTGGCGCATGCGCATTCGCTGTATGCGCTTTATCCATAATGGTCGAGGGAATGTTCAAGTCCTGAGTCGGCTGCCCGTCCGTAAAAATCATGACGAAGCTCTTACAGCATTTCACATACTGAGGAACGTCTGACCATGGAGAGGTGTAGTAGTACGGGTCTTTGTTCTGAACATTATAGGAATAGTCTGAGTTGTTATATGCTGGGGGGACCTGGGCGAAGTATCGCGTGGCTTCATACAGAGACTCTCCCAAGGGCGTCCACGTAGAGGCGGGGGTGTTTTGAATGGCATTCATCATCGGTGTCATGCCGGAACCGATATCCGCTAAAACCTTCCCTCCGTCGCCCGCCCCTTTGAACTCCATCAGTCCGAATCGCGCCTTGTCCCCTACTTGCTGGATCACACCCATCGGTTCAGAAGCGATGTCGGCAACAAGAGAGTGGGACGTACTGCCTCCGCTACAAGCCGCTCCATCGTACACGATGAGGCTATTACCGCCTCGATCGAAGCACCTCGTCCCCGTGTAGGCCGTGACTCCCGTTGCATCGGCCGTGAACGCCGTAAACTGGTCGGCCGTTTCAAGATTAAGCTTTCCCCCAGGATAACAGGTCCCATTGGCTGCTCGTGGGGAACACTTACCGCCCATCATGACCCATTTGGCAACTTCCATGCGGGACATCGTCATATAGTTGAGAAAGTTCCCATCCCAGGGATAGGTAGCGCCACAGGTCGGCGCCGTCGCCGCCCTTTGAGTCCCGACTTGGAAGCGACTGGACCCGTACTGATAACAGAGCGTAGGATCGAAATAGCCGTAGTAGGCCTTGGCAGCGTTGTAGGCTTCACTAGCATGGTGATAAGCAGAGTTATTCATGCTTCCCGAGTTATCCATCAGCAGGAGGATGTTCGGCGCGACGGCCTCCGTCAGGAACGGCGGTTCGCTTGTATATTGCGCCAAGGTCTGGGCCGATACCGACGATGCACTCCACCAGAGAACCCCTGCAACAAGGGCGACGTGCATAGAGGTGGCAGTAGTCCGACCATTCATGATGATGTCCTCCTTACACTCACGCGTCTTCGGTCTAGCTTGGTTCCCCAGCTTAGCTTGGAATCCACAACACGAGCCGATCAATGCGTCCCTTGCCATCGAGATGGAAGAGCACCCGCTCCCCTTGAGAGATGTCCTTCAAGCTCACGGGATTTTCATATTGGTCTGTGATCGTGGCCGCTGAGAGGATCGGATAATGGGTGCTGTCGATTTGTATCCCAGCCCCTTGAATGCCCGTCACTTCGCCGGCCTTGAAATTCGCATAGGGATTCTTGTCCTCATGGGCCAGCGCGTGAGGGACGGTTACAAAAGGGGCAGCCCCCGTACCACCGGCGAAAAACAGGACCGGTAAACAACTTGCCAACACATATGGTCTCAATGCCTGTCTGTTCTTCAGTGACCACGCGTGTACCATCGATGCCTCCCTTAGATCTTCCGCTGGCAACTTTCGCCCGCCGCGCCGACACAGGCATAAATCGCCAGGATTCGACTGGTTGCCCCGGTCGCCGTGAGGGTGGCCGTGCAATCGATTTGATAAAGGGCTTCGCCGCCGCCGCCGGCAGCCCCCTGAGCGGCTCCCTCATAACCAGAGGCAAACTGCAACGATCCACCGGCCTTGTTCTTGAAGTAAAGGCGATCGATGTCGCCAACGACTGCAAAGGGCCCGGCAGTCATCTGAATATCGGGAGACGCACCAGCTCCGATAGAGATGTCTGTGTCATTGTCCTTTTGTCCCATGACCTCTTGCGTGAGGGTAGGTGCGATCGCGCCTTCGGCGTTTGCGGGAATCACAAACCCCACATAGCTGGGAGGGACTTGCCGCTCCTGCAAAGTTTGCATAATCACGTTGACGCCGGTCCCTATACAGGACTCAGCCGCTGCCGCCGCAGCATCCGTAGAATTGGCAAATCCAGCCATGCGATTCTCCAGCCCCGTCATCGTCATCGCGGCAATCCCAAGCGCCGTCATCATGAGGATGGTCAGAAACACACCGAAGAGGGCAAAACCTCGCTCATTGTTCAGCACGCCGTACCGTCTTGGTTTCGAACCTCTTATGCCCACGCTACCTCTCCTTCGCATCACTATCGCCCTGGATTACGCACCTCGATTGTTCGAGTAAACATGCGCCGTCTGGTCGACGTATAGGGTGGAGTGAGCCCGGCGAAATCACCCGCCGTAAAGAGCCCGGCTCCATGGTTGTGATCCGACACTTGCATGGCTTGAGCTTGCACGACTCGGCCGGCTGTGATTCCTTCCCCCACTCCTTGATCTGCGGAGCGTTCACGCCCAACAATATTCACTTGCACTAAGCTGATCTTGTCCGGCGTCATGGGCACAAGATTCCATACGTTATTGCTGACAAAATCCAATGGATCGAACCCAGGGGCACTCCCGACCTGATTATCAATGATGCCATCCGGAATGCCGCCATTCAGCGCCAGATTGCACCCGTCGCAGGCATAGGTAAATTGCATGTCTTCGATTTCATCAGCAATGGACAGGCAGCGACTATTGGGTGTATTGCAATCCCGCCCCCCTGTGCCCACGCCCCGTACTAAACAGGGGGAGCGACCGTCACAGAGCCCATTCACATCCGGCGGCGGAATGATTTGATAGGTGATGCACTGCAGCAAGTACACCGGCGTGTTGGCACCAAAGGCCGCCGGAGCTGGAACCGCCGGCGTGATGGTGATGGTCGATCCGCTGACTGCGGTGACCGTGGCGGTTGCGCTCCCTGCCACACTCACCGTGGCCCCTACTAAAATGCCTCCGCCCCATTCAGCAGTCATATCTGTCACGGCCTGAACGGACGAGAGCGTAAATGAAATAAAGCCAGGGCCGATTGGGGTTGGTAGGACCCAGGCCGGTCTGGTCACCGTCCCCACTGGATTTCCAAGCGGCACAACCAGGCTGATACGATCCGGGCCTGTATCAGGCCCAGCGACGGCATTATCCTGGGGGACAATGGCGGTTGGACAATTGCCCACTGCTCCGATCGATCCGAATCCTGCTTGTCGAATATCGCGAGCAAGCATTTCCATGGCGTTCCGCACGTTTTGCTGCGTTTCTCCTGTTTGCCCTGTGGTGGCATTGGACCGTTCGAACGACGTCACCACGGCAAGTCCGGCGGCCACGATACCCACTGCAATGGTCCCCGCAAACATCAGCTCGACCAACGTCATCCCGTCTTGATTACTCGTCTGGAGCGTAGACTGTTCCATTCCCTGTCAGGTTCCCTTCATTCCGGTGCAATCGTCGTATTCAAGGTCACTCGTCGTGGACTCGCTGCCGTCGTGCCCATATTTCTCCCAGTCCATGTGACAACGACAGACACTGTGGCTTGGTTCAATGACGGAGTGGTCACGACAGGAGTGACGGTCACGACCCCTTGCACCCCGGTCAACACCGACGCCTGACTGATCCCCGAGGCTCCTTGGTTCGTCATCATTGCTTGCCACTGGACGCAATCTCCCTGCGCCATGGTTTCGATTGCAGGAAGGATACAGGGCATAGCAGTGTTTATATTGGCATAGGCCTTGACGTTCCGACGGTTGAACTGGATCCGCTCCAGCATTTCTGAAGCCATGTTGGTTGCGAGCGTGAGTTCCGTCGAATCGACGTTGCGCGTGATGGCAATCCCTTGCATCGCGCCCATGGCGATTACGCCAACCGACAAGATCACGGTGGCAATCATGCCTTCTAGGAGCGTGAATCCCGATTCTGTTCGTACGAGCTTCATGATCTCTTCCCGCTAACGAGTCCCCATGCAGAATTGACTTGGACACCAGTCCACCACACCACGCGGATTGATGCGGATGGCATAGGTGGTCCCCACATCATTGACAAGGCCAATGACCTGGTTTTGCGATCCCGGCACGTTTCCTCCGACTCGATATCCCATTGCATTGAACTGGACCGTGGCAACCGGAACTGCCGTAAAGACAGGTGCCGTCGGCACGCCTCCGGTTTGATTTGTAATGCCGTTTATGTGGGCAATCTTGCTTGATGAGGTCGAAAGTTGAGCTACTGTATTCGTATTGGCGGTAACCACCGTGACCAACGTAGGCACGACCGTGATCGTCGTGGTGACCGATACATTTCGACTCATCGACATCATGCGGGCGACCGCCAATTCGTTCCGGACAAGCTGAATGGCTTCCTTCAAGTCCGCCCGAGATTTCCACACCCCGAAATTGACTCCTCCAATGCCTGCGATCACCCCAATGATCGCGACGACGATCATCAACTCCAGGAGCGTATAGCCGTTCTGCCCAAACCGTCCTCGGTTTGATTCTGTTGTGGGTTGCACCATGGCATCCCCTGATCCAGCAAGGGCCATGCCGCTCACCATAGAGGCTGCAGCCCCTATAACTTATTGATTTGATGAGCTTGCCTCTTGAGCGAGACCGGTGAAATGCGATCATTTTTCGCACTCATGCACGACAATTTTCGGCTAAGCTGCGGTACTGGTTGGTACAGCAGGGTGGCTAGCTTTGATTGGGAATCATGAGGTGAGTACCTCCCTAGACGATGGGAGCTAGGACAAGAGGAGTACGATCGGGTAGTATTTACGCTACGGAGGAGGAGCCGTCGTATGAACCGAGAGTTTCGCAAGGTCCAGCGGTTTGCCGTCCAGCTTCCCTGCAGAGTGTGGAACAATGAGGACAAGTCGAATGGAACGGTCTTAAACCTTTCGGCGCAGGGATGCGCCATCACGACGGAGCACCTTCCATCGGTCTCCACCTACATTACTCTGGATATCGAGCTTTTCAACAGTGAGGAGCCGGCGACGATCGAATTGGCTGGAGTGCGCTGGGTTTCCGGGCACCGATGCGGGCTTGAATTCATCCGCGTTCGACCAGATATGCTCATGAAACTGAAAGCGTTCACCCTCTTGTTGGAGCAGACCCCCTAACGGATTCGTCCGGTTATTTCTCCGCTCGATCGAACTACTTTACCGCAACAGCCCTGACCTGACGGTACGTCGTGAGGCCCTTCAGCACTTTCTGAATGCCATTTTGCAGCAGCGTGACCATTCCATCCCGCATCGCCACACCAAGAATTTCGGCTGTTCGCGCTTTCCCTTGAATCAGGTTCTTGATCTCTTCTGTCCCCACCAGGAGTTCCTGCAACGCCACACGCCCCTTAAACCCACTCTGATTGCAGGCGTCACAACCCTTTCCACGATAGAGCGTCAAATCGTCGGTGTAGGCGACACCGAGTTTCTCCCAATAGCACGGTCCATAACCTTGCACGAGTTCGTCATACTCTTGCTGAGTCGGGTGATAACCCTCTTTGCAGTGAGAACAAATGCGTTTGCAGAGACGCATGGCCAGTACCCCCAACATCGCGTCGGCAAAGTTGAACGAGTCGCATCCCATGTCCAGCAGTCGAGTGACTGTTTCCACGGCGCTGTTGGTATGGAGTGTGCTCATCACCAGATGACCGGTGAGCGACGCTTCGATCGCGATATCGGCCGTTTCTTTGTCGCGCATTTCCCCGATCATAATCACGTCCGGGTCGGCCCGAAGAAATGCGCGCATCGCCGTGGCAAAGGTAAACCCGATTTTGGGATGCACCTGAACCTGCCTCAACCCTTCCTGTGTGATCTCGATGGGATCCTCTGCGGTCCAGATCTTTCGCTCATCGGTGTTGATGTGTTTCAAGACGGCGTGCAGCGTGGTGGTTTTCCCTGATCCAGTCGGCCCCACACAAAGGATAATCCCATGCGGACGTTCGGACAGTTCCTTGACGACTTGCAGCACGTCCTGAGAAAAGTCCATGGCCTCTAAGGGCATGGTATCCTTTGCCGTGAGAAGACGCAGGACCACATCCTCGTTATTTCCCGCGGTCGGTAAAGTCGCGACCCGCAATTCGATTTCACGATCTTTCGCCAATTTGTAGCGGATTTTCCCGTCCTGAGGTTTCCGTCGTTCAGCTATATCGAGGTTGGCCATGATCTTCAACCGCGACACAATGGCGCGCCGATAGACGGCAGGAATACGCATATAGGTAAAACAGGTTCCATCGACACGGAACCGTACCGCCGTTTCCTTGCGATCCGAATAGGGTTCGATATGGACATCTGAGGCGCCTAATCGATAGGCCTCGGCGATCACCTGATTCGTGAGGCGCACGATGGCTGAGTCGTTTTCATCGATCTCTCCTGACTCGGCCTCGCCGTTCCGTTCGATGCCCGCTTCATCAACGAGTTCCCCGAGAATCTCGGTGATCGATCCCCCATTGGCTTGGCCTGTTGCGACAAGGAGATATTGTTCGATATCCCGCCGAAGCCCGACTGAGAAGCGTATCGTCGTGCCAGGGAACGCGCGTCGGATATCGAGCCCTTGCTCCAGATCGTGCGGATCATTGATGAGAATATCGAGGACCGCCCCCTGTCGCTTCAAGGGAATCCACGAGCTTCGTCTGAGATAGTCGCAACTGAGGTTTTTCAAGAGCTCTGGGTCGATGACGGTGCGCTCATCATAGGAGACGTACGAGCATTGGTAGAATTCACTGAGCGCGGATCCGAGCGCAGACTTCGGAACGCGGTACTTATCGAGCAAAAGCGTCTCCAAATCAATTTCCCGTGAGAGAGATTCTTCTATTGCCGCATCGAGATCCGCCTGTTTGATGAGCCCACGATAGGCGATACAGTCTAAGAGACTGCGCCCCATCGTCATCTTGCGAGGTGGTTTGGCCATCGACAGCTTTTTCAGACTGGCAGCCGAGAGGATCTGCCGTTTCTGATGAGTCTCAATGCTTTGCGTGATCATTCTATCTCATCCTTTCACAGCGACAATAAGAAGTTACTTTTATGTCTCGGTCTTTCTCACTGACAACACTCGAGCTTCGTCTACAACTCAATATCGTGTCATCCATGTTCCGGGAGCACGATGGACCACGGGTAATCCCCGATAGAACCCTCGGCTGAGATCGTGGTCATACCACACCTCCAGTGTGCTGCCCGAACCAACTGAGGTAATTGTCCCACCTGCTGCCACGGCTCCATACACTCGGACTCTTCCGGCTATCGTCATATCCCCGCTTGCGTGGAGCACCCCATTGACGTGCACGCCCGAGAGTTGAACGGGCGTCTGAACGATATCCGTGTTTTGACCTGACAGTGGAGGACTCAGTACCCCGAGGGACTGTCCTGCCCTACCGGGAGCCAGTACAATGTGGCCTTGCACAACTGCCAGGCCTTCAAAATACGATGTGCGCAATGTGACCACCCCGAGGTTGTCGAGGCGCGGCGCCGTTTGATCAAGCGTGTCAATGAATATCAAGCCCTGCTGATCGCCGACTCCCTGTGACTGAAATACCTCGTCCGGTGAAATACCACGTCCTGGCTCTACCATGCCTTGCGGATACAAAAGGCCTTCGCGATCAATGGCGAAATAGCGGCCGAATCTCTTCGCCACCCGCTTGAGGTGCTCGTACGTCCACTGATCAAGGCGAACACCCGGGGTTGGATTCTGCCCGACGTGAAGGTTGCTTGGAAAACTAGGAACCTGTTCCGAGGATGGTTGGGTGATCTGAACCGCCCCGCCTATCCACGCTTCCATCCAGCGATCTTCTCGTGGCGTCATGTCGTCATAGGTCTGTCCGGTGACTGGAGCGAGTACACTTTTCCGTGGGATCTCATCAATCTGTGTGAGAACCAGATCACCTCCCACCATTAACTCACCCCAATGCACAGAGACCGGTGATTCACTTCCTGGTAGCAATCGTCCGAGCTGCCGGCCCACCTGCACAGCGGCTCTGAGCGGCGGCACGTCCAACGCGCCCAACTGCATGAGGATCGATTGCCTGACAGGGGGATTGGTATTTGTTACAACCGTAGTGTCGATGGTACACAGGAGGCCTGGCTTGGTCGGCGCGTAGACTTTGACGTCTTCCACCTGTCCGAGATGGGTCATGGTGCGAAACATTCCTGTCTCAAGATCGTTCAAGAGTCGATTGTCTGCGGGATTGCCTGCCTGCAACCGAATATCCGGCTGATCCGCCGTGCCCACGAATTGTGATCGACCGGAAGCGTCAAAAAAGGATGCCGCTCCCTCCTTATCGCGATTTCTTTTCTCACGAAGAGACGACAGCTGAGGTACGTCCGTCGTCGTCTGGGAACTGTGAAACCAGGCCACCACCAACTCACCAGCCCCATCGGCCAGTTGTTGGGCAACCGATGCCTGGTTTGCTAATCCAGCACTGACGACCTCTTGTCCGGCGAGATTGAGCAACGTCGCACCCAACAGCGAGAGCATGAGCGCGACGATCATCGCTCCCAGAAGCGCAATCCCCTGCTGACCGTCTTTGATAGTCCCATACAACATATCTTCACTCCTATGATCGAAGGCTCACTTCCCGCATCATGCGATGCAGGGAGTGATTCGACTCGATTTCAAGCACGACTCGCTTCACAAGCGATGGCTGCTGCGTGATATGCCCATGCTCGTCCCAATACGAAAAATGTAGATCGTCCAAGTCTCCGATGAGCGTATTCGCTCCTCCGTCGACCATCCGCATAAGCCTCACCGTTCCGTTTTCATCTCGCTTAGTGTAATAGCCCACCCGATTGTTCACTTCCACAAAGGCACCGGCTGGAAAAGACGAGGCCACCGGCTCAGTCAAGGTCAGCTGGTATTGCTGCCCAGAACGGGAGAGTCGATGCGACTCGCAGGCCTGCTGGCTACAAATGATGACGGTCTTTCCCTCACTCCACCCACTGCCATCCTGCACCGTCATCACTGATTGTCCCGGCACAACCGAACCAGTTGTTATCGTGCGATGGGCGCTGATATTGGCATGAAAGCGAAATTCATCCGGAGTCGCCGAGACGATCGACTCGGCAACCGCCAATCGAACTTCTTGTTCGAATACCTCTAGCCCTAGTCGGAGGTCTTGCTGATGTCTCAGGTCCTTTTGCTGTTTACTCGCATGGACCTGCGCGACAGTGAAGGCATTCAATGCGGCAGCCAATACGATCACTCCGGCCGTCACACTGACCATCAGTTCGGTCAGACATACACCACGCTTGTCGACTAGAATGCGGATGGAGCGCCGGCCCCGCCTGTCCGACCTGGTGACATCTCTTTGATTCATCGTTGCCCCACAAAGTTGGGATTGGTTCGAATGGTTGCCATCTGCACTTCTCTCTTGTGCCCGTTCAGATCGGAGTAGGACGCGACTGCTCGAATCCTTACCATGACGGCTGAGCGAAGCGGTCCTGGACTGTCGGCTTCAATTGTCCACACGACCGTCATCCCGTCACGCTCATAGGCGGCTGTGTAGATCCCATCAGCCGCAGTAATATCGGAGCCTTGGCCATCATCAGTCATGCGCGTTTCCGGAGTACCGTCGCGATCGAGATCATCTTCCAGAAGGGACTGCCAACGAACGGAACGCTTCGCTTCCAGCCTGGCCTGGGCCAACTCGATCGCCTTACTGTGCAAGCCGCCCTGTTGTACGTGCCTGGATGAAATTTCCACTGCCCCCAGAGTACCCATCAAGGCAACCCCGGCAATCACCATGGCCACCATGACCTCGATCAGACTGAACCCATCGTTCGTCATCGTTCGTCTCATAGGATCGATACCCGACCCGTGATGCTCACGGTGAGCTGCTGGGTCTGTCCTTCCAGGCTGTGTAGTTGAATCGTCGTGGCACTGGCCGAGCGGCCGCTTGGATGGAAGAGGATCTCCGGCCCCGCACTGGGCTCTTCCATCATAATCCCCTTTCCTCCATAGGAATACGCGTGGTGCGTGGTAGCGGTGTTGACGAACTGAGTGGTCAGGGCCTGCTGTTCCAGGTCAATGATGATTCGAACGCGATCCCGATAGGTCATGGCAAGCTGGCGCGCAAGGCGCAGTTCCGACGCGATTTCTTCGGTCGTACAACGGACCTGAGTGCGCGAGTTGAGGACCGAGTAGTTGGGGAGGGCCATCGTGGCGACTATCCCTATAATCGCCACGACGACCATGAGCTCCATCAATGTCTTGCCTTCTTGCTTCATACTCTCCTCACAATGTCTGCACTGGTTTGGTAGTGCGACGCTATCTCAAAACTTGTGCCACTCATAATTGAAGCCTCCATAGATTAACTCCGTATCAAGCGAGGGCTGACTAAAAGTCCCTAAGCTATTGAATCGGTGGAACCAAATAGCGCTAATAAAAGAACGGTTCGGGATGATCAGGAAGGCATACCGTCTCGATGGAAGGAACTGATCGTAGATAGGAGCAGTACCTCAAGAGATACAGTTCTTGACAGAAGAGATACAGTACGAAATGGGGGGGGGATCGGCCAGGAGAGCCGTTATCCGGCCAAGAGCCCTTGATACCAATCAAGGAGAAACTGGCCAAAGAAGAGTGAGACCAGCGCACCACACACTAGAAACGGTCCAAAGGGAATATAGTCTTCGCGCTTGATCACCTGTGTAGCGATAAGGGTAACCCCCACGAGTGATCCCAGCAACGACCCTACCATGATCGTCATCAGAGCAGGCTTCCATCCCAGAAACGCACCTATCATCGCCAGAAGCTTGATGTCCCCTCCCCCCATCCCCTCTTTCCCAAAGAGATAGGGGCTGGCCCACGCTAACAGCCACAGGATTCCTCCTCCGACGAGAACTCCCAACATGCTATCCAGGAAGCCAAGGGGTAGAACCGTAGCGGCACAGACGAGCCCCACAAGGATCCCAGGAAAGGTGACGGCATTGGGGATGATCTTATGAGAAAGATCCGTCCCAGCTACCACAAGGAGGGCTGAATAGAGCAAGCCGTACGCCGCTGTAGCCCAGCTTGGGCCGAAGAACCAGAAGAGCCCTACATAACCTAAGGCATTCAGGATCTCGAC
>CXWL01037318.1_pt1 | contig 14882 bp, 15 predicted proteins | sample 590931 | NCBI WGS metagenome assembly CXWL01 (sample SAMEA3498368, study PRJEB10139) | groundwater metagenome | biome: water well; material: biofilm material | place: Germany | collected 2015-04-27 | reverse complement strand
CTGGTCCCTGGCGAAAATGGCGCGCGCGACTATTTGCGTGTAAGCGTCGCTCAGGTCGGCGCCTGGACGATCAAGATGCGCTACCGCGCGTCGGCGCCGGACGATGCAAGCGCGGCGCGACTGGAAGAGCGCTCGGAGCTAACCTGGCGCGGCGTGCTTGGGGAGATGGCGCGCTGAGCCTCGCAGCCGACCGACATCCTCGTCGGCGGACGGTATTAGGCTTGTACTACAGGCCTGGGGCGTGCGACATCGCATTCCGGTAATGTTCTGGCGGTCGCCTACCGTAGAAACTCCCGGGAACCTGCATGACAACGAACGCCCCTAGCCGCGCTTGGTTTTCCCTTGACCGCATTTCGAGCGCTGGCGTTTGGCACCGCTATGGGGTCACAGTACTTGGTGCAGGAGTGCTCGTCGCCGCGTTGGTTTTTGTTCTGGGGGCATTGTCGCTAGGCCTGTCTTGGGAGGACTTGCCTCGATTCTATTCTGAAGCCCTCTCGAGATCGGGTGCCGAGCGATGGCTCCCCGTCGCCGCTGCATGCGCCATACCCTTGTTGCTCGGAGCGTTGGACGGCAACCGGCTGGTCTGCGGACTCTTTGCCCTTGCAGGGCTTGCCGCCTTGCTGGGATGTGCTTGGTTTCTCACCGTGATCCTCAGCAGTCACATTAGCCCGACTGGAACCGCGTCATATATGCTGCTCTGGCTCGGTATGCTGTACGTGTTCGGCACAATCACCTTCAGTTTCGCCAAGGCGTCGAGGCTTTCTCGCGCCGAGAGCCTAGTGTTTCGCCTATTTGCGCCCCGCGAAGGAATGCTCTCCAGGCTGTCACGCGCGGTAGGCTTGCCGGCAAGTAATCGACTATGTGATCCTATTACCGCGCTGGCGGTGATCATTGTCAATTCCTTGGGAGCGCTGCTGACCTCGTTGGGCGCACTCGCGCCAGTGCTGGTATTCTATTTTACATATCTTGGACTTACCGCAGCGCCATTGCTATTGGTCTTGGGATCTGGATGCCGCATGGTCGCGCGCGGCTTGGCAAGACGCAGCATGGCAGACGCCGTACGCCACGATAAGAGACCGCATATTCTCTTCCTGCGCTCTTTTCAGGATGACCAAGTTACAGTGCCTAGTGGGGGGCGCGCATGGCTAAGGCTAATCCAGGGAAGACTTGGGAAACGTCGATTGGATCACCTGCTGGTGGAGGATTTTTCGCATTACGGTCCCGTTGTGGCGATTGGTCGGCCAGGAGAGCAACACCTCCCCTTTGGAGCGGCGCGGCACTACGTTGATGACCTCCACTGGCAACAACAAGTCAGCGCGCTCGCGACCAATGCACTGGCGATTGTCGTGGTCGCCGATACGTCACCTGGACTACAGTGGGAAATCGATACGATGGTGTCCTCGCACCGAGAGAAGACTATTTTCCTCTCGCCACCAACTCCACGCTACCACGGCCAGGAAAGTGCGCTTGGACGCTGGATAGCAACTACTGGACGCGGCGATCTAGAGTTTGGTGTTTTTCAAGGAACGGATGGCCGTATGGTTACGCTGACGGCGGAACGCCCCACCTTGGAAGCATATCGAATGGCGCTGCGGGCTTTCTTCCGGCGTCGGGACCTGGGGCCGCTCCTATAGCCTGTGCTGAGCCTTTGCACGACCGCATGCCGGCTGGAGGCCGGCACTCCGCTAGGGCGCTTCCCGCGCCCCCCTCCCCGCGCTAGGCTCCGCCCCCATGTTCCAACGCTTCTTCACCGAACTCCGCGCCGCGCGCGTGCCTGTCAGCCTCAAGGAATATTTGATGCTGGTCGAGGCGCTGGAGAAGGAAGCCATCGATAGCAACGTCGAGGGCTTCTATTATCTCTCCCGCGCGGTGTTGGTGAAGGACGAAAAGAACCTCGACAAATTCGACCGCGTGTTCGGCCATGTGTTCAAGGGGCTGGAGAACACCGCCGAAGCCATCAACGCCGAAATCCCGGCCGAATGGCTGAAGCTGCTCACCGAAAAATTCCTCAGCGACGAAGAGAAGGCGCAAATCGAAGCGCTCGGCGGCTGGGACAAATTGATGGAGACGCTGAAACAGCGGCTGGAAGAACAGAAAGAGCGCCACGAGGGCGGCAGCAAATGGATCGGCACTGGCGGCACGAGCCCGTATGGCAATGGCGGCTACAATCCCGAAGGCGTGCGCATCGGCGGCGGCGAGGCGCGTGGGCAAGGCCGGGCGGTGAAAGTCTGGGACAAGCGCGAATACAAGAACCTCGACGACAGCGTCGAACTCGGCGTGCGCAATATCAAGATCGCGCTGCGGCGCCTACGCAAATTCGCCCGCTCCGGCGCGCCCGACGAGCTCGATCTCGACGGCACCATCAAAAAAAGCGCCAAAGAAGGCTATCTCGACATCGTGCTGCGGCCGGAGCGGCGCAATACGATTAAGGTGCTGCTGTTTTTCGATATCGGCGGCTCGATGGATAGCCACATCAAGCTGTGCGAGGAATTGTTCTCCGCCGCGCGCGCGGAATTCAAGCACATGGAATTCTTCTACTTCCACAATTGTCTCTATGAGAGCGTGTGGAAGGACAATCGCCGCCGCCACGACGAAAAAACCATGACCTGGGACGTGCTGCACAAATTTCCGCACGATTATCGTGTCGTGTTCGTCGGCGACGCCACCATGAGCCCATACGAAGTGACCTATCCCGGCGGCTCGGTCGAACATTGGAACGAAGAGCCCGGCGCGCTATGGCTGCAGCGTGTGGCGCAAATCTACGAACGCTGCGTCTGGCTCAACCCCACCCCGCGCGCCCATTGGGACCACACGCCGTCGATCCAGCTTGTTCGCGAAATCATCGGCGAAAAACGCATGTTCCCACTGACGATCGAGGGGCTGGACGGGGCGATGCGGGAGCTGAGTCGGTGACGGGGCTGCGTCCGCTATCCCGCGTTCCACACCAGCGCTGAGACATCATACCCCAGTGCGCGCAGCCGCGCCTCGAACATCACCCGCTCCTCCGGCGTCACCCGCTCGGCGCGGGTGAGTACCCAGAGATAGCGCCCGCTCGGCTCGCCGACGATGCTCCAGGAATAATTCTCGGCGCGATCAAGCACCCAATAATCGCCCCAGAACGGGCCGAAGAAGCTCACTTTAAGCTTGCCCTCCTCGCCCGCGCCGACCCGGCGGGCGCGGCCCATGGCGTCACGGGTGGAACCATCGGCTCGCGTGCAGACATTGTGCACCGCGATGAGCCCGTCCTGGCGCAGCCGATACTCGGCGCTGGCGCCCACGCAGCCGCGTTCAAATCCGTTCGGCAGGCGCGCCGCTTCACGCCAGACGCCAAGGTAGCGCTCGGTCTCGATTGAGGCGACCGGAAGCGGATTTGTGGCCATTCGGTTGACCGGTTGCGAGGCGCAGGCGGCGAAGAGCATGAGAACGGGAAGCAAAAGGGTGTAGCGCATAGGAGTAATACGCTTAGCAGGGCGCCTTGGTTCACTGGTGTGACAATGCCAGCTAGGCCAGACGATTGAATTGGAGGACAAGGCATGGGCGGAGTGAGAACAGCGCTGGCCTGGTGCGTGGCGGCATTGTTTGTCTTCGGCCTTGGCGCGGCCCATGCCGAGACCACGCTCATCCGAGCGGGTCGCGTCATCGACGTGATTGCCGGCCGGGTCCTTTCCGATCAGCTGATCACCATCGAAGACGGGCACATTGCATCGCTCGCCCCTTTCCCGGAAAGCCCACCCGCAGGCGTGTTGGACTGGTCCCCCTACACGGTGCTGCCCGGCTTGATGGACATGCACACGCATCTCGTGGGCGACATCACATCCTCCAACGTCGCCGCACCGCTCTTGAGTTCAGCGGCGCGTGACGCACTGACCGGCGCCGCCAATGCGCGCGCCACGCTCCATGCGGGCTTCACCACCGTGCGCGATGTCGGCGCCTATCGCGCTTTCACTGACGTTGCACTGCGCGACGCTATCGCATCGGGACAGGTCGAAGGACCCCGCATGTTCGTGGCCGGCGCTTATGTCACCGTCACGGGTGGCGGCGGCGAAGTTACGGGAACCGCGCCCGATGTTGTCGTGCCGACGGAGATGCGCCGCGGTGTCGCCGACAACGAAGCAGAGGTGCGACAGCGTGTGCGCGAGTTGCTCGCGGGCGGCGCTGACTTCATCAAGATCATCGCCACCGGCGCGGTGCTGACAGCGGGAACGACGCCGGCGGCTTCCGAATACACCGAAGTGGAAATCCGCGCGGCGGTTGAAGAAGCTGCGGCGCGCGGAACCTTCGTGGCTGCGCACGCACATGGCGCTGAGGGCATCCGCCGCGCCGTGCGTGCGGGCGCGCGCTCGATCGAGCACGGCTCCTATCTCGACGACGAAGGCATCGCGCTGATGCGCCGGCATGGAACCTGGCTGGTGGCCGACGTCTACAATGGCGATTACATCGACGAAATCGGCCGCCGCGACGGCTGGCCAGCGGAGATCTTGCGCAAGAACCTGGAGACCACCGACATCCAACGCCAAGCGTTCCGGCGCGCGGTGCGCGCGGGCGTCAATATCGCCTTCGGCACGGATTCAGGCGTTTATCCCCACGGCGAGAACGCGCGCCAATTCGCCTACATGGTCCGCCACGGCATGACGCCGATGCAGGCGATCCAGTCCGCCACCATCAATGCCGCGCGGCTGCTAGGGCGGGAGGCCGAAATCGGCTCGCTCCAGTCCGGCCGCCGCGCCGATCTGATCGCGGTGGCGGGCGATCCGCTGGCGGATATCGATCTGCTGCGCACGGGCATTGTGGCGGTGATCAAGGACGGCGTGTTGGTCCGGGGACCGTGAACTCAATCACGCACCCCGCCTCGCGCCTGTGAATTCCATATGAACACAAGCTTGCGCGTGAGTTCAGGGCTGCGCGTGCAACTTCCTTCCAACACCAGGGAGGATCCCATGTTCGCTTTCGCCGCCGCCCGTGAACACCGTGACCAAGGGCACAGTCCGACGCTTCGCGCCAAGCTACGCACAAACCGCACGCAAAAGCCGAAGGACGAAGCCATGAACACGATCGCCGCCCGCATCGAAATTCTCTCCAGACTCTTGCTGGCAGTGGCGGCCCTGTACGCCGCGGACGAAAATCGCGCGCGGATGCTTGCAAGCGTTGCGCTGGACCGCCTGCTCGATCGCGATCCTGGCCTCACGAATTTCTGGCATGTCGCCAGAGTGCTCCGCGATGAGTTCGCAACGCGGAAGGAGGAGAATTCCCCTCCCCTCCGCGCCTATTGCGTCGCCGCCTAAGCTCCGGCGGCTGACATCACGGACGCGGCGCGCACCCCTCCCGCGCGCCGCGTCCGTGATCGCGCGTTGTTTCGTTGTGAGACGCGCCAACCAGCGCACAACCCCCGTCAGCTGATGTGCGGTCTTACGATTTCTCCCCTGGGGCGATTCTTCGGGCCAAAACCGTTCCCTACCCGGTACAAGAGTTGCTGTGGACATTGCGTGGAGAACTACAGGCTTTCCTGTGGAATTCTCCCGTTTGGGGAATTGGGGGACTGCCCATGCGTGCTCGGAAGCTTGGCCTTGTGACGGCGACGGTTTTGTTGGCCTTGGGTGTGGTCGGAACGGCCGCCGCCAGCGGTGATGATGACGACGATCATTGCTCCGGCAGCTGCAGCTACGGGGCGATGAACGGCCAAAATGGTCTCAACGGCCAGAACGGCGCCAATGGGCAGAACGGACTCAACGGCCAAAACGGGGCGAACGGCGTCAACGGCGCCAATGGCCTGAACGGCGCAAACGGCCAAAATGGCCTCAACGGCGGCAACGGTCTGAACGGCGCAAACGGCTTCAACGGCGAGAATGGCCAGAACGGGCTCAACGGCGCGAATGGCCTGAATGGCACAAATGGCTTCAACGGCGAGAACGGCCAAAATGGTCTCAACGGCGCCAATGGCCTGAACGGCGGCAATGGTCTGAACGGCGGCAATGGTCTGAACGGCGCCAACGGATTCAACGGCGAAAATGGCCAGAATGGTCTCAACGGCGCCAATGGCCTGAATGGCGGCAATGGCTTGAACGGCGCCAACGGCTTCAACGGCGAAAATGGTCAGAATGGCGCGAACGGCCTGAACGGCGCGAACGGGCTAAACGGCGCTAACGGCTTGAACGGCGCCAATGGCGCAAACGGCCAGAATGGTTTGAATGGCGGGAATGGCCTGAACGGCGCTAACGGTGCGAACGGCCTCAACGGCGAGAACGGCCAGAATGGCGGCAACGGCATCAACGGCGCCAACGGTCAAAACGGCGCCAATGGCCAGAACGGCGGCAACGGCATCAACGGCGCCAATGGCGAGAACGGACAGAATGGCCAAAACGGCCAGAACGGCGAGTCGGGCGACGATGGCCGTGACGGGCGCGATGGCCGCGACGGGCGGGCAACCGAAGTTCCTGTCTCCACCGCGTACGCCGCGCCGACCATCGCCACCGAAGACACCTGCATGGGCTCAAGCTCGGTTGGCGCTCAGGGCGTCGCCTTCGGCATTTCCGTGGGCACAACCTGGCAAGACGATAATTGCCGCCGCCTGAAGAACTCACGCGAACTGGCGGCCATGGGCTTCGGCCGCGCCGCGGTGGCGCTGCTCTGCGTAGACGAGGAAGTGCGTGACGCGATGCGCATGGCCGGCAGCGCTTGCCCGGGCGACAGCTCGGGCGGCGGCGGATCTTCACAAGCTCCCGCACCGCGCGGACCCGAAGAACGCGCTGACGCAACCGCAGCACGCCGCCGCTAAGCCAAAGGACACAGTCCAATGGCGCGCGCGCACACTCTGGCTCCAGTGCTGGCAAGCGTGTTGCTCAGCGCTGCGGTGATCAAGGTCGCCGAGGCGGAGGATTCCTGCTCCAGCTATTCCTGCGCGCTTAGTGGCGAGCCGGGACAGAATGGCGCCAACGGCGCCGATGGGCTTGCTGGCGCCGAAGGAGCGCCGGGCTCGAACGGCTTCGCCGGCGCAGCCGGCCAGAGCGGCGCTGATGGCTCGAATGGACTTCCCGGCCTCAGCGGCGCGAACGGCGCGGTTGGCGCAGCCGGCGCAAATGGCGTCAACGGACTGAGCGGTCTGTTCGGCGCTGGCGGTCAGAACGGACTTGGCGGCGCAAACGGCCAGGCTGGCGCCAATGGCGCAGCTGGTCTTCAAGGCGCAGACGGCCTGCAGGGAGCAAATGGCGCAGCCGGCTTTGCGGGCGGCGCTGGCGCCAACGGTTTCTCGGGGGTCGATGGAGCGCAGGGCGCGTCAGGCCTTGCCGGCGCTAACGGAAACAACGGTGCGAACGGCGGCGACGGAGCAGCCGGCTTGGCAGGGGTTTCCGGCGCGAACGGCTTAGACGGAAGTTCAGGCGCCGACGGCGCGATGGGGCTTGCTGGCGGCGGCGGATTAAGCGGCGCGTTTGGTGCGGCTGGCCAGAACGGCGCTGTCGGCCAAGCGGGCCAATTGGGCCTTGCTGGTCTGGCGGGCGCGAACGGCGCTGATGGGGCTGCCGGCGCAGACGGATCGCACGGCGCTGCAGGACAAAACGGCGCCGCAGGCGCGTCTGGAGAAGACGGCAGCGCCGGCGCCAGTGGCGTGAGCGGCCACGATGGCGTGGACGGGCGCGATGGCCGCGACGGGCTCGATGGCGTGGCCCGCCGCATTCCCGTCTCCACTGCATACGCAGCGCCGCTCACGGCTTCGATGGACACCTGCATGGGATCGAGCATGGCCGGCGCGCAAGCGGTCGGCGTCGGCGTTTCCGTCGCGCACACTTGGCAGGACGACAATTGCCGGCGCCTGAAGAACGCTCGTCAGCTCGCAGCGCTTGGTTATCAGCGCGCCGCAGTGCAATTGCTCTGCGTCGATGATGAAGTGCGCCAAGCCATGTTTGTGGCCGGCACGCCATGTCCCGCCGACGAGCCTGTGATGATCCCGGTAGTCGAGCAGGCTGCCCCGCCGCCCGAACCGCTCACCGGCTACGCGGTGTTGTTTGATTTCGACAAGGCGATTCTGAAGCCGGAATCGACGCCGATCCTCGAAGAAATGCTCGCTGTCGTGCAAAGACGCACAGAAGTGGAGCTCGACATCGAAGGCCACACCGATTCCACCGGCACGGACGCTTACAATGAGGGCCTCTCGCACCGGCGCGCGCAGGCTGTCGTCGATTGGCTGGTCGCGCACGGCGTCTCCGCGGACCGTATCCGCGCCGTCGGTAAGGGCGAACGCGAACCGGTCGCCGGCAATTCCACGCGCGAAGGCCGCAGCCAGAACCGGCGCGTCGAGATTTCCCCGCGGCTGGACTGATCGGCGGCCAATCAGGTTAATTTCCGTTTGGCATCTTCCCTGCAGAGCGCTGGCTCATGGGCGCTGCATCAAAACCACCGGAGCTGGAAGCCGAGTTCGAGCATGTCGCCGACGCGCGTCGGAACGACCGGCGCGGCAAACAACGCCGCCAGGCGCCCCTCAAACTCGATCCCTTATTTGCGATGACGCTGATGTCTCAAATTGAGACAGCGCCTGACATGGGCAGGAACCTCTATTCCGCTCCCCATCTCGCCTCTCGTGGGCGCCGCGGCAGGTACGTCAATCTGCGGGCGTAAGTGTCCGAGCAAATCCGCTCAAGCGCGCTTGCGCGCCGCGCGCTCGAATTCTTCCAACCAAGCGTCCATAGCGTCCAGGCGCGCCTCGATGCTTTCAATCCGCGCCGACGTATCGCCGTCTGGAGCGCCGCCACGTTCAGCCACGCCGCAGCGCAACGTCACCTCCACCAGATCCGTCCGTAACGCCTTGGCCAACACCGCGAGCTCTGCGGCGCTCGGCGTGCGCTCGTTGGTAAACAGCCGATCCAGGTCGTTCGCGTCGATGCCGGACATTGCCGCCAGCGCGGCGCGATCCATCGCTAGTGCAGCGAGTTTGTTTTCAAACCAGGCGACGTCGAAAAAAAGGGACATGAGCGTCCTTCACCCTTCGCAGAGCGCCCTGGCGCCGGACCTGCAGCGCCATTCCCCATGGCCGATAGTCTCCCCCGATTCGCTCGTTGGATCGACTTCTCAATTGCACTGGCTCTGGGAATTTGGTGCCTCTGAGCGAACTCAGTGCTGGCCGGCGAATTCCACGTCACGCCGCGCAGAGATGATGGTGACCACCACGCCCGCCAGAACGTCCAGCAGCGCCATCACCGTGATCAGGAAGAACGGCGTCGTTGCGCAAGCGCCCCAAAGCAGGAACTCGACCAGGCAGACGATGAACACCAGCATCGAGAGAGCGTGATTGAAGATCGCCGCCGTGCCGGTGGAGGTCGATTTCAGCAATTCTATGAAGAGAAGCACCATCGAAACGAGAACGAATATGTCTCCGGTGGTGACGGCCCATTCCGCGCCTGACGCCATCTTGATGGTCATCGGATTTTGCGGGCTCGTGAGTTCGGCGACAAACCCGGCCATGCCGGCGTCCCCGGCGCCAGCGGCCCAGATATTATAGATCAAGACCGGGATCAGGATCAGCGGAAAGACGTTGATGATCGCCCACATAGGATTCCCCTGGTTGTTGCCCGGTCGACCGCCCCCGCGGCGAGCCTGACGGATTGCCATATTTTCTGCGATGCCGATGGGCTTGTCATTGCTCATAATTCGTCGACTCCCCCCGGCAAGCGGGCCCGGCTGCGAAGCCACATCACGCCGAACAAATCGGTCATGTTTGCGGCCAGGCGGCCTAGATTGGTGTACTTGGAACGCCCAGCGCCCCGTGGACGATGGTTAACCTCTAAAAACTCAACTGCAAAGCCTTCCCGCAGCATCAGTGCAGGCATGAAACGATGCATGTGGTCAAAATAGGGGAGCTGGAGGAAGGCCTCACGCTTAAACACCTTCACCCCCGAACCGCTGTCCACGGCGCCGTCTTTCAGGGCCGCCTGGCGGATATTGTTGGCGATGCGCGAGGCGGCGCGCTTGCTCCAATTGTCCTGTCGCTTGGCTCTGTTGCCTGCCACCATGGCCAAATTCGACGGGGCGTCCGGGCGTAAGAGCCGCGCCAGCAGCCTTGGCAGGTCGGTGGGGTCGTTCTGACCGTCGCCGTCGAGGGTGCCCACGATCGGCGCTCGCGCCGCCAGGACCCCAGTGCGTACGGCCCGGCTCTGCCCGGAATTGGTTCTGTGGCCCAGGAGGCGCAGCGCCGGCAATTCCCGCTTCAGCGCCGCCAATTCGTGGCGCGTGTCGTCGCGGCTGCAATCGTCGACGAAGATGATCTCATAAGAGCGCCCGTCGAGCGCGGCGGCGATCTCGCGCGCCAGCGCTGGCGCATTGCCGGCCTCGTCATGGACCGGCGCCACCACGCTGAATTCTATCGTTTCGGCCAAACCAAGCTCCGACCCAGGGCGTGTCATAGGGCGGCGTTTCATAGCGGCTCATCGCGCTATAAGCGAGCCTCTCGCAACCAAGCAGACATTTAGCGCCGACGCGGGTATCAGACGCCCCTTGCATGCGCCAGCCGGTTTCCACCGCCCTGTTTGATCAATTCGCCCGCGGTTGGCGCGGGGCGGCTTTGGTCGCGCTGGTCGCGCTTCTCGCCAGCCAGTTCGGCGCGGCGCGGGCGCCAGTGTGGGATCTGGCCGAAGCGGACTTTGCGCGGACCAGCAGGCAGATGCTTGAAACCGGCGATTTGGCATGGCGCGCCAATTGGGGCGCTCATTGGGCGCAAGCCGCAAGCGCGCTTATGGGCGGCGAGGCCGGCGAGCAAATCTGGTTCTACCGCCTACCCTCGGCACTTGGCCTCCTTGTGGCCGCGTTGGCGTCATTGTGGGCCGGAGCGCCGCTGGTTGGGCAACGCGCCGCCTTCCTCGGCGCGAGCCTGTTTGCAGCAGGGATGCTCGTCGGCTTCGAGAGCGCCATCGCCGGCGCTGGCGCTCTGGCGATGGGGTTCACAACGCTGGCGATGGCCGCGCTCGCGCGGCTCTATGCTACGCCGGCAAACCCGAAGCGGCACGCCGTGATATTCTGGTTCGCCATTCTGTGCGGGGTGTTGATCGACGGGCTTTCGCCTTTGATTGTTGCTGGCGCCGCCTTGCTCATGCTTGCGCTTTGGGAGCGGCGTGTAGCTTGGATGGCGCCGTTGCTATGGCCGCCGCTGGCGCTGGCTGCGTTGGCGGCCCTCCTCTGGGCGGGTGCGAACTCGTTGAGCAGCCAAACCCCGCCGGGCGCACCCGCGCCGCCCTCCTACCACCTCTTCTTGCTGAGCTTTCTCATTTTCCCCGCGAGCTACGCCCTGCCGGCGGCGGCGCGGCTTGCGTTCGCGGCGGTGCGAGGCCCGCGCGACAGCGACCTCGGCGGTTCGCGCTTCTTGCTCGCCTGGATCGCACCCCTGTTTGCGGTCTCCGAATTGACCCCGGCCAAAATGCCCCAGGACGTGATGGCGAGCTATCCCGCCCTAGCGCTGCTCTGCGGCGCCGGCCTGATGGCGATGCGCGGCCGGCGCTGGCGTACGACGCATCCGCTGGGAATCGCGCTGTTTGCGGTGTCTGGCGGCGCGCTCGCCGCGATCATGGCGCTCGCGGCTACGTTGATGTCAGGGGGCTTTGACGCAGATGTTCGCCGCGCCGTCGCTACAGGCGCCATTGGCGCTGCAATCATCGGCGCCGCATGCGTGGGGCTCTTGATGGTGCGCCGGCCCGCTGCGCGTGCTGCGGTGCTGATCGTGTGTGGGCTCACGCTTTCGTTCAGTTTGCGCGACCGGCTCATCCCCGATGTGCGCGGGTTTTTCGTCAGCAGCGAGGCGACCACCGCGCTCGCCCGCGCACGGCTGCTGCCGAATGCAACACGCCGGCTTTGGGTGATAAGTCATGAGCCAGCGGGAATCGAGTTTCTCACACAAGGTCCAACGCTGGAGGCCTCGCCGAGCGAAGTGGGCGTCAAAGCGCGCGCTGGCGATGCGATGTTGGTGGAAGGGCGCGTCCGTGAGCAGACGCTTGCTGAATTGGCCTCGCATGGGCTGGATTTCGTGGAGGCCGCGCCGGCGGTGCGCGGGCATTCGTTCGCGCGCAACCGGCGGGTGAGCCTCTATGTTGGCGAAGTTCGCAGCGCGCCTGAAATGGACGCCGATCAGCGCCCGTAGCGGAACCGCGCCGCCACGCCGATGGCCGCCTCCAGCCCCTCGCTGACCGGCCTGAAGCGCGCCTTGAGCTTCTCGAACTGCATGATGTTCTCGATGCGCGCATCGAGGAACGCCCAGGTCTCGGCCGCGTCCTCACTTTGGTCGGCGAACCAGCGCGCATAGGTGGAGGCGAGCACGCCGGAAAGGATAGCGCGCTTGGAATAGAAATTCCCGTCCGTGCTGGCATCGCCCAAGGCCCGCCAGATGCGGTCGGCGGTGCGCCAGAGCAGCCGCGCCGCCTCGGGCGCCCGGTCGGGCCGCGCCAGCGCCCGCGACATCGCCCGCGCCGCCTCCTTGTACGGCGCTTGGGCTTCCAGGCGCAGCCGCACCGCCGCGGTGACGCGCTCACGGATGCGCATTCTGGGCAGATCGAGGCCATCCAGCGCTTCGATCATGGCGGCGTCAGCGCGCTCGGCGAAAGCGTCGAACAGGTCAAACGCCCCCCGCGGGCAAGCCAACATCGCCTCCCCTTCCGACAATCCGGCCTCCGCCAGCGCGTCGCGAAAAGCGGCCTCGGTCCAGCCCGCTTGCGCCGCATGGGGCGCGAACGCCTCCAGGATGCGGGTGCGGAAGCGGGCGGAGGGTGCGGCCATTGCAAGATGGTACTCCCTTTCCCGCGTATCGTCACCGCGGCGAACTCCCGCTTCGGCGATGGACAGGGCCGCGGGCTTTTGCTAAGGCCCAGCCTTCGTTTTCAAACGCTCCCGGCGCGCTTTCGCTCACGGGGCGTTTGGCATTTGGTTTTTTGGCCGCGGGAGATGGGTCCTGGTACAGATTTTCGTTCGCGATAACAACGTCGACCAGGCGTTGAAGGCGCTCAAAAAGAAGATGCAGCGGGAAGGCACTTTCCGCGAAATGAAGCGTCGCAACCATTACGAGAAGCCGTCCGAGAAGCGCGCCCGCGAGGCGGCCGAAGCCGTCCGCCGGGCCCGCAAGCTGGCCCGCAAGCGCGCCCAGCGCGAAGGCCTGCTGCCGCGCCCGCCGGCAAAACCGCGCACCTAGAAGGCCGCCACGGGATAAATCGCAAACGCCGCTCGGCTTTGGCCGGGCGGCGTTTTGCTTTTGGGGGATCGATCGCTCACATTGTGCAGCGAAAACGCCTTGGAGGCCTCCAATGCCCTCACCCCCAGAACCCCTCGTCACCGGCCTGCGCCAGGTTGCACTCGGCAGCGCAGCGCCAGCGCAATTGGCGGATTTCTACCGCCGCGCGCTGGGCTTGAACGTGCTGTTTGAAAGCAACGGCATGGTGTTCATGGACGGCGGCGGCGTGCGGCTGATGATCGGCGCCAAGCCGCCGGGCGAACCGATCGGCGGCGACGCGGTGCTCTATTTCGAGCCGGTGGTTTGGGACATCGCCGAGCGCGCGGTCGAAGCCGCAGGTGCTGCGTTCCTGCATCCGCGCGTAGTGTTGCAGCAGGCCGAAGGCCGCGAACTGGTGCTTCGCGCGTTCAAGGACCCGGAGGGGCACTCGCTGGCGCTGCTGGGTTGGCGGGGGGCGTGAGGCGTAGAGGGGACACACACTCAAGGCACAAATGCCACCAAGCTCCCGCCCGGCGGTGCGCGTGAGTGTGTGTCCCCCTTCTTCCCCTTCTTCAATCCCGCTGCTTCTTCCTCCCAAACAGCGCCGTCACGCTCAGCTGGTTGACGATCCCCGCGCGGAACACTTGCGCGGCGAGGAACAGCAGCAGCGCGACGGTCGCTAGCAGCAGCGCGCCTTGCCCGGCGATCTCGGCCCAGCTTAATCCTGTCGGCGCGCGGATCAGCATCAGGAACGGCGTAAACAATGGCACCCAGCTCGCGGCTTGGATCAGGGGCGAGTTGGGATTGTCGACAGCGGGGCCGATCAGTAGCATGGGCAGCATGAGGATGATCGTCACCGGGCCAAGCAGCGTCTGCGCTTCCTGGATCGACTCGCACAACGATCCCAGCGCCAGGAAAATCGCGCCGAACATCAGATAACCGGTGACAAAACCCACCGCGAACGCAACCACCAGGCGCGGCTCGGCGAACGCGGCCGCCAATTGTCCGATGAAGGAATCGCCCATCGAAGCCGGCGCGAACTGCATCAGGCTTGCGCCCAAGCCGCCCCAGAACAGAAACAATGTCGCACTCACCGCGGCAACGCCAAGAAGCTTGCCCAATAACAGATCAATCGGCGTGACGCTGGTCAGCAAGGTGTCGAGAATTTTGTTCGATTTCTCCTCGATGACGCCAGACAGCAGCATGTTGGCGACGGAGAACACGACGGTCCACAGCACCAGCGAAAGTCCAATGGCGGCGAAGAACGGCGCGCGCTGGCGCAAGGTGACTTCCCCGCTCGCGCCGGCGCTGGGGCGTGGATCGAATTGCGCCACTTTCGGCTCGAACGCGGCCAGCCTGTCGGCCTCGCCCCGCGCGAGCCCCTGCGCGGCAAGCGCTTCGCGCTGCATCTCCAGCCGCATGGCGCGCCGCGCGATACTGGTGGGTTCGTCGTGCTGGAGATTGGCGCTCCAATACTCGATCGACGGCGCGCCGGCTTGGTCGCGGCGGATGTTCAAGGCGCCGAACAAAGCACGCCCGTCGGCGAGCGTCCGTTCGCCGCTCAGATAGGGCTTGAGCGCCTCGATGTCCGCCCCGGGAGCAGGCACGACGAAATAGCGCGGCGCCGGGTTGGGAAACGCCGCCGCCCGCGCGCCGGCTTCCACACGCGCTGCTACAATCGCGCCGGCGCGGTCCGGCGCTGCGTCGAACG
>CXWL01001405.1_pt1 | contig 14885 bp, 17 predicted proteins | sample 590931 | NCBI WGS metagenome assembly CXWL01 (sample SAMEA3498368, study PRJEB10139) | groundwater metagenome | biome: water well; material: biofilm material | place: Germany | collected 2015-04-27 | reverse complement strand
CATGAAGTCTTTAGGGAGTTATGGAAGGGGCGACGCCTAGACTCTCACCAGGTGTTCCTGTATAAAGGGAGGCCGATGAAAAATATTCGCACGGGCTTCGCCGCAGCCTGCCGGAGAGCTGGGATTACGAACCTGCGAGTTCATGACTTCCGGCATACGGCAAGTACGAATCTGAGGCGGGCAGGGGTGGATACGATGACCGCCATGAAAATCGTTGGCCACAAGAGCGAACAGATGCACCGGCGGTATAATACGATCCAGGCGGAAGACCTGCATGCAGCCGCCGCAAAATTGCACAAGTATGCGGCTAACACGGTAATAACACTTGCCGATTCTCAAGCAGAAGAGCAAAGTGTAAGTGCTTGTAATTCCAGCGTCGGGGCGTAGCGCAGCTCGGTAGCGCGCCTGCTTTGGTTAAAAGTACTCGCTTCTGGCACCCTTCTTGCCTTCTCTGCCTCCTCCTTCATGACCATCGAACAACTTTCGGCGCTGTACCTCACCAACCATCTCGTGCGCCGCTCCTCCTTCGACACGACCAAGCGTTTACTAAGGAACACTTTTGGACGACTAGAACGTTTTTCGGTCGATGAGCTGGTACCACAGACGGTGCTGGAATGGCACACCTCGCTCTCAGGCACACCCTACCAAGCCAATCGGGCACTCGGCGTGCTCCGCTCGATGATTCGATGGGGCATCCGCCTACAACTCTGTAAGAGTGATCCTACAAGCGGAATCAGACGGTTTCCCGTCTCCTCTCGATCTCGCTTCATGAACACCGAGGAAATAGGCAGGCTACTGAAGTCGCTCGACAACGCCGCCGAGAACATCCGCCTCTTCGTGTTAATTGTGTTAGCCACTGGGTGCCGTCGTTCTGAAGCTCGAAACATTAAATGGTCTGATATCGACCTGAACCATCGACGATGGACAAAGCCACGCACCAAAAACGGCCACTGGCATGTAGTACCGCTACCTAGTCAATTGATCTCACATATGAACCATTACCATCGACAAGGGCAATGGGTGTTCTACGGTGAAAACGGTCAGCCGTGGAGTCTCGCCGGCATTGAAAAAGCCTGGGGAAAGGTCCGCAAAAACTGCAACCTCAACGATGTACGAATTCATGATCTTCGCCGTACGGCCGCCAGTCACATGGCGATCAACGGCGAAAACCTTTCGACGATTCAGAAGATGCTCGATCATTCGAGTCTCCAAGCCACCGCGATCTATGCTCGATTGAATCTTGACGCGCTGGACGACGCCCTCCAACGAAATGCTGATCGTTTCTTCTCACCGGAGAGCCTGCCATCATGTTGACGGATCGTGACTACATGAAACCACCGCCACGCTCGACAATAAAGATCATCATATTACCTGCTCCGAGCCGGTTCTCAACATATACACCCAAGGATTGGGCCAACGCCCTGATTGCTATTCTTGCAATCCTTCTCATCGGGTTCATTGTCTCTCACCTTTTCCGCTGATCCTCACTGACAGCACTCCCTAGTGTAGGTGCTTCCCGCTAGGGGAGCATGGTTACGCCCTCCCGATGACGTGCAGGCTTCACCGTGCAGGACTAGCGTGAACCACACCTCAGACGTTGGAGGCCCCCCTTTACTGTGAGGGGGGCGCTCCCGGTGAGTGCCTCTTTTTTTAACACACAGGAGGCACTATGCAGCTTGTTACCTTGAAGGCCATCAACAACTTTTCCGGCTCCTGCTGCTGCTGCGGTCAGGATTTTCCCTACACCGTGCTAGCAGATGACAACGATTCACGCTCTAGTGGTAATTACTGTTTTCGGTGCTTTCAATATCTAAACGCGGTCAACCTTGTTCAATCTCAACGGGCCTTAACATAGGAGACCTAACGCCATGAACACTATTCTTGATGTCCGTAGAAAGATCCGCGAAGAACTCAAAAAAGAAGGAATTGACGACTCACTGTATCCAGGACTAGTTACCAATCTCACCAGCATCGCCATTGAATGGGCGGACACTGCTATTGAGGATTTCCGCACACACAGACTGTCTTGACAATAAAAAATGGGAGCCGAAGCCGCGAAAGGCTCAGGCTCCCAAATTTGTTGAGGGTGGATCTAGCGCACAATTGCCTTGACTCGCTTGTAGCCAAGAACAACCAGCGCAATACCGATGAGCGGCGCAACCCACAACAGCAAGTCAGTCCCAACCGCTGTAATGGCTGTCACATCACCGGCAGTCGGAGCCAACGCGAACGCATTCGAGGCCATCGACACAGCCACCAACGCGAGCAACGCCGCTGAATTCCTTTTGCTCTTCTTCATACAATCACCCCCTTTCTTTTTTGGATTTCGCACAGACACGCTAGCTTTCCCTTCCAATAATCAGCTTGGCGATCAAGCCCACGCTATACCCTGTCAAAAACATCCAGGCTACCCAATATGCAAGTGCATCCGCTTCGGCTGCTGTCATGGCTGATCCCCCCTGTATGTTGGATCTGTGCCCTCGGCAATGACTTCACCGGAATGGTGAGATGATCGAGAATTAAGGTCCGCATAGGAGACCGTCCCGACGAGCTTTTGCATAGTATCGCGTCGTTCGACCGCTGCCTTGAGTTCTTCGGTTGTAAATGGTTTCCCACCCCAGGAAATGCCAACACCTTCAGGGTAGGTAACGCCTTTTTCTGGTCGCTCTAAGATCACCGTTCCGGTGAGTACGGCAAGATCCGAGGCCGTCACAATCTTTCCGCCCTCTAGGAGGTAACGCCAGCCCTTCCCCTCGACATAAAAAGAGCCTTCAACACGATAGACCTTCGTTTCAGACTGAGACTGACCGCCAGGAAGAGGCGGGACACCAGGTAGACCATTGCGAGATCGAGGCGTAGCGGACGAATCTGACGCATTGGCAAGGGGCACTGACTGACTGAGCGGATTGTCTTTGAGGTAGAAAAACCCGAAGATTACGACAAAGACGCAGGACAAGGAACCGACCACGGCAACGGACTTGAAAATCGAATAGTTCCGAGGTTGTTCCTTGACCGTTGCCCGATAGCTAGAATAGTAGCTGTATACCTTCGCGTCATACTTACCGATGAACGACCGTATTTCCTCGACTTCTTCGGGATTACCGCGGATTTTCCCGCGATATCGCTTACCAAGCCCGAGACGTGAAAGCTTCATAAACTTGGTGGTAACTTCGACAAGACGAGTGACGCCGGAAGTGACTTGCCGGAAGTCCTGACAGACCATCACCACGTCAATCCCATAGTGCCGATGCAGTTCAAGCCATCGAAGCAGCTCAGGCGGGATCTTGGTTTGTGCGCGAAAAATAGTCTGGCATTCGTCGATCAAGACCGCAGATCCAGGCTCTACCTTCAGCAGTTCCGTTATGACTTCCTCAGGCCTAGTCCATGTGGTGATCTGTGCTTGCAGCTCAGCAAGTGAACGCCCCTCGAAGGTCGCCAACCGATCAAGGTAGAAGCCGTCAATATACGTATAAATACGCCTGTTCGATCGGACCCAGGGCAAGAGGTAGTCCGAGACTGAATGGTACGATTTCCCCGAGCCTGGCAAGCCTTCCAACATCTCGATCATTTAGGACCCCCACCTCACGAACGGGACGGACTGCAACAGAAAGCGAATGCCAAGCGCGGTAGCAATAATCGTTAATGACTCTGCGATTCCAGTAGAGCCAAGCAACCAGGCATATTGAGTAGGAATAGAGGAGAAGGTCCATGGAGTGCCTCCAAGCTGAGTGAGGAAGCTGTCAGCCGCCCCTAAGATTGAATCCCAATGACCCAGGCCAATATCAAACAGAATGTAGAGCATATCCTTGAGGAAGCAGAGGATTGCTTGCAGCACTCCAATCATGACGAGGCCCTCCCACGAAAGACAATCACCACACCATAGAGACCGGACGTGGCTATCATGATCGAGCGCACATCGGCAAAGGCCCAGGCCCACGTCGAAAAATTCAGCGTAAAGGTCCCAAGCGCCGTTGGCCCGAAGGTATAGGTTGGTAACGCACTCGGCCAGACAATATTTTTGAGATTGTTCAAGGTGCCGAGAATCCCAACGTTTTTCCACACGTTCATATGATCCGTAAGAATGCCGCCCATCGAACGTTGATCATGGTTTCCCACGTTGCAGAAGAAACCCGCCGCCTGGTCTGTCTGAGTTTGAGTCACCGACCCATCGGGGTTTGTCGTAGTCGTCGTGGTAGTCGTGGACGTTCCTGGATCGGTCGCAGGTTGAGGCTGAGCACCCGTAGGAGGCGGCACGTTAGGATTGACCACCGCATCAGTAGGTAATACATCACCAGCTTTCTTAACGACCGTAGGAGTTTCGGTTGAGGACACCGGATAGGTTACTGTGTTGTCGGCAGCGATAGGCGCGGTTTCGGTTCCCACCGCCGCCGCCTTATTCTTTGGCGCATAGGGCCAGTTTTCCGGTACACCAGACATCCAGCCTTCTAAGGTTGGTTGGGAAATCGTCGTGGGAGCCACCGCCGCCGCCAAACCATCAGGACTTGAAAACACCTTGAAGAACGTATCGCGGCAAGGTCCACCCGAAGGCCATTCACTCACACCTTGCCAACCCGCTGGAATCGGATGGAGTGTGGTTTGTCCATCCTGCACACACACAACACCGTTCCGAGAATTGGGAATCCTGATAGCCTGGACACACGAGGCCGACCACGGAGAACAGCCTGTCAACGTATTTGTATATCCGGCATTCTGAGGAGCCACGTAGCCAGTAGACGCTATGCCAATCTGCGAAGGCTGGGCCGCCAATGCTTCGGTTTTGATCGCTTGAAGGTCTTGCTGTGAATAATACATCTGCGCGAGCGTCAGACCCGCCGTAACAGCGAGAGCACCCCAGCCAATCGGACCGGTCACAATCCGAAGCGCAGTAGTCGCCACGGTAGGAGCCAGCGCAGCCGAGGCCACCGCAGACCGAAACGCCACCGCATTTGTGTTGATGTATGCGGTCGTAGCCGAGGCCGGTAGTACCCGCACATACCCAGTATAGTTATTGAGCGCGTAAGCCGGTGCAAGAATCATCGAGAGGGACAGGACTTCCACAAAAGCCAGATAGAAAATTGTTCTTAGTGTAAGCCTGTCCATACCCCTCCGATAAACGCGATTAAGAACACGAGAGCCGCGTAGAGCTGAAATATGTATTCCGCCTCTGCGAGCGTCATGTCTATTTCTTTCGGTCAAACCCAACCAGGTCAAGGAACTTGGTCCCCTTAAATTCTCGAATGGCTATCGTGGCCATGCCTTCGACCATCTTCATGCCCTGCAACTGGGCCAACAGTTCGGGTTTCTTCCGGTCGATACCAACGGGCAGAGACGTGTTATCGTCCGAGAAAAATAACTGAGCCGTGTTATAGACGACCCCATCTTTCCCGCTTTGGTTCGACACTCCCATCAGCACACAGTTTGCAACGAGCTTTGCCATGAGTACCCCCTCTTGGTTGTTAGGAATCCCTTGAACCGACAATGAAACCTTGGAATGCGGATTGCGAGGATCGAGACCACACGGTAGGAAAATGTCCGTCAGAACAGAGAAGTGTGGTGATGCTTTCAAGGGTCAACATCCTTTCGTAGCCGTACGGCGCTGAATCTGGAATGTAATAGACTTCGCGTGGTCGCTCGATCCCTTCAGTTCTGAAGTACCGATGTTCTCCGAAGGTTCGGCCTTGGTCCATATCTTTGGCCAGATATTTCCCCATGTATGACGCGAGTTTCCCGCACGGATTGCCGCGCCCATCGGGTTGAAAGGCCATATTGACGATTGATTTTTCCCCAATGATCCGTTGCCAGGATGAACGAATGATCTCGATCTCATAGAAACCTGAAACCGCAATATGAAAATGAATAGCCCCGCGTTTTTGGTACTCTAGGACTGAAACACTCTGCCAATGTGCAAACTCTCGACGCATCACCCGAATAAATTGACGGAGGTGACCCAACGCTGCCTTCCTATCCTGCTGATTGCTTTCATAGGTCAGCGTAATCATCCGGTCAGCGGTGATCGTGAGTAGGTCCCGCCGAATGTTGGCCACCGCTCGACGAGTAGCCCGAACCTGATTGAAAAGAATTTCTTCCTCGGTCAACTTTCCGCTCCCTGATTTTTGTTGCTCCGTTTTGTAAACACCCCACGATCCTTGGAGCACTCCCGCACGTTTGAAGTAACGAATGATCAAACGGCGCTCCGATGGACAATCTGAAAACATACGGTCAAGAAACGTGCTCTTATCAAGATTAAAGAGGGGAGCCGGACCGGTGACGCGCCTGGCGGCGGCGTCAGCCGGTGCGGGCAACCCCAACTGTTCCCTTAGGGCAACAGTGATCAACGCATGATCCTTTGCACGTATCGAACACCAGCATAGGCAATGGTCAGACCAATGACAGCCGAACCCCAGGCCAGAATATCGCCGCTGAGGGTAGTTCCGAGTGTGTTGATTGCTGTTTCCATTGCGTACTCCTGTATCGTGTAGACAAACGTAATAGAAGGACGTATACGCCTGTTAAATGTTAGAAAGCAACACAAAGTTCTCAAATGTTGCAAAATAAACGATTGTGCCCTAAACTACACACATGGAAGGGGGTGAGATGAAACCATGCAGACAGGTACGATTCCGAACAGAACGTCCCTGCATATGCAGCCTCAAACGCACGAGCGGCTTTCACGATTCAAGAAGCAACACAGTTTAGTGCCGCTAAATGCCGTGATTAATCGAGCGGTTGCGTTTTACTTGGACTATGCAGAGCAGGGGGTTGACGGGAATTTAACCCCTATCAAACGTCCCAAAATATGATAGGGTAGCCCGGTCGGGGCGTAGCGCAGCTCGGTAGCGCGCCTGCTTTGGGAGCAGGATGTCGCAGGTTCGAATCCTGTCGCCCCGACCAAAATCGTGATCTGTGATGGATAATGTGTGACGGGTGTCAGTTGAGTCTCGTGCCATTGCCCCTCATTTCATGAGAACACCACGCATCACGATTCACTTATCGCATGGCACTTCTCCATCGCGCGCCCGTAGCTCAGTTGGATAGAGCATCAGCCTTCTAAGCTGAGGGTCNNCCATAGGGTCTCATCTTCATGCGCTGGTTGCTTCGTCCTTCCCGTCTTGTGATTCTTGCCGCGAGCTTGGTCCTCCTCTACGCACTCGTTGGGTTTGTTCTTGTTCCCTACCTGATCAAGGCCTACGCCATCCCCGCTCTTGCCGAGAGGCTTCACCGTCCAGTGCTGGTAAAAGAGGTGGAGCTCAATCCCTTTGCGCTGTCGATTCGGGTGACCGGCTTCGAAGTTCGAGAACCGGATCAATCCGCCTTGCTGGGGTTCGAGGAGTTCTTCGTGAACTTCGAGATCAGTTCCCTCATCCGCCAGGCCTATGTGTTCGATACCATTCGCCTCACCGTGCCGTATGTCTCTGCACGAGTGTCTAAAGAGGGTCGCTTAAACTTGACGGAGCTAGGTCCTCCGGCCGATGGGCCAGAGGCGGCACCGGCAACGAAGGATTCAACTGGCCCCTCTGCCCTTCCTGCCGTGCAGATTGGGCATCTTGAAATCGCGCAAGGGATCGTGGAGTTTTTCGATGAGTCGAAGGAGCAGCCGGTTTCGATGGAGATCTTGCCCCTCGGCATTATCTTGAAGAATTTTCATACCAAGCCAGGCGGGGACAATACCTATGCCTTTATGGCCGAGTTGGGGACAGGGCAAATCCTTGATTGGAAAGGAAGGGTGTCTCTTGAGCCGATTCGCTCCGAGGGGACCGTTTCGCTGAGCGGGGTGAAGGTTCCGACCTTCTTCCAGCATGTGCAGGACCGGTTCAACTTTGATATTCCCAGTGGCACGATCGAGGCGAAGGGGCAGTACCTGTTCGATGCGGGGACTTCTCCTGTCACGCTGGTGCTGTCCGATACCGCGGTACATCTTCGAGACATCCGCCTTGTCGAGAAGGGCGATCCCGCCCCGGTGATTACGGTCCCCTCGCTGGATCTCGACGGTATTCATCTCGATCTTCGCGCGCGAACGGTATCGATCTCCCGCATTGCGATGGCCAACGGCTCGGACCGAGCCTGGCGGAGTCCCGATGGGTCGATCAATCTGCAATCGCTCTTGACTCCGGTGCCGAGCGCTTCGTCCGCGGCAACGACTCTGACTCCGCCGGCCAAGACCGCTGCGCCTCACGCAGACGATGAGAGGCCCTGGTCGCTGTCCATTAAGGAAATCGGGGTGAGCAACCATTCCATTCATTTTGAGGATCGCTCGCTCGCGCTGCCGGTGCGCGTGAATGTGACCGGTCTCTCGGCTAAAACCCATGACTTTGAGTTCCCGATCACGAAGCCCATTCCTCTGACTGTAGAGCATCTGCTCAATGAAACCGGCAGGGTGGCGGTCGATGGACAGATCATCGTGCAGCCCTTCCAGCTCGATCTATCACTGGCCCTCAAAAATATTGCGCTCCAGCCCTTTCAGCCCTATGTCGAGCCGTTCGCGTGCATTGCAGTGGATTCCGGGGCGATCGATCTGGACGGACAGATTCATCTGGCAGTGGAGCATCCGAAGGCGCCTTTGATGACGTTCCGCGGGAACATCGGCGTGAAAGCGCTAGCCATTGCCGACCGCGACCAGGGTTCGCCAGTTGTATCCTGGAAGCAGTTCCACCTGAGGAAACTTGCGCTCGCGGTCGATCCCACCATGGTGAGCATCGAGGAGGTGGGACTCGAACAGCCGATGATTCACCTGGCTGTTTTGCCCGATGGGCAGCTCAATCTGAAGGCGTTACTTCCGCAAGCCGATGCGGCCACTCCTCCCTCTGCGCCGGAAGCTGCGCCCGCGAGGACGAAGAAAGGCCCCTCGCCATCGATTGCCATCAAGACGGTGAAGCTGTTGAAGGGGGCGGTCAGCTTTCGGGACGAATCGATGACGCCGACGGTCCAAACAGGGCTGTACGACCTCACTGGCACGATCAAAGGCGTATCGTCGAAACAGCTCGCCACAGCCGATGTGGAATTGGCCGCTAACATCGACAGGGTTGCTCCGTTGAAGATCGTTGGGACCATCAACCCATTGAGCGAGAACGCCATGACAGATCTCACGGTGACGCTTGGGGGGCTGGACTTGACCGCAGAGAGTCCCTATAGCGGTAAGTATGTGGGCTATGGATTGTCCAAGGGGAAGCTTTCACTCGATTTGAAATATAAGGTCTCTCAACAACAACTTGAAGCCGAGAACAAGGTCTTGATCGATCAACTGACGTTCGGGGAGAAGGTCGAGAGTCCCGATGCCACTTCGTTGCCCGTGCCCTTCGCGGTGGCCCTGCTGAAAGATCGCAAGGGACGGATCGAGATCGATCTGCCGATTCGCGGCGATCTCAAGGACCCCGATTTCAAGTACGGCAAGGTGGTGGTTTCAACGTTGCTGAATATCCTGGGTAAGTTGGTGGCCTCTCCTTTTGCGCTCATGGGAAAACTGATTCCAGGCGGCGGTGATGCAGAGGAACTGCAATATCTTGAGTTTGACCCTGGCGCAGCCTTGCCGCTTCCGGCAGAACTCAAGAAAGTCGAAGCCATCACGAAGGGGCTTGAGGAACGGCCTGGTTTGCGTCTGGAGATCACCGGCACGGCCGATCCAGTTCGAGATCGAAAAGAACTCGGTCTTCAGAAACTGAAGGCACAGCTGTTCGCGAGATGGCGGCAGGGGAAAGGCGCCTCAAAGGAGACGGACCTGCCGATGCTTGAAGAGGAACGGCTGATCAAGGACCTGTACGACCAGCAGCGCAGCCAGCAGCCGGTACCAGCACCGGCTATGGCCACTGACCCTGCGACGAAGCCGCCGACAATCGATGACATGCGGCAGCAGCTTGTTGTGGCCATCGCGGTTTCCGACTCGGATCTTCGAGCCTTAGCGCAACAACGGGCCGATCAGGTACGCGGACAGTTTACCGGTGAGGGGAAACTTGCCATCGAACGTGTCTTCTTGACGGAAGTCGATCTGGCAGCCGCGGATCACGACAGGGTCAGAAGTCGATTGAATATCACGGCAGGACAGTAGGCCGTTGCGCCCCCTTGCACTTGATCTTGGAGAGACAGTATCGTAGTGAAGTTCTGTTATCAGATCGGCGTGTTGTGTAACCACGGAGGATATCATGGCAATTCGATTAGGCGATGAGGCACCGAATTTTACGGCAGAGACGACCGAAGGGACCATTAACTTTCATGAGTGGCTGGGCGGCGGGTGGGGAATTCTCTTCTCGCATCCGAAGGACTATACCCCGGTCTGTACCACCGAGTTGGGGACCGTGGCCAAGATTACGCCGGAGTTCAAGAAACGTGGCGTCAAAGTCATCGCCGTGAGCGTCGATCCCCTGGATTCCCACAAGGGCTGGATCAACGATATCAATGAGACGCAGCACACCACGATGAACTATCCCATCATCGCGGATCCCGATAAGAAGGTCGCAACGCTGTACGATATGATCCATCCCAATGCGCTGGATAACATGACCGTCCGTTCAGTCTTCATCGTTGGGCCGGACAAAAAGGTCAAGCTTACCTTGACCTATCCAGCTTCATGTGGTCGGAACTTCGATGAGCTGCTGCGAGTCATCGATTCGCTCCAGTTGACCTCGAAGTTCAAAGTCGCCACGCCAGCCAATTGGAAGGACGGCGAAGATTGCATCATCACCCCGGCCGTGAACGATGCTGAAGCGAAGACACTCTTCCCCAAGGGCTTCAAGACCGTCAAGCCCTATCTGCGTTATACGCCGCAGCCGAACAAGTAAGACACGATTCCATTCACATTGAGGGACGGGAGTGGCTTGGGCCTCTCCCGTCCTTCTCATTTTTGAGCAGTCCACTACGCGAAGGTTTGTCTGGCGATTCCCTCTGTAGGCTGGGGAAAAACTCGGTGTATGAGAGAGACCATAGCCCACATGCTCCGAGTGGCACCATGGCTGGAACAACCACAGGATGCTCAAAAAGACCGTCCAGCAAGACCGCAGCGAGCGAGGAGGCGAGGCGTACGGGTTGGTACGTTGAGCCTCTTCGTGAAGCGAGAACGCCGCTGGCGGACTTTTTCAGCATCCTGCTAGACGAGGATCAGGCCGGCAGCACGAACCTTCTTCCACGAGGTACCGCTCAGGAAGGTCTCAAAATCCTTTGCGGTTCCTGGAAAGGTTGCTTTCGTGTCTCGAAGGAGGGGATAGGGAGATGAGGGGGCGCTCTGTGGTGTTGATCGCTGAATAAGATCCTCCAGCCACTCGGCCTGCTGGGTCGAGAGCGTGACAGCGTGATCGCTGGTCCGTCCCGGCAGAATGAGTCTCGTTCTTCTTCCGACCGGCTCACAGACTGGTTGCCCGCCTAGCCACACAAACCGCCGTTCTGCCCCTGGATCATCTTCAACAACTCGACCCGTGAGGAGACGCCGCACCCAGGTGGAGGAGACGCGAGGCTTAGGTGTGGCATGGTCGAACCATTGGCGGACATCAAGCGTGAGGCCTTTCCCTTCCAAATAGTTCAACATCGATCGCCGTAGTCCTTCACCGAGCCAGTCTGGCGTCTCGCCCTCTCGGTCCTCATGCTGCAGGTCATTTTCCGCGAAACCCTGAAACTTCGGTCCGAGGATACGCAGACCATGCGCAGACGGTTTGAGGCCGATCGGGCTGTGAGCCGTTGCGGTGAACCGATGCCAGAAGGCGGATTGCATGAGGTCCGCCGCGACCAATTGACGGACCCGCTCCAGCGAGTCCANNTGATCGACGGTAATCCCTTTCTTGATCTTCTCCAGCAACCGGTCGGAGGCGGCTTCGAGTCCTGCTGTCACCGCAATGCAACCGGAGGCAGCCAGAAGGCGGCAGAGGTCCGGCGTAAATGCTTCTTCAAAACGGATATTGCCCCACCAGGAAATAGTGATGCCCCGTTCCAGTAAGGCCAAGGCGAGAGCTTTCAGCGCAGCGGGAGGTGCCGCTTCGTCGACAAAATGGAATCCCCGGCGGCCTGTTTCGGTTATCAACTGCTCGATCTGCTGGATGAGCCGATCGGTCGGCGTCATCTCGTAGCGGCTGATATAGTTGAGCCCGACGTCACAAAATGTACATTGCTTCCAGTAACAGCCGTGGGCGACCGTCAGTTTATTCCAATGGCCTTCCGACCAGAGGCGATGCATGGGATTGGTGCTGTCTAAGATGGTGAGATAGCGACCGAGGTTCAGACCGCTATACGTCGGACAACCGACCTCACCCATGCTGAACTCCCGATCGGAGATCTCGTTCGCGAAGACCACTCGATCCTTCTCTCGGTAGAACGTCCGGCAGAGTTGCTGGCGTGACCTGGTTCCTGCCAGATGTTCGATCAACGACAGCAGGGGCCGTTCCCCGTCATCGAGCGTGACGAAATCGACATAGTCGAAGACGCGTGGGTCGGACAGACGCCGAAGCTCTGTGTTGGCATAGCCGCCTCCAAAAGCAATGGTGATGTCGGGCCGTCGCTGCTTGATCGAGTGGGCGATACGAAAGGCGCCGTAGAGGTTTCCCGGAAAGGGCACGGTGACTGCCACAAGAGAAGGCTTGTGACGGTCGAGATGCTCCCACAGGGACTCGAGCATGAATTGATCCGTCAAGGTCGGAGGGACCGCGACGGCCTCAATGATGGTCTCAAACGACGAGGCGGCTCGGGCGATATGTTCCGCATAGCGGCTCAGGGCAAAATGGGGCGAGACGGTCGCCTGAATGAGATCGGCCAGGTCTTCAAGATAGAGGGTGGCGAATCGTTTGGCGCGATCCTGCACCGACAGGGCATGGATTGACGAGGATCGTCCTCGATGGCCAGCAAATCTGGGACCTTGGGGCAGGAATCCTGGACGGGCGAGGAGCAGGGCTAATGAGGGATTGCGCCCTTGGAGAAATTCGATGACCGGCTCAATGGTATGCAGATAGGCCGGCTCGACCGCAAGCATCTGTCTGGCTTCACCAGGCAACTCATCTTCGCGCCCGCGTACTTGCTCGAACACCGCTTGGAGTCCCGATCGGCTGAAAATCTTGAGCACCATTTCGATGCCGAGATCGGCTTGGGAAGTTTCAATCCCGCGACCACGGAGAAAGCCGGTGAGATAGGCCGTGGAGGGGTAGGGCGTATTCAGTTGCGTAAGCGGAGGGATGAGCAAAAGCACATGTGGGCCAGCCATGGATTCGACATACCATACTGCCTGAGGGATTGCTACGCGTCATTGGTGTGATTGGTTGGTTCTCGTATTGAAGGCAATGGTTGAGAGACGTACGGGATTCGACGCGAGGAATGGTGCTCAATGAACGGCTGAGACCGTCTCAGTCTCGGGAGATTCCTGCTCGCGGAGCTTGAAGACCTCCACCGATCGTTTCAGTGCCGATGCGGTGTTGGTCAGCGTGACGGCTTCTGCGAGCATTTGCCCAGCCGTCTCTTTGTTGTCTTGGCTCATGGATGCCACATGATTGATCGTCTCTGCGACGAGGTTACTGGTGCTTGATTGGGCATCGGCCTGCCCCGCGATATCCTGTACCATTTTCGTGACGATCGCGACCGCCGTGACGATCGCAGCGAGATGGCCTCCCGTTTGATCGACGCGTTCTTTCCCTTCTGCAACCTGAGAGGAGCTTCCAGCCATCGATGTGACGGCCGTTGTCGCATCTTTCTGAATGGCAGCGATCATGTTGCCGATTTCTTTTGTCGCGCGGCTGGTACGTTCTGCCAGCTTCCGTACCTCATCGGCCACGACGGCAAACCCACGGCCCTGTTCGCCGGCCCGTGCCGCCTCAATCGCGGCGTTGAGGGCTAAGAGATTCGTCTGATCGGCGATTTCATAGATGACTTTCGCGATGTTCCCAATCTCCCGCGATGTCGTCCCCAATCCCTTGATCATATCGCCTGCAGTTTGAATGGTCTGGAACACGCTCTGCATACTGTCGATGGTGGCCCCGATTGCGGATCCCCCCTCATTGGCAGCCGCGCTGGCTTCCAAGGCCTTGGCGGCCACCTCGTTCGCTCCAGAAGACACTCGAGTCGAATTTGACGCTAGCTCGCTGACAGTGGCGGCCGCTCCAGTGGCCTCTGTGGCTTGCGTGTCGCTGGCAGTGGTGACCTTTTCGACCACGAACGAGAGTCTCGATGCCGAGACGTTCATTGTTCTGGCTGAGGTGACGACCTGTGCGAGCAGTTCATGTAAGCGATCGACGAAATGGTTGACGTTGGTACAGACGACTCCGAGTTCATCCTTGCTCGCATAGGTGAGCCGGTGGGTGAGATCTCCATGTTCCATGAGCGCAAGCACCTCATTCACCTGTTTGAGAGGGATCGTAATGCTCCTGGTAATGGCCCAGGTGACGACGCCGGCAAAGAGGAGACCGAGAAGCAGGGCGGTCTCTAAGACCGTACGCGCTGTTGCACCGGCCTGTTCTCCAGCTTCCTTCGAGTCACGAGCCAGTTCCACGACGGTGTTGAGTAAGTTGTTCATCGACTCGCCGGCGGCATTCATGGAGGGGCCGGCTGCGTAAAATGAATTTTGAATCGCCGCTTGACGTAATCGTTCCTTCTCTTTCGGGTCAACGGCGACCATGGCCGCTTTGATTCGATCGATGGTCCGTTGATCCAGTGCGAAATATTCTTCGATACCCTGTTGCAATGTAGAAAAATCTTTGGACTCGTCGTGTTTTGCCACGGTGCGTTTCTTGCGTACTTGGTAGGACTGGAGATATTGCTCTACGTTGGCCCGATGTGTGGGGAGTTCCGCGGCCATCTCATCGAAGTCTTCTTTCGACTGGGTGCCGATGATTTGAATGACAAGATTGCGGTAATTCAACAGGGCAGTGCTTGTCTTGGCCAGCTCAGTTCCGGCGACCGTATTATCTTGGTACATGCTCGACACGGTG
>CXWL01026297.1_pt1 | contig 14886 bp, 9 predicted proteins | sample 590931 | NCBI WGS metagenome assembly CXWL01 (sample SAMEA3498368, study PRJEB10139) | groundwater metagenome | biome: water well; material: biofilm material | place: Germany | collected 2015-04-27 | reverse complement strand
TCACGCCATCCCCGCTCGTCCCGAGAGAGTGGCTGCGCCCCCCAAGGCTCAAGTCCCTCGGCGGCCGATCAAGCCGACCTCGGCTCATCCGTGGCACAAACAGTGGAGACTGGCACGAGACACACACGCGGCGGCAGCCGGAACATAAAACCGGACATGTCTACTTTGGGAGGAAGAGGACATTTCTAAATTGGGTTGACAGGTCAAGCCGGCACATGCTCGGTTCTTTTCATCTGTCTCCAAGCCTGCTACTCTCCTGTCATGACATGGGATGGTGAACTGGATGTTCTCAGCAAGGCGATTCGGAAGGCTGGAGCAGAAGCCTTGCGGTTTGCCGTCGATGGCTTTGACACGATTCAGAAGCCGGACCAATCCCCAGTGACCTCAGCGGACCTGGCCGTGAATGAGGTCCTCCTCTCCCACCTGACGTCGGCGTTTCCTGAGGATGGATGGCTCTCTGAAGAATCGCCTGATCGTCTGGACCGACTTCAGAAACGACGAGTCTGGGTGGTTGATCCGATAGACGGGACGAAGGCGTTCATCAGTGGTGAACCGGAGTATTGCATTTCCGTCGGCCTCATTGAACAGGGTCGACCGATCGTGGCAGGCATCTTCAACCCTTCCACGGACGAATTATTCACCGCAACCCTGGGCGGAGGGCTGCGCCTCAATAATGAACCGGTTGCTCCACCAGCTTCATGGAGCGGCCGACAGCCGGTCATCGCCCTGAATCTATGGGAGCAACAGATGGGCCGCTTCACCTCCCTGGAGCCATCGATCAATAAGCGGCCTATCCGCTCCATCGCTTGGGTACTCGCACTCACCGCAACCGGCCGCATCGAAGGAGTCGCCACCTGGGAACCTGAAAATGAATGGGATGTGGCCGCGGGGACGCTCCTCATCGCGGAAGCAGGGGGAACCATCTCCGATGGCCTCGGACAGGACCTCATCTTTAACCGACGCGAGCCTCGCTATCGCGGCATCATCGCCACTGGCCCACACTGTCCCGAAGCGCTCGTACAACAGCTCAGACTCCTGACTTGTGGGAACGACAACGGCCTTGCGTAACGGCTGGGGAGTGGAGGATCAGGGTGCAGGAGGAGTGTCGCCGAGACGTGTCACGGAGGTTTTCTTGGTCAGATGGAACGTGCCGCCCTTCTCTGATGGTGACATGTTGGCACCGATTCGCTCATACCACCAGGTACCCTCGCCTTCCACAGAGTCCGCAGAGAGGGTCACACGGAAGCCGCCATCCCGATCGTTTTCCTTTTGGGACCACTTACCGGTCCATGTCCGGCCGTTAAGCTGAAGAGTTTCGAATCGCCCATCCTTGAATGCGTACGTGCCGTTGCCCTGATCATCGAGTCGAAGGACGACCGCCCCGCCGTCTTCGTATTCCCATTCCCCTTCCAGGACGGAACGATCACCAGCCGAATGGCCGGCCGAGACAGAGAGAGGATCCGTCGCACGATGACCGCATCCCGTCAACAACAGCGCAGCGACAGCAGCGACCATGGGAACGAGGCGCAGACTCATGGTCGAGTTCATAGCACGGGCTTTCGCTTCAGGCAAGAAACGGCCGCTTACTCGCGCGAGCACCTACAAGCCGGCTTGGGTCAACCGCCGACAGGCTTCATCGAGATCTCGGTCGGTCTTGGCATAACTGAAACGGACGAAGTTGGCCCCTGCCACACCGGGGATAAAGGCCTCTCCCGGTACACCAGCCACACCGGTTTGTTCTAATAGATACATGGCGCGAGCTTTCCCGCTGTCGCCTGGAAGCCGGGACACATCCGCCAACACATAATAAGCCCCCTCTGGGATCGAGGGAGTGAGTCCCGCCTTAATCAGAGCGCTGCAAAACCTGTCGCGCTTGTACTGGTAGTCTCGAGCCAGGCTTTCATAGAAATCATCTGGCAAGTCTCTAATACCACGAGCCACGCCCATTTGAAGCGGCGCCGGAGCACAAACATAGAGGAGATCGTTCATCGCGCCAATCGCTCGTGTCCACGTCTGCGCAGCCACACTGTACCCNNGATGATGGCCTTTGTTCTCGTGGTCACGAGCTGCTCAAGCTGAGTCAATGAATAGGTCCAGGCCGGTGACTGCATGTGGACCACCACAGGGACTGCTTCGACCGCCATGAGCGCGCTGATATGGTATTGGTAGTAGGGCGCAAACAGAATGACCTCGTCGCCTGGATTGAGCAGCACGGCACAGGCACAGTGAAAGGCGCCGGTTGCCCCGGCGCTGACAGTGATTTCTGTTTCTGGATCAGCGTGAATCCCGTTATAGTGGGTCAGTTTGTCGGCGATGGCCTGGCGCAATTCAGGCAAGCCATCGAAGCGCGTGTAGACGTTGTACCCATCTCTGATTGCCCGTTCAGCACCTTCAAGGACGATCGGCGGCACCGGCGTATCACAGACCCCCTGTGCCATATTGAGGCCCTTCGCATTCGCGCAGGCCTGGGTCATGGCCCGAATTTCCGATTGGGCGAGATCTCCCATCCGCCGACTGACTGTTCGCATTGCCATACTCCTTCCTAACTCCCCTGGATCGATGTCCTTTGTGGCAGAGCATGATGCCGGCGTCAAGGTGAAGCCACAACCTAACGTGCGACAGGAGAGGTGATAGGTGCCACCCTAGGTACAATATGGATTCTGCTTGCTCAGGCAATTTCTATGCGTACACTAAAGACTGCTGCCCCCCGATCTTCAGTTGGGAACGACCACCGCCATGACAGCAAAGACCTCTAGAGAGCTCGATCAGGCAGATGCGAACCAACAGGACCGGCGTGGCAGAANNGTGACGATTGGGATGATACTGAAACTGTCTTTGTTTCTTCCTGATTTTAAGTGGCCCTCCGCGTCGATCAGGCCATCGTACGCTGGATCGACGGCAAACAGTTCGGCCTGGAGTTCACCAGCATTCGCCTGGCCCAGCGAGAACGGCTGAGAGACCTGATCATGAAGGTCAGACGGTAGCAGGAGTCCACTCACTCATCCCCATACCGTCCAAACATGTCCTCATCATAACGTATGGTGACCGTCCCCAAGCTGCCATTGAGGTCAGAGATCTCGGTGCTCGTGCCGAAGGTGGGCTACTGGTTGTCAGTGCTGTAGTTCGTCGTCGTGAGCGCCGGAGGGATGTTGGATCGGGCAAACCTGCCGCCGGTCTTGATCCGACTGGCCGCTGCAGATATGCATGCGTCAGGGTGCCAATAAGTCAATACCCATGCCAGATCCCATTGGGCGTGATCAAGGGGGCTCGCTAATGGGTCGGCCGTCGGAACCCTGGTCGAGCAGACACCCCGCCTGGTCATTCTGGCCAGAATGACCGGAACGGATACGAGAAGTGCCCGTCCGGGCTTCACGAAGAAACTCCGGCCTGTTCCTGCTCTGCTGCGGAAAACGCTGACCTATGATCGGGGAAAAGAGATGGCTGAGCACGAGCGCCTGGCGAAGCGGCTTGCCATCCAGATCTTCTTCGCCGATCCGTACGGCCCTCGGCAACGTGGCACCAACGAGAACACGAATGGGCTACTACGCCAGTACCTTCCCAAGGGGACCGACTTTCGGGCTACACGCAGCGCGAGCTGAATGCCATCGCCCATCGCCTGAACACACGCCCAAGAAAATGCCTCGTCTTTCCCATACCCCTGGAAGTTTATGCGCAACTGTCCCATCCTTCACTCGTTGCACGTGGAACTTGAATCCGCCCTCTCCTACTTTCGTATTTCTCGATATTCGCTGACCGTCTTACTGATGGTCATCAAGGAGACTGACTGCTCCACTCCGACAAGCCCGACCCCTCGAGTCCCCGATTTCAGATTCTTCAGGTAATCCCTACTATCCTCAATCGGTTTATCAGACTTCATCGAGATCTCAACCGGCTGAGCGCTCAGCATCGCTTTGACTGTTTCGTTGCCAAATGGGTTTTGAATAACGAAGTGCTGCGAAGAGGCATCGTCACCAAATGCGTAAGTTTGCCCGGCTTTGACCATCACCTGCCCACTGAAGAGATTCGGCACAAGATGTACGACCGTGCCGTCCGCCTGGAAATAATCCAACTTGAGATACCCATCGCGTTCCGGCGCCACATAAATCATGAGGCGTTCGCCTTCAGTGAACTGCCCATCCTGCTTATTCGTCCAGACCCGAACTCCAAATCCAGACGATGCAGACAATACCTTGGACTTCGCCGCTTCCTGCGCGATGTCCTTCGCGTTGATCCGTTGTTGAATCATTTCCTCGATTGAAACAGGACTCAGTTTTGCACTGATCGTGACACAGACTTCCTGCCCCCCTTTCTTCTCCTCTTTTTCCACCTTCACCTGTTCGAGCATGCCGGCGCTGGCCGTTTGAATCACATTGTCTTCCAGCTGAAAGTTTTTGACCTTTGTGGCCGATTGCACAAACACCCGATGGGACCGGACGGCCTTTTCTTGCGCAATGCTTTGAGCCGCTTGTTTGGCTTGAGCCGGAGTTTCATTGTCCCCGTAGGCATAGCAGCCCACACCAGAGACGGTCTCAAGCGGCTTGGCGGCAGCCGTTTCTCCGGCTGATTTTGCCAAGGCAAGCGGAATGAGCGCGAGGAACAGTACCACCTGGACCGTCACGGTCATAATGATAGGTCGGAAAACCGCTTTCACACCCTTACGCCGAAGAATCATACCCGTTACTCCCTGTGTTCCCGTTGATTCATCTTCATGTCCCGCTCTCACAACCAATTATTGATGAGCAGAAATGGCGCCCAATAACTTGGATGATCGTGACTCGGTTCACTTGCAATCTTCAGCTGCGCCTGTTGAAGCGCCGCCGCCTTCGACATCATGGGATTTTGCAACTGTTTATAAAATTCACGGACCAGTTGAGACGTCGCTTCATCATCGATCAGCCAGAGACTCGCCAAGGCACTCCGGGCACCAGCCTTGACCGCGACGCCCGCGAGACCTAGTGCAGCTCGATCATCCCCTATGGCTGTCTCACAGGCGCTCAGTGTCAACAGATCCAGGGACGTTTTCCGGAATTGAAACATCCCGATCAGCTGGGAAAGTTGGTCCATGGTGATTTTATCGTCGTAGGTCAGAAGAAAACTGGAATTGACATCGCTCGCGACCACGCCATGGGACGCAATGTGGACGATGCTATAGGGCTGCTCCTGCAACTCCGTCCGCATGGCAGGCACGCGGAATGCCCCATCAATCAATGAGGTGCCGCGATAGAGCGTTTTCACAACATCCAGCTCCTCTTTCACATGGGGGAGCGCCGGGAAGTCTTGTACCGCTTCCGTGATGCCCAAGGACAGCATGCGAGTATTGGAGCGATCAATCGGACGCAAATCCGTCAGATCCATCCCAGGAGTGACCGCCACCGCAAAACGCTTGATGAGAAACTGCTGCCCGTCATGGAGCGCGGCGATCGGAATGGTCCGGAGCGGTCCATCCGGAACAAACACCAGGGTGTCAATCTTCGAGGTTGCCAACTCCTGCTCGAGCGGCGAAATAATCCATCGATACAGTTGTTGGCTATGGGGAAGATATGCGCGAGTGGTGCGATCTTGCAGCGTTCGACGAAACGCGCGCACTTCATCCGTCAGTTGATCAACGGGCACAGGAGTCGCCACCCGCCTCCAGCTCCCATCAATCGACACCAGCAACTCTAATCGGTCTGGAAGAATGATGGGATACACGATCGCCGCAGTCTTGGGAATGGTACCTGCCCCCGTGGCACGAGATCGTGCAGACCGCACGCATTCATCCTTAAAATAATCCTGGAGCTCAGCCACCTTATACTGTTCTGAAATATCACGGGCCTGGATCAGGAACGTCTGTTCCTCTTTCGGATCGTGACTCGCCACGGCACGTCTCAGCAGAAGGTCGGCCAGTTCATAAAAGACCGGGCCGACTGAATCACGAAACGAATGGCGCCGCCCGCGATAGCCGGAAAACTCCTGACGAATTGGCCGTACGGTCTCCACCGCCTGTTGGTACGCGTGAATTGCATCATCAGATTTGCCCGTCGCGGCAAGAATCCGTCCCGTCTGCCAGTGCCACCGATACAGCGACTCCGGCGCGGTCACTTGTTGTGCTGTAAACACAGCCCGGCGAGTCAGATCAAGAGCTTCCGGAAACTGCCGCACCTGCTCACGGAGCTGTCCGAGGTAGCCAAGCGCGTATGATTCGGCCGTGCGATCCCCGATACGAGTGGCGATCGCAGCTGCCTCTTTGAGAAGCTGGTCCTCACGAGTTCGGAACCCCTGCTGATCCGATTCGGAAGGCCGGGCAGGTCGCGGCATAACACCCGCGCTGAGTTCTTGCTTCGTCACGGCTGGAGCACTACCACCTGGCATGGGCTTGCTGGACAAATCCTTGAGACGAACACCGCGCGAGCCAGGGGGAACCGCCGAATCCAACCGAGCCAGCATGATCTGCTCCGGTCGGACCTGTTGGCGCAAGTCCTCATAGCCGAGTGCGAGATTGAGCAACCCAAACGCTTTACCGTGGGAGTCAGGCAAGTCCTGAAGCTGCCGATACGCTACCTCCAGACGATCCTTGGCCTGAATCACCTCCCCAAGATCGATCGACGCCATGGCAGCGTTAAGCATGGCCGTCGCGCTGAGCTCCTCTTGCCCCGACTCACGAGCAAGAATCGTCCCTTCCAAGTAGGCGCGAATCGCACCCGACGCATCACCCTGTGCGCCGAGCGTGTTTCCCAAATCATTCAGCAGAATGGCCACGAGCGAAGAAGGCCCGTCTTTTCTGGCAAGCGACAGTGCATCAGAGAACAACTGCAGCGCTTCGCGATCATGCCCCAAGGCGGCGTGTGCTTTTCCGAGCTGACCAAGTGTGGTGGCGAGGAGGCCCGTCTCACTCACCGGCGCAGCAAGCCGACGCGCTGTCTCAAGTGCGATGATGGCATTCTGATACTGGCCCATCTGTTGAAGCGCGTAACCCAAATGAATGACCGCCTGTACTTGATGACTCGTCTCTTTCTGTCGTTCGTAGAGTGACGCGGCCTCCGTCCAGGCGAGCGCAGCATCAGGAAAACTTCCAGCCTGTTCATACAAATACCCGGCTAGCTCCCAACTCTCAGCTGCCTTCGAGAAGGCTCCGGCAGAGTGATGTTGAGAGGCAGTACGTTTGGCAGCACGGGCTTGATCGAGAAAAGAAGAGAGTCCGCTGGACGCCTGGTCAGATCCTCCATTGTGTCCCTCATGCGCGAGGAGGGCCGAGGGTTCCATTAACAATGGAACACCGACGCATAACGTCGCGAGGATGACCACACTGTTCCACAGTCGCCATCGAAACATGATCGGCCTTGCCTGTTGCATAGGGACCTCCATTGCTACGATCGACAGCCAGTCTGGAACTGAAACTGGGTTGATCCCACTCCGCCAATACCAATCAGGCCCAACCGAGCAGCAACTAACGTCGGCTCCAGTGCTCTCTGCGAGCTGGACATGAGCCGATGTATAGGAAGCAACGGACTGGGAACATAGCCACCGGGAATTTGTGGCACGCCATCGCGACCGGTTTGCACAAAACTGCTGAACTGCCCTTGTGGATCCGCCGCGCAGCGGTCCCCCGACAACGCAGGTTGGCTATAGGACACTTTCAACGGCACCAGCGTACCGCCTAGCACTTGAATCGGACTCGCGATATTGATGCGTCCAGGCACCCCCGCCGGCCCCGCCGACGCATCCAACGCGCTCGACGGACTGACCAGCACCGCTCCCGAGGCCACGATGTTTATGTTGCCCCCTGCACCAGCGTTCGCATTCGCCAGAAGTTGACTGTTCTGGATCGACACCGCTACTGGATCGATCGAGATATTGCCACCATTGGAGCCCTGCTGCCCTTTGACGGAACTGGTGAGCTGGCTATCGAAGAGGCTGATCACATTCGGCGCCGTCAGTTTGATGTTGCCGCCGGAGGCTTGGTCGGCAGAGGTGGTGACGGTCGTATTCCGCATGACGATGTCATTCCCAGATGTGAGTGCAATATTGCCGGCATTCTTGGATCCGGTGGTTTTGGCCAAGACCGTCGTCCCATTCGATAGCTGCACATCGCCGGCTGTAATCGACACATTGCCACCGGCACCTGTCTTGGCCTCGCTGGACACGTTGCTGGCCTGACTGGAGAACAGCCCCTTAATCTGCAGATTCACACTGCCGGCATCCCCGGTTGCACTTCTCACTCCCCTACTGCTGATCAGAGCACCGTCTGTCAGGGATACTTGATTCGCCTCGATCGTGACGCCCCCAGCCTTTCCGGCAGCTCCCGTGTTGGTAAAAATGCTGCCTTTCTCAAGCGTTAGAATCGGCGTGGTGACCAGTACTTGTCCCGCAGCCTCGCGGCCTGCAGTACTAGCCGAAATTCGGCTAGGATCCCCCTTCCCACTGCTTCCAGTCAGTCGAACCTGTTCCGTCGCCCTAATCGCCACCGCCCCGCCCAAACCGGCGTCCACCGTATTACTATCGACACTTGAGCCACCGGTAATATTCAACCGCGCCGCTTGCACTGTCACAGATCCGGCCTGCCCTGCACCACTTGAGCTTGCCGTAATAGACGCCTCATCCGTCAGTGTCAACGAAGGAGCCGACAAAGAAATCGCACCTGCTTTTGCAGCCCCCAGAGTGGAACTGCTGATCGTAGATCCGTAAAGCTCAAGCCCCTCCGTGGCCGCGATCACAAGGCTCCCTCCTTTACCGTTCGTAAAGGTCCCATTTTGAATCGTCGCGCCCGCGGTAAGAGAGGCATTGCGTACAGCGATATCAATACCTCCAGAACGCCCACGGTTAGGAAGAATTGCGCCAGTCGATGGATCAACGAGGCCCGAGAGCCCTGAGATGGTACCGCCTCGCATCGTCAAGGTCGGAGTTCGGATGATCACTTGGCCGGCGTCCCCATCCCCGAACGTATCAGCGGACACGCTGCCAGCATTTGCAATCGTCACGCTGTCGGCTGCCTGAATCGTGACCGTCCCACCAGAGGCGTTACCACTTNNAGGCGTTACCACTTGTCGAACTCGTCACCCGTGCACCGCCGTCGATGGTCACATGTCGACCATCTAACATCACATCGCCAGCTCGCCCACTAAAACTTGTGAGACTGCCACTGGAAATTTCTCCTTGATCCGCAATGCTGATTAAAGGGGCCGTGATAGTTACCTTGTCTCCAGCTCCAGACCCCACTGTTGAACTGGCAATCACGCTCCTAATAACATCCACATTTCCTATCCTCACCAATCCACTCACCCTAACAGCTTCCGTCGCCATAATGGTTACCAGTCCGGCATTCCCTTGCCCAAAGGTGGCGGTCCTGATGCCGGCCCCATTAGTGATATCAACAGTCGCCGCATCGATCACAAGGGCGCCGGCATTTCCCGCACCAACCTGATTCTCGTTCACCGAAGAGCCAATTTGGGACAATGGATCCGTGAGGCTAAACGACGATGCACTGATCGATACGTCACCCGCATTTCCATTGCCACTGGTGGAGGAGAGGATCTTCGCTTGGCTGGTGACACCCAGCGTGCCACTCTTGATGACGATATCTCCGCTGCGTCCGCCCCCCACTGTGTCAGCGCCGATGCCTGAGCCATTCTGGAGTAGAATACCGCCGGCCACAATCACAATATCTCCGCTGCGCCCACCCGCACTCGTATTTGAGCTTATGCCGAAGCCGTTCTGAACCAGGACGCGGCCAGCCACATTGAGATCCACCGCCGTGGCTGCGCCACTCACATTTCCCAACGTATTGGCCGCAATAAATGACCGATCCGACGTCAAGCCGCCCGCTCTGATTTGGACCATGCCTCCTGGATCACCACTCGTGTTGAGGATAGCCACCTTTGACAAGGTGATATTCCCGAGCTGCGAGAAGCCGTCGACCTTCAAGTCAGGTGCGCCCCCGTTCGTCGTCCCAATCACCGCTTCGCCCGCAGAGGCGACGCTCGCGAGCTGAATTGTCCCGCTAGGAGCAAACAGAAAACCCTCGGGAATGTTCGTGGTCTCGTTGAATCTCCCTGCAATTTCGAGATCGCCACCCACCAATGATAGTGATTGCCCAGGTGCGACGACGAGAGCACTGCCCTGGATGGTAATCGGCCGAGGAGCTGTGAACCCAAACGCCGCGACCGGTGCCATGTTGAGCAATGCATCCGCCGGTCCTGGCAGCACATTGAACCGAGTGCCATCGGTCATCCTCAGATAGTCGGCCGTGCTGATGTTGACTGAGCCGCCTACGTTGAGAGAGGCCGTCGGCCCAAAGAGGAACCCCACCGGATTGATAAGCCATAAGTTGGCTTGGGGAAAATTCGTGGCAGTGTCGAGCGTGCCGAAGATGTTGGAAATATTATTACCCGTCACTCGACCAAAGATATTGTCGATTGTCATACCATCATAAGGCGTGCCGGTGGCATTGCGATGCCGAAACATCGCCGTGTGGTTCGTCCCGACACTGAACTCGCCGAAGCTATGGAACAGATTCGGCCCGTCTCCTGGCCTCGTCCCGCCATCGATGAACGTGGTCGTGCCGGTGCTACTGATGGTTGTGTTCAAACCCGAAGACGTAATGTTCGTCGTTTGTGCGTGCAGCGAAGCTACCTGCCCCCCTACCACGGTATCGAGGACACCACATAGGATGCTGGTCACCACTCCACGTTTCCAGGAGGCCCATTGCAGTGCGCCCCGTCTTGTCTGTCGCATACGAACCTCCCTACTAGGATCGACAGCCAGACTGGAATTGATAGTGAGTCGATGCCCTCACGCCCATACTGGCGAGGCCCAGTCGCGCCGCGGCGAGCCTTGGCCCCGGCACATCTGACATGAGGCGATTCAGAGAAAGCAACGGACTCGGCGCGTAGCCACCAGGAATCTGGGGCACGCCATCACGACCGGTTTGCACAAAGCTGCTGAATTGGCCTTGTGGATCCGCCGCGCAGCGGTCGCCCGACAAGGCGGGCTGACTATAGGAAACCTTTAAGGGCACCAGCGTGCCACTCAGAAATTGAATAGGAGCATTGATATTGACGCTGCCACTGATCCCGGCGGGGCCGGCTGTTGCACTCAGCTGACTATTCGGATCAACCAGCACGGCTCCCGAGGCCACAATATTGATGGTGCCTCCCGAACCGGCGTTGGCGTTCGCCAGAATTTTGCTATTCTGGATCGCTACCGCAATCGGATCGATAGAGATATTGCCGCCGTTGGAGCCTTGCTGACCTTGGACAGAACTGGTGAGCCTGCTATCAGCGATGAAGATCGTGTTCGGAGCCTTGAGTGTGATGTTGCCGCCGGAACCATCCGGCGAATTGGTGGCGATATGACTATTCTTGACTTGAATGTCATGACCGGCCGTGAGCCGGATCTCCCCGGCATTGCCGACACAAATTCTGCACTGACTGATAGCGTCTTTGCCAGTAGTTACACCGCTCGGAGCTTCTTTAGCGGCACGCTCGAGTTGCTCCAGAACCTCAGGAGCAACAGGCAGTGCTGCGCTGGTAATTTTCCCATTCTGAATCCGAAGATCATGACCGGCGTTGAGCACAATGTTCCCAGCTTGGCCGGCCCAGGTAAACTCGCTGGTGATGGTCGAGCCAGCCGTGACAAGAATCCCCTCTGTGGCGTGAATAGAGATCGTCCCTGCCCTGCCATCCCCAAAGCCTGGTGAATCTCCGGGAAAAGAAGGCGGAAAGGCGGGAGCCGCCTCGGATCTGGAATCAATGGTGCCGCCCTGGAGATGGACAGAGCCAGCACGAATACCAATATCTCCTGCAGGTAAGTTCTCAATTGAGCTAGTGCGTATTGTCCCTCCCGGTCCCAGTAATAGCGGTCCAGTCAGGTTAAACATAATATTTGCTGCACCTAACTGACTTGGTGCTGCCTCTTCCTCTTTTAGTGTCGTTGAGACTTCACCATTCTTGATTCGAACGGTATCGCCAACAAGCGTAATGTTACCCGTATTAGTGCTCGATCTGGTGCTAATAGTTCCACCATTCACATCAATGACAGGTGCCTGGATGGTGATCACGCCTGTTCCCTGCTCCTGACCCTCGCTCCTAAGCCGGCTATTAGGTCCAAGAAACAGACTCTGCTTCAGATCGAGAATAAGATCCCCTGAACTTGCATCAGCCTCAGCCGATGTTTTAATTTCTCCATTTTTGATAAGCACACGATTGCCAAAGATATGGATCTTTCCGCCTACTATCACACCGTTGGTGGCAATATGTCCTCCATCCACCTCCACCACAGGAGCATGAATAATAACATCCCCTCCTTCCAAAGATGATGCGCGGATACCTCTCCCCTCTCCTCCAGTTATTAGCAAGCGACTCGCGAGATTGAACTCTAGCGATCCGCCACTTGTACTACGAAGCTCAGACGCAATGGAACTGTTCCTCATCGTTAGCGCATCGCCAAAGAAACGCATCAGAGATCCAGCCGAATGTCCTAATGATATGGTGGTGTTTTCCAACGCGATGTGGCCAAGTGTGGTGCCTGCTGAAATTTGAGAACTGACGCCAATGACCTCTCCTTCAGGGACGAGTCGCACTTCTCCGCCTGAAACTACGCTGGCCAGTAGTACGGTGCTCGGTACAGTATCTGCACTCACATTATCTAAAGATAAATTGAGTTCCGCCCCGGTGAACATAATATTGCGAGCCACCAAGGAAAAGCCCGTAAGTGAGGGCAGATCAGTATCAGTGAACTCAGGCTTGCCGAACTTGCTGCCATTGATGGTAATGCTGCCAAAGGTGGGGCTCTGAGTCGTCCGTTCCAAAAACCCAAAGGCCGCCACTGGTTCCATCGACAAGACCGAGTTCTCTAGCGGATCAGAAAAGAACAGCTTGCCATCGGTCATCTTCAAATAATCCGCCGTGCTGATGTTGACTGAGCCACCCACATTGAGCGAGGCCGTCGGGCCAAAGAGGAACCCGACCGGATTGATGAGCCACAAGTTGGCCGTGGGAAAATTCGTGGCGGAGTCGATCGTGCCGAAGATATTGGAGATGCTGTTCCCGGTGACGCGGCCGAAGACATTTTGGATCGCCGCGCCATCGTAGGACGAGCCGGTATCATTGCGATTCCGGAACAACGCCGTATGGTTCGTCCCGACACTGAACTGCCCAAAGCTGTGGAAGAGATTGGGCCCCCCGCCTGGCCTGTTGCCGCCATCGATGAAGGTGGTCGTCCCACTGCTGCTGATGTCCGTGTTCAGACCTGAGCCGGTAATGTTGGTCGTTTGGGCATGAAGATGGTCTGACAATACTCCCAAGAACAGCATGGTGGTGGCGCTTACAACTATTCCTACTTTCGCCATCTTCACAATCTTTGTTTTCATGATGGACTCCTCAAGCTTCGAAGGCGCACCCGTCAACGGTAGATAGTCCGCTCAGAATGCCGATAGTACAACCTGCAAATGGATGCCGTGGTCTTGTAAGTTGCCGTTGCCGATCTCCAGACGATTGAGCTGCTTGCCGTAGTAGAGTTCAAACCGACTGTCCTTCCAAGGGATGTTCCAGATCACGCCAGCGCCGACACTCGCCAGTGTCCTCGGACGCAACGTCCCTATTTCAGAACTCCAGGAATGGCCAAAATCCAAGAAGGGCACGACGAAGAGGACATGCCTTTCTCCACTACTGTAGACAGGAATTCGCGCTTCTAAAGAAGCCAGCACTGCATTGTCTCGCACTAAGGCAAACTCACGATAGCCACGCACGCTATAGCGTCCGCCCACGGCCAATTGCTCGAGCGGGAACACATGGTCTGGAGTCAGCTGTGCAGTAGTTTTGGCAATCAGCTGGGTTCGCAGCAATTCCACCTGACGCACCCATTGGGCTTCGCCCAGCCAGGCAAAAAACCGGCCATCCGCTGAGCCATTGACTGCGCTACTGGTGCTGGAGCCGAGCACATCCCCGAATCCAACTGAGAATCGCGACAGGAACGCGACGACCTGCCGGTCTGTTCGATAGAGATATTCCTGCCCGAACCGCAGGGCCGAGATCCGAAAGACGCCATTTGTTGCTCCGGCGGTGAATTCAAACGGCGAGCCTAAGAGAAACGACCGGTTGGTTTGGTGTTCGCCCGTAATCGACACCGCCAATTCATGCCGAAGTGATCGCAGGAGTGGCTGACGCAACCCAATCCGATAGCCTTCGGCACGGTTTTCGATGTCCAAGACGTTGAACGGTTCTTCTCTCACGGCAAAGGCAAAGCGGCGGTATTGGAACGACAGGGTGGTATCGGTGGGATGGATGGGAATTGCATAGTTGACAGTCACCACGGGATGCGCCCCACTGGACCCCGCCGCATAGACGCTGAGTTGGTCCCCAAAACCCGTCACGTTCTGATGTTCGACACTGAGAAATCCCTGTTCCGCACCCACGGTCGGAGAGAGGTAATTGTTGAACCCCAGACGAACCTTGAACGGATTTGCTTCCGTCACTCGGAGGTTCAGGTGGCTTTCGCCTAGAGCCAACCCAGGCTTCAGGTTGGCATTGAGGCGTGTGAACCGAGGATCAAGCTGCAGCAGTTGCAAGTGCTCCTGCAGCGCAAGCACATTCACAGGAGGACCGGCTCCCCGCTCGACGCGCCATCGGATATAGGGTTCGCGAAACCAATAGTTATCCTCGACGTCGATCTTCGCCAGACGGCCTTCGATGATTTGGATGATCAGCACATTGTCGGTGAGCTCCTGGTCCGGCACGATCGCCCCCGACGTGGCGTACCCGCGGTCGACATAGTAGCGGGTCACGGCGAGGCGCAGAGCCTCGATGTCTTCGGTGGTGAGATCCTGCTTTTTGATGAACGGCTCCGTCACACCTCGCAACTGTTCAGCGGTGAAGACGGTGTTCCCCTGCAGGGCGATATCTTTGACGGAAA
>CXWL01003472.1_pt1 | contig 14886 bp, 19 predicted proteins | sample 590931 | NCBI WGS metagenome assembly CXWL01 (sample SAMEA3498368, study PRJEB10139) | groundwater metagenome | biome: water well; material: biofilm material | place: Germany | collected 2015-04-27 | reverse complement strand
CTGGCCTAGGACATTGCCCTTTCAAGGCAGTAACACGGGTTCAAATCCCGTTGGGGACACCACGCTCGGTGACACACCGGCAAAGAGACCGGGGAGGAGTTGCAGGTAAGAACCTCGTCCGGTCACCCGGTAGCCCTTCTTTCCCGTCTCGTCTTCAAACGCTTCAAACTGTAGGGGTTGGTCCAAGAGCTTCCGGAGGATCTGACGGGCTTCTGTCCGTTGGCGGCCAAGAAGCCCTTTGGCATCGGCCATTCGGTGATGAAGCTCCCGCTTCAGTCGCGCTTCGTCCAGTGAGACTACATCGGCAGGCCTGGTGAGCCGGTCGAGTTCGGCGATCAAGTCTTTCTTCCGGGCTTCCTCGGCCGTCAGCTTGGCAAGGAGCGGATCCATATGCTGACCCTTGGCGATGGCGTCGACCAGATTCTTTTCATACGCCTCGACCAATGACAGCTCCCGCTCAATGCTCTGTCGGCGGGTCAGGCGGTCCGTATCGCCTGCCCGGAGCTGAAGCAGGGCCTTTTCGATGGCCAGCTCAAGAATCCGCTCATCGAGGGCTTCCCCGATTGCATGGAGGAGGGCTTTGTCGATCCGGTCCTGATTGATCCGGACGGCATTCTGACAGATGGCTGCACCTCGTTTTCGGTGATACGAACAGCCGTATGTCCGGCCCTTCCGCCTCGCGTAGTCTTTCCCAAGGGCTTCGATGGGACCGCCACAGTGTATGCATCGAGCCAACCCACTCAGGAGATAGTCCGATTGTTTATCCCGGAAGACGGCTTTCCGTTGATAGCGATCGCTCAGGCTCTTGGCTTCTCTGAATCGTTCCTGGACAGCGATCCACAGTTCTTCGGGCACAATGCGAAGAGCGGGTGCGTCGACGGTAATCAGGTCTTCAGCGGCCCGGCGCCGTCGGCACTTAGTTCCGCCTCGCTCAACTTTCTGCAATTCGCCCCACACTATGACGCCGCGGTACAGAGGCCGTAGCAGAATCTCCCGAATCGCGGTCGGGCACCATCCGGTGTTGCCGCGTGGAGGGGATATCTGCTCTTCATTGAGCTGCTTGGCAATCCGGCTTAGCCCCATTCGCTCTTGGAACATTTCGAAGATTCTGCGGACCACGGCGGCTTGGCTTTCATTGATGACCCGGAGGACATGCAGCCGGCGGCCGTCAGGAGTTTGTACTTCCTGATTGTCGTACCCGAAGACCTTCCCGCCCGTCACATGCCCGGCCTTGGCTTTGCGAAGCATGGCATCATAGGTGCGTTGCTTGGCCCGTTCGCGCTCCATCTCAGCTGCAAACCCGGTCAAAGACAGCATGACCTTATCGAGTGCGCTATCCAAGGTCCGTTCACGATCTTCGAGGTAGAAGAACACCCGGACGCCGGCATCCATGATTTGCTTGAGAGCGTAGGCGGTTTCAATTTGTTCACGGCCAAGACGGGACTCTTCGGACATGATGAGGAATTGAAAGGCCGGACGAGGCTTGAGCGCATTCATGAGCCGGATGAACCCCGGACGCTTCACAAACTCAGCGCCGCTAATACCATCGTCCACAAAGATCAGCTCTTCGGAAACCTGCCAGCCTTTCTTGAGCGCGTAGGCTTTGGCGTGCTCAATCTGCCGGGTGACAGACTTTTCTTCGTCACTCAGGCCGGTCTGTTCGGTGGATTTCCTGGCGTAGAGGGCGGCAATCATGTCTTGACTCCTTCGACCTTGCGGAGTTTGGCTTATGTCTCTTTTGTAAGAAATTGACAGAAATCAGCAAATGACCAAACTAAACAAACTGCGCTGCTGCGGCTTATCTTTTTTGCAAGATCAGCGTCGTCTGTTACAAGAATATCGGCGTTGCCCGCTGCAGTAGTAGCGATCAGCGCATCATGGCCACCGCCTCGGCCTCCTGTCCAGGCTTCAGAAAGGCTGATTCCGGTGTGAGCGCCATCTCCCCAGCTAGATTCTCCCCAAGCGGAAATTCCCCACAGGCTGCCTTCTGTAGCTACATCTCTCTTGGGAAGTGAGTCGTATGTTTTGAGTAATTGGGCCTTCCTGGCAAGATCCCTCGTAGCCGCCAGCTGGTCACGTACCACATGGTTTCCAATGATGATCAATCGTGAACGCTCGGCAGCAATCCCAATGGCTCTTACAATCTCGTCGGAATCGGCAATCCGGTTCACTGCGTCTGTATCAAGTGCTATGCGCAACACTCCAACCTCATCTACCTGCTCACTTAACCAATTCTGTTACCGGTACCATCAATGCCTTTGCCAGCCTCCTCAAAGTGCTGAGCTGCGGATCGTAGTGCCCAGTTTCCAGCTTTCCGATATACCCGAGCGTCAGACCTGCGCGTGTTGCCAGTACGGCCTGCGTTAGGCCTTTATCTTTTCGAAGCGATTTGATTCGTTTTGCGAGTGATGCCATGTTCATAGTTGTGTTCTATAGTGCATATACTGTCAAGAGAGCAATTCGCTAGCGGGCAATTCTCCGATCGGATGCTCGTTGAGATCCTTGACGAGGGCCGAAGCCAAGAGATTCGTCACTTGATCAACCAAGCTGGCCGGCCAGGAGGATGACGACGTGAAGGCGAAGTCTAGGGAGACCAACTGAGCCCGGTGGCTTGTTCTCGCACGTATGGCCGTCTCTTTCATATGTGTCATATGTGTCATCGCGTCATATCGGGGTTAACTGGCCCTGGCAGGGATGGCCTACATACTTCAATTCAAGCGCGTCCCGCATGACACGCGGCGTCCAATCGAGTACGCATGGGCCGTGCAGGTAGATCGTCTGTCCATCGACCCCGCTCCACATCACGGCCGGGTCCTGAAGGAACCCGCCACAGTGAAAGCACCGATGCCCGGCGGCAGAGAGCCCAAAGGGGTTCTCTGTCATCTCGGACATGTGGCGTGTGAGGCTCATGCGGTCAACGTTCCCACGGGGCAGCCACAGCGGGAACTGCTTCCTTGTAGCGGCCGTTTACGTGATCAAGCTGGAGATCGAGGGCGCCCACTTTTCCAACTTCTCGAAAGCGAATCTTTTGCACGTAGAGTTTAACGGGAGCTGAGGGCTCATTGACGTCTCGCCACACTGTCAGGCAGTTGTCGGCCTTGTTGCGCCAGTGGGCTGACCCGCTGATATCGTATGGGGTTGGGACCGGATACGAACCATCCTCTCGGCGATAGAGCTTCTGAGGATGAGCCACCAGCCAGACATGGACGCCATAGGCACGAGCAAACCGGCGAATTTGCCCGAGAGCTACGCTCACCGCTTCTGTTTCGGTTTGATGAGGTGGCCGGGTATGGTCGAACTCGTTCCACGGATCGAGAACCAGCCCGCGAATCCCATGCCGGACGACGAGACTTTTTGCCCTCGTGAGAAGTCCTTCGATCGTGAGGTTTTCCTCCGGAGCGACGAAGACGAAATGCTGGTGTAGCCATTCCAAGGATGGGAGGAGTTCTTCTTTCGGGAGTCGCTGCAACGGGCCTTCTCGAAACGGGAAGCCGCTATACTGCTCAATCAGCTTCGCGACATGCCGTGAGACCGGGAGGTTTTCAGGGGAGCAGATGCCGAAGCTCCAATCGTGTTCCCGTGCGAGGTTTACGATTAGCGCGTCGAGAAACTGAGACTTGCCGTGTGATGGGATTCCGGTGACGATCGTCAGTTCTCCCGGCCTGACCGTGTAGTGCATGTCCACACTCAGCCATCCCGTGCTGACGCCTCCCTGTAGCCCTTCCCGGTAGAGGTTCATCACATCGTCGGCGAGATCGGCGACCGTGAACACGCCGTCGAGGGGAACGGGCTTCGCGTGTGCGATGCACTCAGCCAAGGTATTGTGGCCATGATGAAGTAGGACGTCGTTCGCGTCTTTGCAGCCCTCTGGCCAGGTGACCCGCCAACAGCGTTCAGGTCCTAATCGCCGAGCGAGTTCTTCTTCCAGCGTTTTCCCAGGGGCGTCGTTGTCTACGGCGAGGACAATCTTTTTGAGCGGACTCAACTGCTCAGCGCAGTTCACCAGGTATTCAAACTTCGTCTCGCTGGGTTTCGAGCCTGCTGGCGGGGCTCCGTCTGGCACACTGACAGCGTTGCAGATCCCCGCTACGTTCAATGCGAGCTTGTCGCATTCGCCTTCGACGATCACGGCCCAGTCTTCGGTGAGATCATCAAGGCCGTAGAGAATCTTCTCCGCGTCCTTCACTTGCCGGAAGTGTTTGCCTTCCAGTGTGCGGTACTTCACATTCACCACTTCACCGTTGCGGATATACGGGAATGCGAGGCAGGCCGTTTCCTCTTCAAGCTGCGGCATGTAGGCGGATTGGACCGCGATGCCGTGGCGAGCCACGATAGCCTCAGGAATGCCGCGCTTGGCGAACCAATTCAGGACGACGGGTGGGACGACAGATGGTTTCTCGAAGTGTGGCTTGACGGTCCGCTTGGGCGGTCGGGATTTTGATTCCTCGCCGGACTTCAGTGAGCCCCGCCAATCGCAGTGATGGCAAAGCCAGACACCCCCGACGGTATTGACCGAGAGACACCGGGCCTTGGCTTTCTTCCGGGTATGCGAACACTGCGGGCAGGTCGTTTGGACTTCCATCCCGGAACGCCCGCCCAGATCAATCTTGAAGTCGTCGAAGGTGTTCACAGTGGGAGTGGCTCCTTTCGTTGAACAGCGGCTTGGTACTCATCGTCCCAACGCTCCTGGTGTAGCCAGGTGGCTGGCATGGGGACAAATTTCCCTCCCTGGTCTTTCCATTTCGGCGTCTGTTTGGCCTGGTCGATTTTGGCCAGCATAAGACCAAGGAGGACATCGTCAGGCCTGTGCTCCTTCCACCAGCGGCGGCATGCGCCCTTGCCTTCCTTCTTTGGATAGGCTGCCCAGAACACCTCGAAGCTGGGTCCGTGGCCGTTGACTTCGACCTTGCCGCACAATTCCTTTCTCTCTCTATAAGAATTAAGAGAAGATGAAGAGTTGCGTTCCGGTTGGTGCTTTGGTTCAGCCACGGTTGAACCGTGGTTAAACCGGTGTTGAGCTGATCGCTTTCCCTTTTCTGATTGTGATTTCCGATACTTACGTTGCTTTGCGGATTCATGTTTGAGGCGTGCAGACACCAAGCAGCCGCTTTTCTGCTCAAAGATCGGGTCGGACTCGCATTGAATTTCTTTGCGCAACTCCAACCACTGTTCAACCGCGGTTCCTAAACCGCGGGAAAGTAAGCTGTTGTCGTCCTGAATTGAGCATTGATCCTTGCTGTCAGCCCACATGAAGCAGAGGAGCTTCAGATAGGCTCCCTGCGCCGCGAGGCTCATGCGCTGGACTCGGAAATCGAGCCAATCCTTCGGGTAGAACTGAAAGGCTGGGGCGCGGTTCATTTCAGGCCTTCCTCATGATGCAGCTGAACGCTTGAAAGCCCGACGGTCCTTGGCATCCAGCAATACCGCATGAACAAGCACTCTTGTTCATTGAAGAGGCAATCCCACTGAGCCCTACCTCAATGACGCGAGCCCCCTCGCCCACGGTACTCGTGCGGTGGTCTTCGAGGGCATATACTGCGGTGCCTGCGTTCGTCTTAATTGGTTTGATCTCGTGTTCTGTTTCGGATGGGGCGGTCATCACCATCGGACTCTTGAGTTCGGGACTTGATGGGGTAGGTATTGGTGTGGGCTGCTTTTCGCGGTTGGTAGCGGTCTCCTGTTCACCAATCTGCTTCTCGTGCTCCTCATGGATCTGCCCTAGTAGGGCTAGTGTCTTGAACCGTCGGCGCTCCTCAGGTGTCATGTCTCCCCTACCGTCCTCGATGAGGTAGAGTCTGGCCAAGTCGCAGTTGATTTGCTCCGATCGGTTGCCGCTTCGCTTGTCCAGCCGGGCGAGGATCGAGGGATGGAGCGTGATGCACACAGGTTTTCTCAGGTACGGGTTCTTGCGTCGGAGCGTGGGTAGTGTCGTGGTCTTCATCTTCATTGGTCCCTCGTTAGTTTGGTTGAGTTATTCAGCTCGGGTAGAATGTCCAGCGGGGTTTGGTGATCCACATATGGTTGCCGTTCTGTTATGCCGCGCTTGAGGTGGGCGTCATGAGTTTGAGCAGGGCTCGGTCTGCGGCCAAGAGGTGCGGCCGGATTGCCATGAGGGCTACAAAGTCGTAATCGCGCCCCGGAGCGGTACTATTATCCAGGGTGATCCGATGCAGGCCGACTGCTGAAAAAGTGATCTTGATCATGGGTGCTTACCTCCTTACTTAAAGAACGGGGGAAGGCCTGATCAAAAATTAACCCTGTCGTGAAAATATATTTTCGAGGGGAAAGAAATACTGTGGTTTGGAGGCAGATATTAGGGTTTGTGATCTGTGATGATGTGTAACTAGTTGAAATTAAACGTTACGAAAGTCAATCGCTAGAGGATTGAGAATACGGAGGATGGGGGTAACTACGGGAAGGATTGAGGCGTTACTCGCTCCGGTGTTTACGCAAGTAAGTCCCCAGTGTATCTAACCGCTTGCGCAGAGCTGGCGCACTGATCCCGGCGGCTTTGGCCGCCTCCTTGTCGGTCTTACCGTCTTTGAGGGCTTCGAGCATCCTTTCCCCTCTTGGTCCCCAGCGGTCGAAGGCGGTGCAGCGTAAGCGACTAGCGGCCTCCTGGTTCTCTTTCTCCTCTTCTTGAGCCTCAATTTCCTGCTCCGCGTTAGGGCGATCGCATACCAATGTTTCTGGGTCGATGCAGGAAGAATTCTCGTCGGGCCCCCCAGTGGGGATATGCTGTACTGCAGGCTCTACCGTTCCAGCTTTTTTGGCCTTTCGCCCTCCTGAACCACCTCGCTTTTTGGCGTCGGCCCTGTCGCGTCCTGCTCGTTGTTTGGCATGAGCTGCGTCTGGGAGAGCTGTTTCGAGCCGCCCGAGGATTCCAGGGGCAATCCTCGCAAAAATCTTGAACGCCGAGTCGTGGGCAGCGTCTCGCCACACGCGATTTATCCCGTCGGCGCCTTCCATTCCCCGTATGGGCAGCTCGGGGATCTTTGGGACCTCCATCATCAGACCGGAATCCGTCTGCCCTCCACTGTGGAGCAACTTAACAATCCTTTCCTCGGCACGAGACTTCTTTGCCGTCGCGCCCAGGATCGCCACGGATTCTTTGTCCGCGACTTCTTCGTCCGTGGCTTCTTCGTCCATGGCTTCTTCGTCCATGGTGCGGGCTAACTTACGTTTCACGGTATGTCGGAGAGTTGTATCCATCGCATCCAGGAATCGCCGGAGACGGACCTCGTGCGGTTGTGCAGGACCTGCCGTTAGACCTGCCCACGCCTTGAAAACGAGATGGTGGCGGCCTCGGCGGCTAAGTTCTCGAAGGCAGTTGATGCGGTGGGTTTGACAGGAAAGGAAATAGAGTGGCACTTGCAGCGTGTCGGCATGGTCCCAATCTGTATGCTGTTCACGCCATATGCGCCAAAGATCGTGCAGAGCTGCAGGCGTGTTAGACGTCAAGAATAGGCCGACCACCCGCATCACAAGAAGCGGATCAGAATGATCTCGGGAGCCAAACACGCGTGCAGCCATCTCCACGGCGTGAGCATGCGACATGATGAAAGACCAGAGTAGCCTTTCTGTATCGAGGGAGGAAAGAGCCGGACCTGCGTGTGCTATCGCCTGGGCTTCATCAAGACAGAAGGCGTAAAGGGAATCGGGGTCAAACGTAGGTGGCGGGGTCTGATCCTGTGGCGTCGGCATCGCGGCTCCTCTCATTTTGGGTCATAGATGCGCCTGTAGCACAGGAGAGTAGGGGAAGCAATAGTAAGCTACAAAGCCCTTGGTGGGCTTGGGTCTGCCGTTTCATGCTTGTCTGCTTACTCTAGAGTTCGTCCATCATGCTATGCGGTAACATGTGCGGCAATCTGGCGCGAGATCTTCTCTCGGCGCAGGATATTCCCCACAGCCTGAGGCGACCATGGAGCGCCGGTTTTTGTAGGAAAGCCTCCGGCTGTCAATGCTGCAGCGATCTTGCGCCTGCCATTCCCTGCTGCTCTATGAGACAGCATGAACCGAAGGCCTTCTTGTTCGTGTGTGTTTGGCAGAAGGTTTTCCCCATCTAGGGCAAGATCGTATCCGTAGGGAAGGCGCCCACTGGTTCGCTTCCCCTGGCTTCGCATGTGAGTGAGTGCCCCTTTCGTCCGTTCTGCAATTTGATCCCGTTCAAACTCTGCCAGAACCGCCAACATGCGGAAGACCATCTTGCCGGCGGCCGTCGTCGTATCAATGCGTTCGCTCAGGCTGGCGAGATCCGCCCCGTTCTTTGCCAGCCGTTCGCTGATGCCGATTGCATCCTTGGTGGAGCGAGCCAGCCGGGAGAGCGAGTAGACGACCAGCACGGCTTTGTGCTGACAGGCCGAGGATAAGGCTTCTTGGAGGCCCGGACGGTTATCTGCTCGGCAGCCAGAAAGTCCGGCATCGACGTGCAGACCAACCAACTCGCAGCTATTGGCTTCACACCAGGCCCGGATCTTTGCCTGCTGAGCGTCCAGGCTCACACCGTCCGTCACCTGGCCATCCGTGCTGACTCGTGCGTACCCGATGGCTTTCATCGTGATTTCTCCCCCGGATGGGCAATAACCGGGCGGTCATTGCACAGCGCTTGCTTCGTTTGGGCTTAGGCTGCTGCCTGTGAGCGGGGCCGCGCTTCCAGGCCTTGCAACTTCTCAAGTCCCTCATGGACACAGTCTAAGGCCTGCTCCATTAACAGGGCCGTGTGCCCGATGTCCTCGAACGAGAGTCCCTCAAGGTTTTTAGCCCATGCAAGAACGCCCAGTGTGCGACATAAGCCTCGGATCTGTTGTACCTGTACAAGCAACTCAAAAGAGAGAGGGAGTGCGTTGATCTCTCGATGAGCGGCTTGAGCATCAGGCGTCGTGGTGCGTCCTGCGGGGGAGAGTTTCTTCCGTTGCTTAGGCGCGGCTGTTGTTGTCATGGGTTATTGTCCTTTCTTCCCGGCTAATGGTTGGTTGAGTTCTCGTTCCACAATGCTCCGAATGAATCCGCTGATGCTGGTCCCTTGGCGGCGCAGTCCGTCCAGCTTGGACTTGACCCCCTGGGGGAGTTGAATCAGCACGCGCACCATTTCCATAGCGGGCCCTCCATGCTTTAATAATGATATTAAGATATCGTATGATATCATTGCTGTCAAGGCCAAACTTTGCTACACTTGTCGCCATGACAAAGCCAAACAAAGATACGCGGGACTTTTTGTTGCGAGGGCTCCCGGTTGAGGTAGCGGACAAGCTGAAGGTTGCATCCTCCCTACATCGCAAGCCCATGCGGGAATATATGATCGAGGTCCTAACCTCTCACCTAAAAGAGCTTGAACGGAAGGGTGTCACGCTGACGCTGCCGAAGGAGAAGTGAATGACGTGAAGGCGCAGATACGTCAGGTGGGAACGACAGCAGGACACGAGAAAATCGGTTCAAGAAGGCGACTCTGAGCGAATTGGTGGACAGCTAACGAAGATCAAGGGCCTGTGGGTTATGGAAATAGCAGAGTTGCAGGAATCGTTCTTTGCTTTTCGGGAGCAGTGCATTTGGCTGCGGATCTGTTACAACACGTACTGGACACTCTACGAATCAGGGCAGGAAACCAAAGAGCTACTAGAAACGTCCGCCAGTCTCTTCTTCGGTGATCTCAATCGTATTCTGATTGAGTACATTTTGTTGCAAGCGTGCAAAATCACCGATCCAGAAGACACGAGGGGACGTAAGAACCTGACGGTCGAACATCTCAATACCGCGCTTCGTGTTGCCAGTCGAATGACGGATGAAATCACTCGTCTATCTGACGACCTTTTCCACTATCGGCACGCCGTCAAGGCCGCCCGCGATAGACTCATCTCCCATCTGGACAAGGACGCTATTCTCGCCGGTCGCCCGATCGGAGAACATGCGCAAGAGGAAGTGACAGCATTCTTTGAAAGTCTGTCCGGATACGTGAATGCTGTTGGTGAGGCTGTCGAGGTCGGTCCGCTCGATTTTAAAACAACCGCGGGGGCTGGTGATGTGCTTGATCTAATAGAAGCTTTAAAGCGAGGGGAATCCAGATCAAGCATCAGAGACAACCCAAACCACATACCAGTCAACCGATTGACCACGAGGGTTATCACAATCAATCCCTCGGAAGAGCATCAGCCTGATCTGACTGAGGGATTATTGAATTACCGCCTGACCCGCCGCAACCGCATCCTCCTAAGATCCTAGGGCTGTATCCGCTCGCATCTCCAACCGAATACATGTTTCTTTGTAGCGTATGTGTAGCTGTGCATCGGCGAGGGCTCACCAGCTTATGGTTCGCCTGCTTTACCTCTCTGTGGTAGCTACTATTCTGCTCGCTGAAACCTTCAACGCATGAGATAGCCTGAGAATCACACTCAAGGTGGGAGATTTGAGCCCTCGTTCGAGTTGACTGATGTAGGTCCGATGCACCTCAGCCCGAAACGCGAGTTCTTCCTGGGAGATGCCCAGCTGCTTTCTCCGTCGGGCTACTTCCCTGCCAAAGAGTGCTTCCGGTGAAGACTTTGATCCGCGGGTTCCCATGCCCGCGATGGTGACGACTTGAATACTATCGAGCTACAGACTATAGTATTCATCAGTATTTATCTGATTGGCCGGATAGCCGCGAGATCTAGTGGATCATGATTGGCTCCCTCGAAAAATTGGTGCTTCCGGATATCGAGTCGGTCAAGTATCCCGCTCGTCATCGGCTCGGGGTTATCCTCCGGCTTCGACTTCTCCTGCCCCTCCTTCGTAAGGAGGGGCAAAGATGGGATGGCTGGTGTCAATTCGAGCGTGCCACCTCATTCATGTACCTCACACGAAATCCTGAAGCCCCTCCCCAATGAACTAGTGAGTTGTCACCATTAAATGGATAGTCCTGGTGTAACCATGGCAAGCGTGATGCGGCTGTGTAAATTGGAATGTGTAGAGCGGGAGTAGGGCGGTAAATTGTCTCAGAATTAACGGGTAGAGCTTACTTAAGAACTAGGCTCGAATCGTCACCATGCTGTTGGAAGGGGATATGATGTTTGTACGTCTACTCGTTCTGGTCGTCAGCTTGGCGTTCCTCGCCCAGCCTGTCTCTGCGGAGTTCGTTGGGGAGTTCTACGGTGGCGGGGCTTTTACCAACAACGCCAGTGTGACAGACACGTCCAGCCTAGGTGCAACTGCCACATTCCAAGGGGTCAAGTTCGATGCCTCGGGTACGGTCGGTGGACGGATCGGGTATTGGCTGGATGAAGTTGGCTCACTCGGCGCTTTTGGCATGGGGTTAGACATATTCACATTCAGGACAAACTTGGATCAGCAAACTGTGTCCAGAACCATTACTGCTCCTGGAGTGCAGATTACAGGAACTCACACCCTTCAAGCAGTTAACATCTCCACCGTAGGGATCGGATTTGATCTTCTCCGATTTCGCTTACATCTGGACAAAAGTGACGAGTTCCAGAACGGGCGTGTCCAGCCCTATTTTAGCGTTGGGCCGGCGCTGTTCATGACAAATATTTCCGATACCACTAACTATCGACCTGTAAACCAAAGCAAGAACAATGCGGCATTGGGCGTCAAGGTCGGTGCGGGAATCAATGTTTATGTAACGAAAGCCCTATCACTGTTTGGCGAATACCGGTTCACGCACTTCAACACTGAAGGCACATTCCAAAGCACTACGCTTCCTGCCTCACAGGAAACCTTGAAAACCGATCTAAACACGCATCATCTTGTGGGTGGGATTGCCTTTCACTTTTAGCAGCGTGTCTATTGGATTTTGGTGCAAGAGCTGGGGAAGGAAGATTGGCATCCTTCGGCCAGGAAAGGAAGTCTCAATAGAAGTATGGGCAGCAGGACGCAAACGAGATCTTGAGGTGTGATCGTATTTCTGAAGGGAGGGTTGAGGTGAAGCGAAGGGGGCTGCTCGTTTTGTTGGTACCTGTCATGTTGTTATTCGCCGCGTGCGCCTCGCCAACACTGGAGGCCAAGAAAATGCCCGGTGCGGAGCTGTCGCCGATCAAGACGGTTTTTGTTCAGAGGTTGGCAGCGGATGAACGGGGGATCGATCAACTGATTGTGAATCAATTGACGCGGATGGGGTTTGCAGCGACGAATAGTGTGATCGACCCACCGTCTGATGCAATCGTGACATATCAAGACAGGTGGATGTGGGATATCACCATGTTCATGGTGCAGTTGAATATTCAGGTCCGAGATGGTCAGACCAAGATGGTTTTAGCCAATGGACAATCCTGGCGGCCATCGTTGGAAAGAAAGCGTCCAGAGGAGATGGTGGAGGAGGTCTTAACGGCAATCTTTAAGGGAGAGAAGAAATGATGCGCATGAACTTCCTCTTGGTTCTGTTAATGTTGGTTTGCGCGGGCTGTCCGCTAACGATAAAGCCTGAAACCATGACGTCTCAGGCGGTGGCCCCTGTTCACAAAAGTGCCTCTGAGATTGCCGTAGCTGTGTTTGGGGCAACAGATATTTCGGCTAAGAAGCCGATACACATTGCTGATGAAGATTTCACCCAAGCTCTTGTGTCGTCAATCGAGACTTCAGGTCTATTCCGCACAGTCCTAAGAGATGCGTCTGGGAAGTATCAGCTGCAAGCAACGTTTGTTCAGCTGGATGAACAGATTTTCGGACTCGATATGACGGCCTCAATGGAAGTCAATTACGTGTTGGCGAGTACGACTCCAAAGAAAGTCTTATGGGAGAAGGGGATCTCTACCACGCATACAACAGCGTTTGGTGAGTCCCTGATATCCGCTACCCGGTTACGGCTTGCGACTGAAGGGGCTGCACGTCGGAACGTTGAACAAGCCATTCAGGAAATATCGAAATTGCAGCTTGAGTAAAGGGTGAATGGCAGCGGTGAATCATGGCTGAGATGCTTCTTGTAGGTGGGATAGTTGTTGTGGGGTTGGGTTTCGCTCTGTACCTCTATTGCAGGTGGGAACAGAGCAAGCGGCCCCCCTCGCATTTCCGCTGTGTCCACCACGTAACCGCGTCAGGAGAACCCATATCCTTCCTCCTTGCTCCACGAGATACGACTGAAACATAGGGCTTCTGTCTCATCCAAGAGCCACAGGATGGGTAACCACGGTGCCCCTCGTCATGTCTCTCGGCAAGAAATGTATGAGCTGACGAATTTTTCGCTGTCATGCAGGAGTAGGGGTAGAATTATCGTTCGAAGCGTCAATCTTGCCCCGATCTTGTCCCCTCTGTTACCGGACACGCGTATTCAAGCAAGACCTGCTAGTTGCCACCTTTACCCGGACGCCAGCCTTTGACTCCCCCTCCGGAAGGGCTGTCGCTTTTCCCAAGGGCTACACTGAGGAGCCTTGATGATGGCAGGGTGACGAGTCACATGTTCGCGAAGGGCTTCTTGAACTTCTTCCCACAGCGGTCTCCTCTGATGCCTGGCGAGCGTGTGTACAGCTTCGATCAAGGAGATGGCCAGCCACACATCTAGGCGGCTGCACTGTTCTCCCCTCAACTTCTCGCGGTGTTTTTTTACACGGGTTTTGACATTCATGCAGCCCTCCGTTTCCTTGATAAGATCGCTTTGTTACTCCCCCGCAACTTACTGCTAAACTTCCTGCCGGTATCGTAAATTTCTGCCGTATCGTAACCGGTAACTCGTCAGGCACGAATCCTAGTGGCCGGCTTACACTGAGCCTTGTGACGACTCAAGGCCTTTGCGGTGGACTACGGATCACGCGCCGACAACGCCTCTCGTCTCACTGTCCAGACTTTCCGGCTGCCCCGTGGCCCCCGCTTCGACCAGGACCAGACTTCGAGCATGGCCCCTGCACTCTCCCAGAGCGCGATGAAGCCTTCCTCGTCCAGCTTCGTGCGTCGTGCTGCGTGATTGGCGCCGGTCGTGGCCTGCACGACTAACACCGGCTCGCCAGGTTTCAGCGCCAGGATGTCCACGCCGAACAAGTCTTGTCGGATCTTGGCGTAGGGGTTCCACCGCTCTACGACTTTGGCCCGATAGCCTAGATCGCGGAGCAGTGCCAACGATCTGGCTGTGGGACTACTCAGGGTTTCGCTCCTTGTCCAACTTTTAAAGAGTGCGCAAGGGAGTGAGAGGTTTAAGTCCAGATCCCCTCTCCCCAATCTCACTGGGCCGAAAAGGCCTAGGCTTCCGCTGGCGTTCTGCTAAGTCTACTTGTTCAGGCGTGGGAGGGCGGCCAAATCGCTTGAGATAGTCCGCACGGAACTGTAGGCCCTCAGGCTCTACGGCTGCATCTATGTAGGCCTGCGCCTGTTCGACGGTCGGTTGAGAGAACTCTGGAACCTTACTGATAAGTCCCATGCTGGCCCCTCCTTGTGGTAACTGGTTTTATCTACAGAACTACAAACGGTGACATGAACGAGTGTCCGCTGTCCCTGCTGCTATCACCACATGCGCTAAGTCGTCACGTCCGCAATGCTCAATTAGTAAGTGCCGACCGATGAGATCCTGTACACTCGAACAATACTTCAGGCGATCATGCCCGGACACAGGGCCGTATGGTTCAAATTTGGCTCCAGCGAGGAGATCGCCGACCTTCTCAAGCGGAGCGCCGTACTGAAGGGAGAGACTCATCAGGCGGGCGTTCTGTGTGGTATGCTCGCGCCGGTTTGGAGGAGTGGGCCAGGTGGTCATGCGACGAACACCCGGACTTCGATGGGAAAGGTAAGCCGTTGCGTGTCCCTACTTGGACTCCCCGTTGGGGACACCAACTATCCTTCAACTCGAAGCCTGTTTCAGCATTCCGTGGGGCTCCCGTTGTGTTTGCGGATCCTGCCGGGTACACTTTCTTCGTTAGCCGTACTTGCGTACTGATGGCGATGACTGCAAGAGGGGGACAGACAATGCGACGGGGAGTC
>CXWL01007049.1_pt1 | contig 14888 bp, 13 predicted proteins | sample 590931 | NCBI WGS metagenome assembly CXWL01 (sample SAMEA3498368, study PRJEB10139) | groundwater metagenome | biome: water well; material: biofilm material | place: Germany | collected 2015-04-27 | reverse complement strand
GTAAAAGGCAGCGTTTCTACAGCGGGCTTTCTTGTCCCACAGCTTGTTGGTATGGGTGCTAACATGTTAGTAGGTGAATCATCACTTTCTTCTTATACCACCCTTAGTCAGGCACATGCTTTAGGCAAGGAAATCCCAGTTAAAGCTTATGCAGAACTCGTAGGAAAAGCCAGCCCAGAGCTAAGGGCGCGTGGTGCTGAAGGAAGTGTATTCTCGAAAAAACTTGCAGAACAATATGCTGCGGAAAAAACCAGCCCAGCACAGGTTATGCGTGAAGTTTCTAACGGAAAATTGATGAAACGTGTTTACACAATAATTGCTGCAAATGATTTAGCAAAACCTGTTGAGGCGGCATCTGTTGCGGCTAATAATAAATTGGAACATTCTCATGTAGCGGCATTAGAAAAGAAAAAACAGCCAGAAAAAAAACATACTGTTGTTGGTGGGCATACGGCGAAGTTAGCTGCTAATACTGGTGGACAAGCTAACCATGTATTGGGTGGAGCGTAATTATGCCAACAACAAAATATGATGGTCGTGGAGTATTTGGAAAGATAACCTCTGGTGATATTGGGGCTATTGATGGTGGTGATGTTGCTACTGTCGGCAAAGCTGCCATTGATGTTGCACACCTTGCTGGAAAGGCAATGCCTGAGCCTGTTGGCGTTGCTATCAATGGAGTTAGTAGTTATTACAACAAAGAAAAAACAGCTCAACAGATATCTGAATATTTTGATGTTTCTAGTATTCGCCAATTGGTTCGCAAGAACCCAGCCCTTAGAACAAAATTAGAAAAAAAAGAAGAATTCGATTGGTGGGATTTTGGTGGTCAGACGGTTTCTTCAATGGGCGGTGCCGCCGCTGGAGGTGTTGGTGCGACATTGTTAGCAACAGCATTTTTTCCTCCTGCTTTGCCAGTTGCATTGGTTGCTGGTTCACTCACTGGTGGATATGCAGGAAATAGTTTATATAAAGCTGGTTTTGAAAAACAAGAACAAGACCCGATAATTATAAATATGCAGATATCTAAAATGCACGCTGATGGTGGATATGTTCCCCCAGAAGTAGTTTTTGCGGCACTTGCGGCGAATCTTCCTGAAAAAACGGGTAGAGGCGTTGATAGAATTCTTGCTAAATATACAGGTACTGGATTATTCACCGAAGCACTCAGTGATCCAAATAATATGAAGAAATTAAGTGCAATGATGAATAACCCTGTAATTGATGATGCGATTAGAGCGCAGACAGGTATGCTTCGTGATCCACAAAATCCATTCAAAACTGTCGCCGAGCAGTATGCTGAGATGATTAACAATGGGCAGATGAAACCGCAGAGTATGCTTAACCCTGGTGAAGGCATGTATGTGATGTCTGCAATTGCACAAGGACAGAAATATAATGTTGATGTCCCAATCACTCCTGAAACAAGGCAGAGGTCTCTTAGTAGAGAGATTTAACAACAGAATTCTATACTCTATTCTTAGCAATCTCTCGTAGATGGGTTGCATTTTTTCAATTTTTTTTGGAGTTTTTATGGCATTCGTTGAAGAACGTTTTCCCACTGATATTGCGTATGGTTCATCTGGTGGACCTGAATATTCTACTGATATAGTTATAACCCACGGTGGTCATGAACAGCGTAATATAAATTGGTCGCATGCACGCGCAAAATATAACGTTGCACATGGAGTCAAAACGCAGGCACAACTTGATTCGTTGATTGCATTTTTTCGTGCACGCAAAGGTCGGGCGGATGGTTTTCGTTTCAAAGATTGGAGCGATTATAAAGTCACAGCACAAGTAATAGGAACTGGTAACGGAACTAATAAAATTTTTCAGTTAGTAAAAACATATAGCAGTGGCAGCGTTACAGAAACCAGAACTATTTCTAAACCAGTAGTGGCGACGCTTGCGGTTTATGTAAATGTGGTATTGCAGGCTGGCTCTGCTTATTCGCTAGATTCTATAACTGGAAAAATAACTTTTGTAACAGCCCCTGCCAACACAGCCGTAATCACTGCTGATTTTGAGTTTGATGTTCCTGTGCGCTTTGACACTGACAGGCTATCAGCCACTTTAGACTCATACGGAATTAACAGTTGGAACGACATTCCCCTTGTTGAAGTAAGAGTTTAGGAGAAAAATAATGAAAAATATATCCACTGCCCTTGCATCTCATATATCTGGTGAGGTGACTACACTTGCGACCTGTTGGAAATTAACTCGTCGTGACAACGTGGTGTTTGGTTTTACTGATCATGATGCTGATATTATTGTTGATACGGTTACCTATAAAGCAGCTAGTGGCTTTACACCCAGCGCAATTCAAAATACTGCCTCACTTAGTGTTGATAATCTTGATGTTGAAGGGATGCTGAGTGCGGGAAATATCACGGAGACAGACATCATGGTTGGATTGTATGATTTTGCTGAAATTGAAATTTTTCAAGTCAATTATAAAGATATAACGCAAGGTAAGTTAAAATTACGAAGAGGTTGGCTTGGTGAAGTATCCCTAGTAAAACAGCAATTCGTGGCAGAGGTAAGGGGGCTTACTCAAAGGCTATCACAAACAATTGGTGAGCTTTATTCAGCATCTTGCCGTGCAACATTTGCCGATTCGCGCTGTAAAATAAATCCTGCTACTTATACAGTAACTGGGACGGTTACTAGCGCTGTATCAAATCAGGAATTCAAAGACTCTAGTCGTGGTGAAGCGAGTGGTTTATATAACTTTGGAAAAATAACTTTTACCAGCGGTGCAAATAATGGCTTGAGCATGGAAGTAAAAGAATTTGTCAGTGGAGGAAAAATAACATTGGTTCTACCAATGTCCTATAATATAGCAATAGGTGATGGCTACATCATGGTACAAGGATGTGATAAAACAATTACTACCTGTGCAAACCAATATAACAATGTTGTAAATTTTAGGGGAGAGCCACATGTACCAGGTTTGGATAGCATGTTAGAAACTGCAGGAACACGCAGCAAATAGTTAAAGCAATTTTTTGCTTACTCTTGGGTGTAGTTAATGCTATTACATATATGATAAAAATCACAGGAGAGTAAAAACATGCGTGTATTGAGGAATTTTTTTGCTGGGATATTCTCAGTGTTGAAAATTACTGGTGCGCCACTACTTTACCGATATCCGTATCGTAATTCTGCTGAAGGTTTGCGTAAAGATTGGGTGAATATTGGTCGTGATATTCAAAGTATAATTGGGAAATTAGAAGAAAACAGCGATGGAAACAGAAGAAAATAACTATAACGAACAAAAAACCACCAGAGCTGGCGGGCATTATAATCGCGGTAATCGTGAGAGAATGCAAAACCGCACAGTGGAAATTCTACCACATCCTGAGGTGTTGGAGAGTTATAATTATGTGGTAGATGGCTCAGCAAAAATGATCCTGACCATGTTTGAGATGGAACAAAAACATCGCCATGAGTGGGAAAAGCAGGCTTTGCGTGTTCATGGCACTTCTTCGTTGGTTGGGCAGGTATTAGGATTTTTTATCGCTGTTGCTGTGTTTATTTCGGCAACTGTTATTGGTATGTATGGTAATTCTACCATTGCTGCCAGCATCTGGGTGTTTGGCATGGCGATTATTGTGATGGCAGGGTTGGTTTGGGCTTATGCTAAGAGCATGGGGCAACGCCCGCTTTTTGCTCGCCCGACCATGCGTAGCCACTTCCGCCCGCAAAAAGATAAAGATCAAGCGGAACAAGAATAACATAAAATAATCTATTATCATGAACAAAGATATCGTAGCTTGCGCGCGGGGCTTTCTTGGCACGCGCTTTCACCATCAAGGTCGCCTGAAAAAGTCGGATACCCACAAGGGCGGTGTTGATTGCTTGGGGCTGCTTATTGGCGTAGCTGCTGAACTCAATTTGCCATTTAGCAAATATGATGAAACTAGCTATTCGCATTATCCCGATACAGAAAAATTAAGGCAAAACCTAGCCAGCGTAATGCAGGAAATATCCAGAGAAAATATCAAAATTGGCGATGTTTTATTGCTAAATATTGATGGAAACCCGCAACATCTAGCAATAGTTAGTGAACTAGCTGACGAACTTGCCATTATCCACGCCTACGCCCCTGCTCGAGCCGTTGTTGAGCATGTGTTGGACGGATGGTGGCGCGAACGAATAGTTACGGTTTTTCGGGTTGTTTATTGACATATTGCGATGATTTTTGTTATAGTTTTGTTAGAAAACAGGAGTCTATATGTCATCAATTAATGTTTCTATGCCACCTGAACTGATAAAAATGGTTGAAGGTAAGGTTGCCTCTGGATTTTATAATGATGTAAGCGATGTTGTTTGTGATGCGCTGCGTCAGGCGGATTTGCACGCTCAACTTATTTATCAAATGAAACTTGACCGCCTCAAAGCGGCGTTGGCAGAGGGAATTGAGCAGGTAAAAAATGGTGATGTTGTAGAATTTACCATGCAGGATATAATTGACGAATTAGATGCTAAACAATGAAAAAGATAAGTTTTTCTAGGGCTGCTCATGCCGATATATTGGATATTGGTCGTTATACCGAAGAAAATTGGGGTATTAAGCAGAGAAATTTGTATATAGAAAAGCTGTTTGTTGCTTTTGATAATTTGTGTAAATCACCAAATTTAGGAAAGCCTTATGATGAGGTTTCTGCTGGTATGCGAGCATTCCATAGCGAAAAGCATGTAATATATTATTTTGTAAAAGAAAAAGATTTGTATGTCGCTGGCGTGTTGCACGAAAACATGCTGCCAGAATTGAGATTTTAGGAATAAGAAATAAAAAAATGTAGGCTGGATATGACGCTGCACAAGCTCGTCTCCGCAGCAATAGCATCAAAGTAAAACGCTATTTGCCAGAAAGAACTATGGTGTAGTTTTTCTTGTCAGACTACCAAATGGTGGTGTATTGCTCTTCGTATCCAGAGAAAAGTTTAGGAAGAAAGATATGAATTGGACACTCTTACCAGAATCTAATTTACTGATTCTAGCAATCTTGATGAGTACTGCTCGCTTTGAAAATCAAAGATGGATACGTGCGCGGATGGGTGGATTTAGAGGTTCTAACTTATGGTACGGATTTTTTGTAGATTGTACAGGATTTTTTGGCAACGTTTTTAATTATGCTTTTTTGACTGCTTATTTCTATGATAAAGGAATTTACTCTACTCTATATTTAATTGGAATATTATTCATTAGTGGTTTACTGATAACTTTAATTTTTACTCGTTTTTTCAGAGGTGACAACCCTATCGTCTGGTTTGTTGGTACGCTTTGTGTTTGGCCTTTGGCAGCACTATTATTTTCAAAGGTTTCATGGTTTGGTCTATACTAAAATTACTGAACTTGTTTCGGTATCTGTGACAAACGCACTTGCTGAATTTATATCTCTAGATCTCACAACAAGTAATGGATGATAGGCTGTAGGTGAGAGTACCTTCCTCACCAACCATTTACTATTAACCAAAGGAAATAAATCATGGCATCTATTATTTTAAGTGCGGCTGGTTCGGCTGCGGGCGCGGCAACTGGCTTGCCGTTTGGCGCACGGATTGGCTCTATCGCAGGCAGGCTTGCTGGCGGGCTTATTGACTCTAAAATGCGGAGCGGAAAATTATCACCTGTGCATGGTTCACGCCTTGCTGACCTTGCTGTGCAAAGTTCTGCCTATGGCAAGATGATACCGATTGTTTATGGCACGGTGCGGATTGGTGGAAACATTATCTGGTCGCAGTCGATAAAAGAAACAATTACCACAACCACAAGCTCGGCTGGAGGTGGCGGAAAAGGTGGTGGTGGCAAAGTTAGTCAAACTTCCAGCAGCTATAGTTATTCAGTCACTATGGCTGTAGCAGTATGTGAAGGTGAGGTGAGTGAGGTTTTGCGTATTTGGGCGGATGCTAAGCAGCTTGATATGTCTGCTTATACCATCCGTATTTATAAAGGCAGTGAAACACAAACACCTGATTCGCTGATTCAAGCGATTGAGGGAGCTTCTAAAACCCCTGCTTATCGTGGTTTGTGTTATGTGATGTTTGAAGATTTTTCACTTGCCGATTATGGCAACCGTATCCCTAATTTCAGCTTTGAGGTGCAGAAAAAAACTCTCTACGCTGATTATAATAACCAAACTGTTGAGGATATGCTGACAGGGATGGTGATGATTCCTGCTGCTGGTGAATTTGTCTATGACACGCAGATTGATTATAAGGTTTCAGGCACACAAGTGGGCAGCGACTGGGTGCAACAGGGCAATCAAGAACGCATCAATATGCACAACGCTAGTGGCAAAGCCAATGCGCTTCTTTCATTGGATCAGCTAAAAAATACCTGCCCGAATGTGGGCTGGGTTTCTGTGGTGGTGGCGTGGTTTGGTGATAATATGAATGTGGCAAGCTGCAATGTCACGCCAGCCGTGGAATATCAAACAGGGGCGACTACCACGCCGAATGTGTGGGCTGTTTCTAGCTATACACGCTCGACAGCAAGGTTGATTACACAAGTTGGCGGCGCACCACAATTTGGCGGAACGCCAGACGATACCAGCTTGCTGCGCTATCTGGATGAGCTTAAAAATCGCGGCTACAAAATAATGTTTTATCCGTTATTATTTATGGATGTAAGTGGCAAACCATGGCGGGGAGATTTAACTGGTAGCGCAGGTGCGGTTTCTAATTTTTTTACCAAAGCAAATGGCTATAATGCTTTTATCAATCATTATGCTAATTTAGTCGCCAGTAAAGTTGATGCTTTTGCCATCGGCTCGGAATTAAAAGGACTTACTAAACTTACGGATACGGCGGCGAACTACCCAGCGGTAAACGAGTTGGTGAGTTTGGCTGCTACGGTTAAAACCACAGTAGGAAGCGGTGTAAAAGTAACTTACGCTGCGGATTGGAGCGAGTATCACCATACTGATGGTGGCTGGTATAATCTCGACCCGCTCTGGGCGAGCAGCAATATTGATTTTATTGGTATAGATGCTTATTTCCCACTCACTGATAGTGCCAGCACAATTTATGATATTGATACAGTCAAAGCTGGCTGGACATCTGGCGAGGGTTGGGATTGGTATTACAGCGATATAGGGCGCACCACCAAGGTGAATTTAAGCGCAGCAATGGCGTGGAAAAATATCGCATGGTTTTGGAATAATACGCACATTAATCCTAACAGCGTGGCAACAGCATGGATACCGCAAGCAAAGAAAATCTGGTTTACTGAATATGGCTTTCCTAGTGTCGATTGTGCCACTAATCAGCCCAATGTATTTTATGATCCCAGCACTAGCGGAAGCGCACTGCCTTATTTTTCCAAAGGTCGGGTGGATATGCGGGCGCAACGCGTTGGCATCGCCGCAACGCAGGCACAGTGGGCTGGTTCAAGCATGGTGGAGAGAATGTTTGCATGGACGTGGGACGCTCGCCCTTTTCCTTATTGGCCAGATCTAACTAATATTTGGAATGATGGTGGCGTATGGAAAACTGGACATTGGCTGCAAGGTAAACTCGGAACTTCTAACCTAGCTGCGATTGTAAAAGATTTATCCCTACGCTCTGGTTTGCAGGCGGCTGATATTGATGTTAGTCAAATCAGTGAGATGCTAGATGGTTATGTTATTAGCCATCAGCAAACTATCCGTGAGGCGATAGAAATTCTGCGTAAAGCATATTTCTTTGACACGGTGGAAAGCGATAATATTTTGCGCTGTATTCGCCGTGGCGGCGATGTGGCGGTTAGCATTGACGAGGTGGATATTATACCAGCAAACGGTGAATTATGTAAAATAACCCGCACGCAGGAAATTGAACTGCCTAAACATGTGAATGTGGTGTATCTAAATCGTCTTACGAATTATCAAACCTGCACGCAATATTCGCAGCGAGAAATAACCAGCAGCCGTGAAGTAGAAACGCTGGATTTTCCACTAGTTCTTTCCGATCAAATCGCTAAAAATATCGCTGATATTACCCTGTTTTCCGATTGGACAGGGCGTACTCATTATAATTTCGATATACCAATAAAATACGCTCAGTTAGACCCCGCCGATGTTATAACTCTTATTATTAGCGGAGTAGCGCACCGTATGCGCATTGTCTCGACCTATATTGGCTCAGGGATAGTACGGGTAAGCGCAGTGGCAGAGGATATTTCAATTTATGATTTTTATAATACAGCAGGCAGCGGAAATAATATTTTGTTGCAAGAAAATACTAGTATACCGCAAACAAAATTGGAATTGCTTGACCTTCCGCTTTTTCCGTCGGATGATAATGATAAAGCGGTGCTGCGCTTTGCAGGCACAGGGCTTGCCAGTGGTTGGGGCGGGGCGGTGGTGTATCGCTCGGATGATAATGGAGCTAATTATTCACGTTTTTCTTCACTGGAAAACCCTGCTGCAATCGGCACTGCTTCAACTGTTTTATCTAGCGCATCTAGCGCAGTGTTTGATGATAAAAATACAGTAACCGTGATATTGCTTGGTAATTCGCAGCTACAAAGCGTAACTGAACTTGCAGTGTTAAATGGTGCAAATGCAGCACTACTTGGTGATGAAATTATTCAATTCAAAACCGCAACTTTAGTGAGCGAAGGAAAATATATTTTAAGCGGATTATTGCGGGGTAGGCTCGGCACAGATTGGGCGATTACCAGCCATGTGGCGGGAGAGCGTTTCGTGCTTCTCGATGGAGCACTTGATAAACAAGTAATCGCCAGCAGCGCAATCGGTCTTTTGCGCCAATATAAAGGCGTGAGCGTGGGCAATAGCCTGACTTCCGCCAGTGCGCAAAATTTTACTTATAGTGGCGTTGCCCTAAAACCATATAGCCCTGTGCAGATAACTGGCACACGTGATGGCAGTGGTAATCTAACCATAAACTGGATTCGGCGCACTCGTATTGGTGGTGACTGGCGAGATAGTGTAGATGTTCCACTCAATGAAGCCAGCGAGCTTTATGATTTAGAGATAATGAACGGAGCTGCTGTTGTTCGCAGTTTTATAGGACTAAACAGCCCAAGCACAAGCTATAGCGCAGCACAGCAAACCACAGATTTTGGCAGCCCACAAGCCAACGTCAGTGTAAGAATATACCAAATCTCAGCAGCGGTGGGCAGGGGGTATGGTGGTACAGTAAATATCTGAGCTTTTCTTGACTGATAGACGAAATCTGCTATTGCTTTCGACTCGTAAATAAAAATTAGGAGATTCTATGGCACGGCGGTTCAGCACAAAATCTATAGTCGTGGTGATTGCCGTTATTGTAATTGGTTATTATGCTTATGGGCGTTTTTTTGGGCATGGTGGCGGATACGGGCAGATGGGTGGTGCGCCACCAGTTAGTGTTGCCGAAGTTATTGAGCGTGATGTTCGTCAGTGGAATGAATTTTCAGGTAAATTGGTGGCGGTTGATCAGGTTGAAATCCGCCCGCGTGTTTCTGGAACTATAGAATCCATCCATTTTGATGATGGTGCGATGGTTGGTAAAGGTGATTTGTTATTTGTTATTGATCCACGTCCTTATGAGGCTGCTTTCCAATCGGCGAATGCATTATGGATATTGGCGGATGCGGATTTAAGGCGTGCAAAATCATTATTGGAATCAAAATCAATACCACAGCGTGATTATGACCAACGCAGAAATGCTGCTGAAGTTGCCAAAGCTAATTTTATAAAAGCCAAGCTGGATCTTGAATATACAACTATTAAATCACCAATTACAGGGCGTGCTAGCCGTGCTGAAATTACTGCTGGTAATCTGGTAGAGGCTGGCATGGGGCAATCTCCACTGCTTACTACCATTGTTTCCAGTACCCCAATTTATGCCGACTTTGAAATTGATGAAGCAACATTCCTTAGTTACGCTGGTGCTGGTGTAACCAATAATCAGTCAGCAGCAACCATTCCAGTTACACTTTCTCTTGATGGGCTACCACGTGCAGGACATGTTTCTTCATTTGATAACCGTGTAAATAATGCTTCTGGCACTGTTCGTGTTCGGGCAATTTTTGATAATGCAGATGGTGCGTTGGTATCTGGTTTATTTGTTCGTGTTAAAATTGGCAGTCCTGTCAGTAAGAAATCATTGTTAATTACAGATAGGGCTATTGGTACGGATCAGAATAAAAAATTTGTACTAGTAGTTGGTGCAGAAAATAAAACCGAACATCGTGATGTTAAGCTGGGTGGTGTAGCAGATGGGCTTCGGGTTGTAGAAGAGGGGCTGAAAGCTGGAGAAAAGATTATAGTTAGTGGTTTGCAGCGGGTTATGATGCCTAACCAGCAAGTAACCCCAGAGATTGTGCCTATGGACGGAGCAGGTGCTGCACCTTCTCCAGCGACTGCTCCTAAGGAGTAGTCATGAATATTTCTCGTTTCTTCATTGATAGACCTATACTAGCTGCTGTGTTGTCACTGCTGATTTTTCTTGCTGGCACGCTCTCAATTTGGAGTATGCCTATTTCTGAATATCCAGAGGTTGTTCCTCCTTCCGTTGTTGTGCGTGCAATGTACCCCGGTGCTAACCCTAAAGTTATAGCTGAAACCGTTGCTGCACCGCTCGAAGAGCAAATTAATGGTGTGGAGAACATGCTGTATATGTTCTCGCAAGGGACATCTGACGGGCAGATGACGCTGACCATCACCTTCAAAATTGGTAGCGATCCTGATAAAGCTCAGCAATTAGTTCAAAATCGTGTGAATCAGGCATTGCCACGCCTTCCTGACATAGTTCGTCAGTTCGGTGTTACCACACTTAAAAGTTCTTCAGATCTTACAATGGTTGTGCATATTTTATCACCGAATAAACGCTATGATGAATTATATCTGAGTAATTATACCACTCTGAACATCAAAGATCGTATCCAGCGTTTATCTGGTATTGGACAGACAGAAATTTTTGGTGGCAGTGATTATGCTATGCGCTTGTGGTTAGACCCTGATAAAATTGCTGCGCGTAATCTAAGCGCGCAAGATGTTGTTAATGCTGTACGCGAGCAGAATTTACAGGTAGCTGCTGGTGTAATCGGTGCTGCGCCAGCAAAAAAAGATGTTGATCTGCAATTAAATATAAACACGCAGGGTCGCCTGCAAACAGAAGAAGAATTCTCTAATATTATTGTTAAGGCAGATAAGGGCGGAGCTATAACTCGCCTTAAAGATGTAGCGCGTGTTGAGCTTGGCGCATCACAATATGCTTTGCGCTCATTGCTAGATAACAAACCAGCAGTAGCCCTTGCCATTTTCCAAGCACCGGGGTCAAACGCGCTGGAGATTTCCAATAATGTGCGCGCAACAATGGAAGAACTGAAAAAAGATTTTCCTGAAGATGTTGATTATACCATTGTTTACGATCCAACATCCTTCGTGCGCGATTCAATTAAAGCAGTAATACATACTTTGTTGGAAGCCGTAGCTCTTGTGGTTCTAGTAGTTATTTTATTCTTACAAACTTGGCGTGCTTCGATTATCCCACTGCTTGCTGTTCCAGTTTCTATTGTTGGAACATTTGCATTTCTTTTGCTTATGGGGTTTTCAATAAACGCACTCACATTATTTGGATTGGTTTTAGCTATCGGTATCGTGGTCGATGATGCGATCGTTGTTGTTGAGAATGTTGAGCGTAATATTGAATCAGGATTATCTCCAAAAGATGCAACCTATCAGGCGATGCGCGAAGTTAGCGGACCTATTATTGCCATCGCCTTAACTTTGATAGCAGTTTTCGTTCCTATTGCTTTTATCAGTGGTCTAACGGGTGAATTTTATCGCCAATTTGCGCTTACCATTGCAATATCAACGGTTATTTCAGCATTTAATTCTCTTACGCTTTCACCAGCTATGGCAGCGATTCTTTTAAAAAGTCATGATACACCACCAGATGCGTTGACAAGATTTATGGAGAAGAATTTTGGATGGTTTTTTGCTGGTTTTAATCGCATGTTTAAAGCTGGTTCTGAAAATTATTCAAAACGTGTAGTAGGTGTTCTTGGGCACAAGAAGCTAGCTTTTAGCGTTTATCTTGTATTAATTGCTCTAACCGCGTTTGGTTTTTATAAAGTTCCGACTGGTTATATTCCGCCACAGGATAAACAATATCTCATAGGCTTTGCCCAGTTGCCAGATGGGGCATCTTTGGATCGGACAGATGCGGTTATTCGTCAGATGTCAGAAATAGCCATGAAAAATACAGGTGTGGATCATGCAGTTGCTTTTCCAGGGTTATCTATCAATGGATTTACGGCTAGTTCCAGTGCTGGTATAGTCTTTTTACCACTCAAATCTCTTGCTGAACGTCGTTCACCAGAACTTTCCGCTGGTGGAATAGCACAGGACATTAACATGCAGTTCGGTGCTATTAAGGATGCTTTTGTTATGGTGTTACCACCTCCGCCTATTATAGGGCTTGGCACTTCAGGAGGATTTAAACTTCAGCTTCAAGACCGCAGTGATATGGGCGAAGAAGCACTGTCTGGTATTAAAGATGCCATTTTGGGACAAGCATACCAAACTCCGCAGTTGGACTCGCATCAGACTTATAGCGGGTTTCAGATAAATGTCCCACAACTTTTGGTTGATTTGGATAGAACCAAAGCCAAACAACTGGGGCTGCCGATTACTGATATTTTTAATACCATGCAAATCTATCTTGGCTCGCTTTATATCAATGACTTTAATAAATTTGGGCATATATATCAGGTTATAGCGCAGGCAGATGCACCGTTTCGCGCTCATGCCGAGGATATAGGAAAACTGAAGGTTCGTAATTACGCAGGTGAAATGGTTCCTCTCGGTAGCGTTCTTTCGGTTAAGCAGAGTTATGGACCTGAACGCTCCATGCGTTATAATGCTTATCGTACAGCTGATATTAATAGCGGACCAGCTCATGGAGTTTCAACAGGGCAAGCGCAGGAGGCATTGGAAAAAATTGTCAAAGCAACTATCCCTAAGGGAATGACTTATGAATGGACAGAACTAACATACCAGCAGATTCTGGCTGGAAACACAGCCATATTAGTTTTCCCATTATGTGTGCTGTTGGTCTTTTTGGTTCTCGCTGCACAATATGAAAGTTTGACTTTACCACTTGCGGTAATCCTTATTGTGCCTATGTGTTTGCTATGCGCAATTGCTGGGGTGTGGCTTGTTGGCGGTGACAATAACATTTTTACGCAAATAGGGTTGATGGTGCTGGTGGGGCTTGCTTGTAAAAACGCTATTTTGATTGTGGAGTTTGCCCGTGAATTAGAAATTGGTGGAAGCACTCCGTTTGAAGCAGCGGTAGAAGCTACAAGAATGAGGTTGCGCCCGATTCTAATGACATCATTTGCTTTTATTATGGGGGTTATACCTTTGGTTCTTTCAAGCGGAGCAGGCTCGGAAATGCGCTATGCGATGGGGATAGCGGTATTTTCTGGGATGCTTGGGGTTACATTCTTTGGATTGTTCCTAACACCAGTATTTTATGTGGGATTACGCAATCTTGCAGGAAAAAAATTACACTCTGCGCATGAGATAGCGATTCATTCGCATGAACATCCGCACAGTTAGCTTAAGCTGGAGACGGAGAGTGTCCCCTTGGTCTTCTTGGAGTGTTTGGGGATTTAAGATTGCCATCATCATCATCTGAAAACATAGCAACAGCAGCAACAACTACAGCAGCAACCGCTGCTATTGCTACCATAACCCAATTTCCTTGAGAATCTGGAACACCACCTTTATCTCTTTTGTATTGTGGTGATGAATTAGTCTTGTATTTATCATCTGGCAACCCCATTTTACCACTTGCCCAGTTGACCAAATCTCCAACCTTAAAATTTTCTATGGGTAAAAAACCACCATCCTTAAAATTAATACGCACACCTTTGTTTGTTTCACTTTTATAGCTGTTAGAATCTATAGCATTCTGAGAAAGAGCATGCTTGATTGGTGTATTAGGATCAATTTTTGCTAGATCTATAGCGCGTTTTCCAGCAGTTCTTCCAGCGAAGTGCATTAGATAAAGTTCGCCATCGTCTGGGGGTCTATTAAGACTTCTGCTCAATATTACTTCGTTCTTTTCTGTGGATTTAATAGCAAATATTGCTTGTTGTCTCAGGTCATGACGCCCATCCCCCTTGGATGAATCAGTTCGTTCCAAACCAAATTCCTTAGCATCATCATTCCAAGTGTCAGGAGTGACCTGAAACATACCAAAAGCTTTGCTACCATCAGCACCCACTTGGGAGCCACCACTTTCTACCATTGCTAGTTTTTCTAAATAGGCAAGCCTCTGGGGGGAAACATGGTGCTTCCTTGCCTCATCGCGTAGGACATTGAAGGATTCATTAATTTCATCTTTTGTTGGTCGTCTCGGCATAGTTACACTCTAACATACACAAACATTTGATAGTATGACATTTTTATGAAAATAGTTGAAAATCACTAACGGCTTGCTTCAACAACGCCTAACACATTGAGATTACTTGGTTTCTGTTGTAATTTCGCCATTGGCAAGAAAGCTCCCCCGCGTATAATAACGCAGTGTATCATCAAAAACAGTGCGTAAATCACTGCTACTGGTTGCCGTATTAGCTCCCATAACAAAAGTGCTGGAAAAGGCAGCTGCCACAGCAGCAGCAGTGCAATGACAGTTGGTTTGTTCATTGGCATTGGTTGAGCCAGCAGTTTTACGCGTGCCACTAAGTTGATATGCCCCATGCCCGTTTTGTCCGTGGCTTATAACCACAGATATGGCGTTGGTAAGGCGTGAATTTCCAGAATTATCATTAACCGTTACACTCCCAGTCGTATTAATTTGGGAATATGTCGCAAAAGCACTGGTTGCAGTTAAGCGAATATCAACAGCGTAGTTAAAACGCCCACCCCATGG
>CXWL01011503.1_pt1 | contig 14892 bp, 11 predicted proteins | sample 590931 | NCBI WGS metagenome assembly CXWL01 (sample SAMEA3498368, study PRJEB10139) | groundwater metagenome | biome: water well; material: biofilm material | place: Germany | collected 2015-04-27 | reverse complement strand
TACAAAGCTAAATCTTCTCCACCACCCAAAAATGGGACAGGCCAAATATCTTCAACGGCGTGGATTCCAGAAATTGCAACACCGCACGCAGGAATTTTCCGAATGCGCCAAAACGCGCAATGATATTATCGTACGCGCCGAAGATGATCGTGCGTTCGATGAATTTGACAGGCAGGCCTTCGAATAATTTTTGCAAATCGCTCCGCGAATACACGCGCACATGCGGGGCAAGTTTATCGCGCAGGGCACGCGGCAAATAATTCACGAAGAGCTTATTTCCAAAATAATATTTCCCCTTCCGAAAAATCCCGTGCGTTTCAAAGGGGTAGCCGCGGTTCGGGCAAAAGATCACCGCGCGCCCACCCCCCCGCAACACGCGCACCATCTCGGCAATCGCGGAGCGGTCACTCTGGACGTGTTCGATCACTTCATGGCTGAGGATCAGGTCAAACGTTAAAGCAGGAAGCGGAAGGGATTCACCTGCGGCGTTGATGATCTTATCCGAATTGACTTTGGCTTCGCGGGCGCGCTCGAAATCATATTCCAATCCGATCACATTCGCGCCGAGGGCTGACAGCTTTTCTATATACATTCCCACCCCGCAGCCGTTTTCCAGTACCCGCCCGTGGATGCGTTCCCCTGCAAATTTTACAATCATATCTAGGCGGCGTTGTTGCCCGTCGCGCCATACATAGGAAGGTTCTCCGCGTAATGCGGCCTTGGACAAATCTCGTTGTATCATGAGTCTCCGGTTAGTAAAAAAGCAAAAGAGCAAATAAGCAAAAAGCAAAAAGCAAAAAGCGGTAAGGTTATTGGTTCTTTTGGCGATTTAATTCTGTGAGCATGAGCGCAACAACTTCACTGGCGAATTTGATTCGTTTTGACAAAATATCGGGCTGATAAAACGCTCTGGCCCGATACAACCGGCCTTTGGTTTCACGCGCAGAGCCAAGCGAGTATCCATAAAATTGCAACAATTGCTTTCCATACCCGCGGCCAAATCCTTCTTCGATATTTGAGCAAACAGAGTCCGAACTGCCGATTATTTGTTTCGCGAGGACAGTTCCACGAGGGTCCTGGAGCCAGATTTGCGTGTCATCCCAAAGCAAATCGTAAAGATAAAGGGCTTTTTGGTAAACAATCATTGACCAGAATTTTTCGTAAATTATTGCATCTGGTAATGTTTTCTTCCAATCTTCAAAGCCCATTTCCTGTTTTTCCATATTCAAATCCTCTCCCTGCTCTTTNNTGCTCTTTTGCTCTTTTGCTCTTTTGCTTGCTCTTTTGATTATACCTTGCGCCTTCCCTCTCTCTATGCTAAAATTTTGGTTGTAAGGACAACCCAATAAAGAAGACACCGAGAAGTGGGTAGCCCCCACTTCTTTGTTTGTTAAATAGGAGCAATGGAGCAGGCAGCATGGCTAAAAATGATTTCGCATTAGCTTTCAATGAAGTGCTTGAAGAAAAACAACTGGCAAAGGATATTGTCGTTTCAGCGATTGAATCGGCAATGGTATCTGCCTATCGCCGTGCGGTGGGCGCTTCAACGGCACAACATGTGGAAGCAAAACTGGATTCTGAGACCGGAGTTGTGACCGTCTACGCCGAGAAGGAAGTGGTGGAAGACAGCGTCATCGATGCGCGCACCGAAGTGATGTTGGAGGATGCCCGCAAGGTCAACCCCGAAGTTCAAGCGGGTGACATGCTCATTGTTGAAACCACGCCCGCAGACTTTGGCCGTGTGGCGGCCCAAACTGCGCGCCAGGTTATTCAACAGCGCATCCGCGAGGCGGAACGTTCGAATCAAATGCAGTATTTCGAGCGTCAGGTCGGCGAGATCGTTTCAGGTCTGGTGCAGGCGATTAACGCGCAGGGCATTACCATCGGGCTGGATATGAAGGCTGAAGGTGTGATGCCGAATAACCAGAAGATCCCCGGCGAGCGATTGAAACTGCACGACCGCATCCGCGCGGTGGTGATGGAAGTGAAAGACGGCACCCGCGGCCCGCAGATCGTTCTGTCGCGCGCGCATCGCAACTTCCTGCGCCGTTTGCTGGAGAATGAAGTCCCTGAAATTTATCATGGCATCGTGGATATCCGCGCGATTTCACGCGAGCCCGGCGCGCGCGCAAAAGTGGCTGTCTCTGCCACCCAGCCAGGCATCGACCCTGTGGGCGCTTGTGTGGGTATCAAAGGCGTGCGTATTCAGGCCATCGTCAAGGAATTGCACGACGAAAAGATCGATATCATCCAATGGGATCAAGACCCCATCGTTTATATTTCCAAGGCCATCAGCCCGGCGCGCGTGAACGGCGTATATCTGGCTGATAATGAAGGCGCACGCACTGCCACGGTGGTGGTGGGCGAAGATCAACTGAGCCTTGCCATCGGGCGTGATGGACAGAACGCCCGCCTTGCGGCGAAGTTGACCGGCTGGCGCATCGACATCAAGTCCCTCAGCGAAGCGGCTGGCGATTCACTCGGCAAGCTGCAGAGAGATGCCTCTCTTGCGGCGATGCTGCCAGCGGCTGTGGAACAGACTCCGCAAATTCAGGAAATCCTCGCGAAGAAGGCCGAAGGCCGCGCGATCACTCCTGAAGAATATACAGCGCTCGGTCAGTTCGTGGACCGCGTGGAGCGCCGCACGATCCAGATCAAGGAAGAAGCCGCCCGCGAAGTGGAAGAACGCACATCCACCGCGCGCGCGGAGATTCCTGCCGCTGCATTCGGGATGCCGCTTGAACAAGCTGGCATTAAGGAACATATTTTCAATATCCTCACGGAAGCTGGTTTCGAGAATGTTGGCGATCTGATGTTTGCGATGAAGACCGACGCCAATAAGGTGCTGGGGCTGGCGGGCATTGGTTCCAAGGCCATTCAGAATATCGAAGAGACGCTGGGCGCTTTGTCCTTCCCGGAACCTGAACCAGAAGCAGTAATGGTGGAAGAACCTGTTGCTGCGGAGGCGGTGGCGGAACTTATTCCAGCGGAAGAAATGCTCGAGGCGAAGAAACCAGGCGAAGGCAAGAAAGAAGCGAAGAAAGCCGTCGAAGAAGCAGAAAATGAGAATGCCAAGGATGGCGTCTCGCTTGAAGATTTATTCAAGATGAAGCCTGAAATCTTCCAGACTCCGGCCGCTGCCGAAGATGAATCGGATGATAAGAAAAAAGGCAAGAAGGTCAAGAAGAAGGGTGTTGCATTAGAGTTTGACGAAGACCTTGGCGCAGTCGTTGGCCGCAAGCAACACAAACGCGGCGACGAAGCTGGCGGCGAGGAATGGTAGAAAATTAATCCCTCCTCCATTTTTGGAGGAGGGGGATGAATCGAAGGTGAAGAAGAAACCTGTTCAACGTGTGAAGCATGTACCCCAACGCACTTGTGTGGGCTGCCGCGAAGTGTTGCCCAAAAGGCAAATGCTGCGCATCGTGCGCACGGCCGAAGGGGTGTGCGTGGACCTGACCGGTAAGTTGGCTGGCAGGGGCGCATACATGCATGACCGCCGCGAATGCTGGGTGCGCGGCTTGAGGGGAGCTTTGGCCCATGCGCTCAAAGCGGAATTGACTGCGGATGACCGCATTCAATTGGAAAACTTTATGAATACACTGCCGCAAGACACCCCTACGGGGCGTGCGGAGACCAACAAGGTATAGCATGTGAACGGTTAGCCACTCGCTGACAGGCTCCTTGTTGGGGAAGTAAGAAGATGCCGGGCTTGCCCTCACCCTAGCCCTCTACCCTACGGGCACGATGTCCCGAAGGGAGAGGGGACTCCCTTCCCCCGCAAAGCGGAGAGGAAGGGTTGGGGAAAGTGCCCGTTAGGGTATGAGGGAAAGCCCGCAAATTAGAAGGAGGTGGCCTATGAGCAGCAACGGTAACAAACTTGAATTACCCGCCCATATCGTGATCCGCGATCTGGCGCAAAAGATCGAAAAAAGCCCTATTGACCTGATCAAAAAATTGATGACCAATGGTGTGATGGCAACCATTAACCAAACTGTGGATTTTGACACAGCGGCAATCGTGGTGGGTGAGTATGGATTCGAGGCAGTGCTTGAAGCATCGGATGATCTTGCCACAAAGGAAGAAACTGGCGAAGTGCCGCTCTGGCGTCAGATGATTGCCGGTGAAGATAACTCACAGTTGAAACCGCGTCCTCCGGTAGTCACTATTTTGGGTCATGTGGATCATGGCAAGACCAGCCTGTTGGACGCGATCCGCTCCACGGAAGTGGCCGCAGGCGAAGCAGGCGGCATTACCCAGCACATCGGCGCGTATCAGGTGGAGAAGAAGGGCCGCCTTATCACCTTCCTTGATACTCCCGGCCATGCAGCCTTCACGCAGATGCGCGCACGCGGCGCCCAGGGTGCAGATATTGTTGTCCTGGTCGTCGCTGCAGACGATGGCGTGATGCCCCAGACCAGAGAAGCGATTGCCCATGCCAAGGCGGCTCGTGTGCCGATCATGGTGGCTTTGAATAAAATTGACAAAGCAAATGCAAACCCGGACCGCGTCAAACAACAACTTGCAGAACTTGAACTCGTCCCCGACGATTGGGGCGGCAGCACCATGGTTGTGCCCGTTTCAGCGAAACAAAACCAGGGCATTGAAGACCTGCTCGAAGGCATTTTGCTCGTGGCAGACAGCAACGACATCAAAGCCAACCCCAATGGAAAAGTGATCGGCACGGTCATCGAAGCCGAGCTGGATAAATCCAAGGGCGTGCTGGCGACTTTGCTCGTTCAGAACGGCACGCTTGAATCAGGCGACAACGTGGTTGCGGGTATTGCTCACGGAAAATTACGAGCGATCACCGATTACAAGGGCAAGCCGATTAAAAAAGCGGGTCCTTCCACGCCGGTTGCTGTTATGGGACTTAGTGATGTTCCCTCCGCTGGTGATATTTTCCAGGTTGTGAAAACGGATAAAGAGGCGCGCGCTATTGTTCAGGAACGTCTTGAAGCCATCAAAACACAGTCTCAGATACGTAAAAAAGTCTCGTTGGAAGACCTGTTCGCAAATGTTCAGGCGGGCGAGGCAAAGGGACTTAATCTCATCGTCAAGGCAGATGTGCAGGGATCGCTCGAACCCATCGTCACAGAGTTGAACAAGCTTGGCGAAGGCGAGATCGGCTTGCATATCCTCCATGCAGAGACGGGCAACATCGGAAACAACGATGTAATGCTTGCGTCTGCGTCAAAAGCGATTATCATCGGCTTCAACGTGCAGGCCGATGTGGATGCCCGCCGCATGGCTGAAAAAGAAGGCGTGGATTTGCGCCTGTACGAGATCATCTACCGCATGACCGAGGATATCGAAAAAGCCCTCAAGGGTATGCTCGAACCGAAACTTGTGGAAAGAACCCTTGGCCGCGCCCAGGTTTTACAGGTGTTCACTGCCTCCAAATTTGGACGGGTTGCGGGATGTAAAGTTACAGACGGCGAACTCAGACGCGGCGCAAAAGTACGCCTTCAACGCGGCGCGGATATTGTGTACGAAGGTGATCTCTCCTCCCTGCGTCATGAAAAAGATGATGTCAAAGAGATCCGCCAGGGTTTTGAATGCGGAGTGGGCTTCAAAAGCTTCAACGACATTCAGCCAGGCGATATGCTGGTTTGCTACATTGTTGAATAATATCTTTTACCACAAAGGACGCAAAGAGCACAAAGGAAACCTTAAAATCCTACCTTGTCTTTCGTTCTTCGCGGTAAAAAATCGTAAATCAAAAATCAAAAATCGTAAATAATACTATGCCCTCAGGAATTCGATTACAACGTATTGCAGATCGTGTAAAACAGGAACTTGCGGAGATGCTCATCCGCGAGATCAGTGACCCGCGCCTGAAACAGATTTTTGTGACAGACGTAAAGATAGACAAGGAACTTGCCTTTGCGGATGTCTATGTCTCGGCAGTGGAAGGCGCTTCACGTGCCCCCGAGGTTCTCGCGGGGCTTGAATCTGCTTCTGGTTTCATGCGGCGGGCGCTTTCCGCAAGAGTGGAAGTCCGCGCCTTTCCCAGGTTAAGATTCCACTGGGACCCAACCCCGGAGCACGCCGACCATATCGAAAAGATATTGGCGGGGTTAAGAGAAAAGAAATGATGAAGGATGTGTAAGTCTTAATCGTAAATCAAAAGAGGATAAGAAATAGTGGATCATCAAATCACAGGGGAGATAAAAAATAGATTAGCCGTAGCGAAGAAGATCGTCATTGCTTCGCACGTCCGGCCGGATGGGGATGCAATCGGCTCTCTGCTTGGATTGGGATTGGCCCTGCGCGATGCGGGCAAATCCGTGCAAATGATCCTTGTGGATGGTGTGCCTTCCTCCTTCAAATACCTTGAAGGCAGTGAACTCATTCAGAAGGAACCAGACAAAGATCACGACACCTTCATCACCGTGGATTGCGCCGATTTCAAACGCGTGGGGAAAGCCTTTGAAAACTTTGGTCAGCCCGACATCAACATTGACCATCACGTCACCAATGAAAAATTTGGAAAACTCAACCTGATCGAAGCGGATGAGGTCGCCACAGCCGCGATCCTCACCAATCACCTGCCCGAATGGGGGTTGAAGATCACAAAGCCCATCGCCGCCGCCTTATTGACCGGAGTCATCACCGATACGCTTGGCTTTCGCACTTCCAACACCACTCCCGAATCATTGCGGCAGGCCGCCACATTGATGGAATCCGGGGTGGATATGCCTGAAATCTACATGCGCGCTTTGGTGAGAAAGACATTCCCCGCCGCAAAGTATTGGGGCGCGGGACTCTCCAGCCTTGAAAGCAAGCATGGCATTGTGTGGGGAACCCTCACCGTTGCAGACCGCAAGTCTGCGGGCTATGGCGGCAACGATGACGCAGACCTCATCAACATGATCTCTGCCATCGACGGGAACAAGGTTGGAATGGTTTTCGTAGAACAAAACAATAATCACGTAAAGATTTCCTGGCGGGCGCTGGCGCCGGGCGTGGATGTTTCATCAGTTGCCAAACACTTTCAAGGCGGAGGCCATGCCGCCGCCGCAGGAGCAGACATCGAGGGAAGTTTGAGCGAAGTCCAAAAGGAAGTCTTAAAAAAGACCCGCGAATTGTTAAGCCTGTAGGAATTAAAGAATATTAATAGAACCAAAATGCTCATTGCAAATTCAAATATTTATGTCATAATTGAATCGTGAAAAGATTCAGGAGGAATATTTTAGATGAACAGTCAAGATATTAAGAACGCTATCTCTGGCGCGCTTGTCGTAGACAAACCGGTTGGAATGACATCCCATGATGTCGTCCAGGCGATTCGAAACGGAACAGGCCTGCGCCGCGCGGGACACACCGGCACGCTCGACCCACGCGCTTCCGGTGTGCTCGTTATTCTCGTTGGGCCCGCAGTGCGATTAAGCGAATATGTATCGGCATCAGACAAACGCTATCAGGCCATTATTCGCCTGGGCGGCTCCACCGATACATTCGATGCCGAGGGCAAGGTCACTTTATCGAACGACCCGCTCAACGTTACCGAAGCCCAATTTGAAGAGGCGCTCAAAACTTTCGTAGGCGAAATAGAACAGACTCCCCCGCCTTACTCTGCCGTTAAAGTGCAGGGACGCAAAGCCTACGAAATGGCGCGCAATGGCGAAGAGGTTGACCTAGAGCCGCGTAAGATCACCGTGCATCACCTGGAAGTGCTCGAATGGACTCCGCCCGAAGTGGTGATCGATGTGCATTGCTCCTCCGGCACCTACGTCCGTTCGCTGGCGAATGATCTCGGCGTCAAGCTCGGCTGCGGCGCGTATCTCGTCGGCCTGCGCCGCACCAAAAGCGGACGCTTTTCTCTGCGCGATTCTGTGCCTCTGCGAAAATTGCAGGAAGCCTTCACTGCCGGCAACTGGTATCAATACCTCATCCCTGCCGCCGAAGCGCTCGGTGACTGGCCCGCGATAGAACTCAGCCCCGATGAAGTGGAAGGCGTTCGTCACGGGCACCGTGTAAAAGTTGTTGGCGAACCCACAGAGACAAAAGTTCGCGGCGTAAGCACGCAAGGCGAACTCGTTGCGTTGATGGAACTCGTCACCGGCGAAGACGGCTTGCCCGAATGGCAGCCGAAGAAAGTCTTCTTCACTTCAGATTAATAATATAACTATGTCATTGCGAGGGCGCACTTTGCCCGACACTTGCGCCGCGCGCCACATCGTCCCGATGCTGTTTCGGGAGTGCGGTGAGCAATCTCTGTCACACTGATAGAGATTGCTTACCCATTCGGTACGATGTCGTCGGGAAGAGCGCCCTCCTCGCAATGACATTATTATGCCGCCATAACATGGCGGCTTTTTAATAACTCACCTTACGCGGAACGTCCCGAAGGTTCTCGTAAATTAAGCCTATTTGTAGTCTAAACCTTCGGGACGGTGCGTAACATCAGTTAATAACTATGCAACATTATCATTCCCTCGAAACAGCATCCTTCCAAAACTCCTGGCTTACCATCGGCGTCTTTGACGGCGTTCATCGTGGGCATCGCGAGATCATCCGCAAACTCGTTCGTGACGCGCACGCACACCACGCCCCAGCCGTTGTGTTGACGTTTGATCCGCATCCTGCCAGCGTATTAACCGGCAGGGAGATTCGATGCCTGACCACGCCAGACGAACGCGCAGATTTGCTCGCCGCGCTTGGTGTGGATGTGGTCATCACCCAACGCTTCACAACGGACCTGTCAACTGCCACTGCCCATCAATATATGTCCCGCCTGAAAGAGACTCTCGGCCTCAATCACCTGCTCATCGGGTATGACTTTGCCCTCGGCAGAGGACGCGAAGGCAATGCTGCGCGCCTGGCAGAAATCGGCCGGGAACTGGGATACACCGTCGAAGTGGCGCCAGCCCTCAGCGACGAAAGCGGCGTGATCTCCTCCACAGAAATTCGCAAACTGGTTTCCACGGGCAACATCACCGAAGCGGCGAAACTGCTTGGCTATCGTTATCAATTGGGCGGCGAAGTGATCCACGGCGAAGGGCGCGGGAAAACCATCAACTTCCCCACTGCGAACATTGATTACCCCAAAGGGAAGGTCATGCCGCCCAACGGCATTTATGCCTGCTGGGCGCGTTTGGGCGGGGAGAAACTGATGGCGGCCACCAATATCGGCCTTAACCCAACCTTCACGCCCGAACGGCAAGTTCCCAGCCTCGAAGCCTACCTGCTCGACTTCGACCGCGATATTTACGGCGAGACCCTGCACCTGGAATTTGTTGCCCGCCTGCGCGATGAACTGAAATTCACTTCGGTGGAAGCGCTGGTCGAAAAAATCCATGACGATGTAAGGCAAACCCGTGCCATTCTTTCATAGCGACTGTTTCTTAACTCGCTGGTAAAGACCCTAAAGGTTTCCTTTGCTAATGAAAATGACGATTCGACGAGGGATTCCTGCAAATTTTGGCTTGGGCCTGCGGGAAAAACCTTTAGGGTCTGACTTAAGAAACGCTCTCGTAGGCTCCCTGCCTTCTTCCTTGCTGCTTTGTTATGAAAGTAGCATACACCAATGGTCTTGATGTAGTGTAAAATCCTGACATTATGATTGCGCAAAGCCTGCAAAGAAATGAACCGCTTGGTTTTCAACGCTACGGCGCCCTGGTTGGCCGAATCTTGCAGTGGATCGTGTTTGGGTATCAGGCGGCGGCCGTCATTATTTTTTTAGCTGGCCTGTTCCTGGCAAACCGCTGGCTTCAACAGCCTTTTATCGGCGCTTTTTACGAACACACGCTGGTCTTCAATGGCACCGGCCCGCAGGAGTTTGAACCTGCCTGGGCATTGTACAAGGAAGTAAACCTGGGGGATCGGTTGATTTTCATTAACGGGACGACGGTCGGCAATTCACGTGAAGTTAGGGAGATTTTACAGGAGCGTGTGCCCGGGGAAAATATTACAGCCACCGTCCTGTTAACGAGCGGGGAAGAACGCACTTTTGATCTCACTTTATATTCCTTCCCGGAATCCAGCCGTACGCTTTATTTCATCGTTCCCTCGGCATTGGGCGCGATCTTCCTTGCAGTCAGTTTGTGGATTTTTGGTTTTCGCCGCAACGAATCGGCTGGCCGTGCATTCTCCCTCTTTACATCCTCCCTAGCCATTGTTACAGGCGCATACTTCAATCTGATCACCACCCACGAATTTACAATCGTGTGGACGCTGGCCTGTGGGCTTGCAGGCGGCGCATTGATCAACCTCGCGCTTGTATTTCCAGCCGAACCGCGCTTTGTTATCAACCGTCCCTTCCTGCGCTGGGGCGGGGTTCTGTTTGGCCTGCTCCTTGCCGTCAATGCCCTGCCAAACCTGTTTAATTTCGACCAGCCAACGGATTACATTCGAAGCTGGCAATATATCTACGGCTTTGTTTCAGCCAGTGCGGTCTTTTATCTTCTTACGAATCTGTATCACGCATTTTACGATCAATCGCCAGTGGTCAAAACCCAATCCCGCGCCATTCTTTTTGGCGCAGTATTAGCCTTCGTTCCCTTAAGCGCCTGGCTGGGATATGGCTTTATCCGACCGTCCAATTTCTCGCCATACCTCTTTCTGCCGCTGGCAATCTTTCCGCTCGTCATCGGCTATACCATTTTGCGTTTTCGCTTCCTGCGAACGGATGATTTTGTCCGCCGCGGATTCATGTATGTGACCCTTAGCTTGATGGTGATGATCGGGTATGCCCTGCTTGTGACAGGCGCTGGCTTGTTCTTCAACCCCAATTTACCCGCAAACAATGCCTTTTTGGTGGGCGGCTATATCTTTTTGATCGCGATCCTGCTGGAGCCGCTTCGCACACGTTTGCAAAACACAATAGACACTATTTTTTTCCGCGGTGAGCGCGCTTTTGCAGAACAACTGGAGGATTTCTCTCACAGGCTCACCACGGCATTGGACCTCAACACGATCGGCATGATCCTGAGCGAGCAGATCGCCTCCACCCTGACCCCGAGCAGGATTCACGTCTATACATACGATTCACTCAACGACTTTTTCTCCGCCCTGCCCGGCGCCAACAGACGTTCCACCAGCGACATCCGCTTTACAGCCGCGAGTCCGCTGGCGCGTTACTTTGAAACGGAACGCCTGCCATTGTATCTGGACAACACCGCCGTATTGCCCGCATCCCTGCAATCGGAACAGTCTCGCCTGGCATTGCTTGGAGCGCGGCTCTTCATTGTATTGCCCGGCAAGGAACGTCCCAATGGCTGGCTGGCATTGGGGTCGCGCTTATCCGGCCATGCCTATACCCCGCGTGACCTGAGATTCCTTGAAAATATCTGCGACCAGGCCTCCATTGCCATCGAACGGGTGCAAACGGTTGCCCATCTTGAGCGCCGAATTTTGGAAATGAACGCGCTTACCCGCGTCTCTCAGGGTGTGAACGTGACCCTTACCTTTGACGATGTGCTCGAACTGATCTACGCCCAAACCGCGCAGATCATCCCCACCTCGCATTTTCATATCACCCTGTATAACAAGGATAGCGATTATTTTTATTATGGCTTTTGCCTTGAAAATAACGAGAGAATTCAAGAGCGGGAAAACCTGCCATTTTCGAAGACTACAGGCCTGGGACCGGAAGTGATCCGCAAGAGTCGCCCGATCATCACACAGGATTACCTGCGTGAATGCCAGGCGCGCGGATATACTCCCGTTCTTGAAAACGCTTTTGCCTGGATGGGCGTACCGCTTAATGCGGGCGCCGTGTCCATCGGCGCATTGAGCATTGCCAGCCGCGATGGCGTCATCGTGTATACCCGCGGCCAGCTGGAGTTGTTGCAAGCCATTGCAGACCAAACCGCTGGCGCCATTGTCAAAGCCCGCCTGCTTGAAGAGACGCAACAACGCGCCCATCAGCTTTCCACGCTGAACGAGATCACACGTCAACTAACCTCCACGCTCGACCTCGACCCCCTGCTGCAAAATATCCTTGAAAACGCAGTTGGGATCTTGAACTGTGAGGCAGGCAGTTTGTTTTTGGTGGATGACCAGACCGGCGAACTTGTTTTCAGGGTGACTGTCGGCCCTGTGGCAACGAACCTGGTTGGCAAGCGTTTGCCGCCGGGCACCGGTATCGTTGGGCGCGCCGTGCAAACCCGCGGCCCTGTGATCGAAAATGAAGATCAGCATTCAGCTTCACGTTTCAAAGGTGTAGACCAGCAGACCGGCTTTGTCAGCCGTTCGTTGATGGCCGTTCCGTTGCAGGTAAAAGACCATGTCATCGGCGTGGTCGAAGTGATTAACCGCCGCGATGGCCTTCCATTTGTGCTGGATGACCAGACCCTGCTGACCGCCTTTGCAGGCCAGGCCGCGGTTGCGATTGAAAATGCCCGCCTCTATACCCTGACAGATCAGGAGCTTGCCGCCCGCGTGGAGGAACTCTCAGTGATGCAGAGGATCGACCGCGAGTTGAATGCCAGCCTCGAAATGGACCGCGCCATGCGCATCACCCTGGATTGGGCGCTGAGACAATCCGGCGCGGAAGCGGGATTGATCGGCATGTTGGAGGAGGGAAAACTTCGCGTCATGTCGTATGTCGGGTTCGATGATTACATCGCCAGTCTGCCCGATCAAACCATGAAAGTGGAATTGCCTGCCATGTCCAGGGCTGTGGATACGGGTGTGCCCCAGCAATTGACGGTTGCCGCTTCGAAAGACAAGCTGTTAGTTGCCTCGCATACCCAAATGGTCATTCCCATCCGCCGTGAAACGACCGTGATCGGCCTGCTATACCTGGAAAGCATCATTGACTCGCAGGTGGATATTGATTTCCTTACCCGCCTGACCGACCACGCTGCCATTGCCATTTCCAACGCGCAGTTGTATGGCGAAGTGCAGCGCGCCAACCTCGCCAAAAGCGACTTTGTCTCTTTTGTGGCGCATGAATTAAAGAACCCGATGACCTCCATCAAAGGCTATACCGAATTGCTAGCTGGCGGGGCGGTGGGGCAGATCAACGAAATGCAGACGAACTTCCTGCACACGATTAAGTCAAACGTCGAACGCATGTCTACGCTGGTTTCGGATTTGAACGACAACTCCAAGATCGAAGCGGGACGTTTGCGCCTGGAATATAAAGCTGCAAGCGCCGCCGATCTTGTGGATGAAGTTTCCCGAACCATGAAGCGTCAGATCGAAGATAAAAAACAAACCCTAGAGACCGTTATCCCGGAGAACCTTCCGCTCATGTGGGCAGACCGTATTCGCGTTGGGCAGGTGCTTACCAATCTGCTCAGCAATGCCTATAAATACACTCCGGAAAACGGATTGCTTCAGGTTGGGGTGGAGGAGTCTGAAAACCATTGGGATGAGGATGGCGCGCCGCGCGTGATTCACCTGTGGGTGAAGGATAACGGTATTGGGATGACGCCGGAAGACCAGCAAAAAATGTTCCAGAAATTCTTCCGCTCTGATGACCCCAAAGCGCGTGAGGCGCCCGGCACAGGGCTGGGTTTGAACATCACCAAGAGCCTGGTTGAAATGCAGGGTGGACGCATCTGGTTCGAGAGTGAATTTCGTAAGGGCACAGCATTCCATTTCACGATCCCGGTTGCTGAAGGGTGATGAGGTAGCATGACAATGAATGCATCCGTAGGATTTGCGCAGGCGCTGGATGGCCGCGAAGCTGGTTTAAAGGCGGCGAATAAGGCCTTGAATCGACTGGGAGCAAACGCACCTGGGCTTGTCCTGGTGATCGCCTCTCATCAATACCAGCCGCGCGAGGTATTGAACGGCGTTACCAGCCTTTTGGGTGATGTGCCCATGATCGGCTTTAGTTCGCCTGCCGGGTTAACCGGGGAGGGCCATCATCCCCATGCTGTGGCGGTGGCCCTGCTAAGCGGTGACTTTGAAGCGGATACGCTCTGGTTTCCGGGCTATGCCCAGTCTGGGCGGGAAACAGCTGCAAAGGTCGAGCAGCATGTATCGGCGCGGGTCGAACGACAGTCTATGCTATTTTTTGCAGACGGTTTCAATGGTGACGCCGAGCAGTTTTGCGGCGGGATCACATCCGAAATAAACGCCACTGGAGCGCTTTCCAGCGGCGATTTGCACACCGGTAATACCTATCAAATGACGGGCACTCAAACGGGCACCGGCGGCCTGGTTGCGGCTTTTCTGCGCGGAAACCTGAAAATGGGGGTTGGTTACGACCATGGCTGGGACCCGGTTGGCAACCAGTTTCGGGTAACGCGTTCCCGCGGATTTTGGCTTCGCACTTTGGATGGCCGCCCCGCTTCGGAAACCTATTCAAGCCTTTTCGGCTATCCCGCGCGGGACTGGGCCTTCCCTCCTTTAAGCCATCTTGCGCGGTTATATCCGCTGGGTGTGGAGCAGGGTGAAAGTCTGGTGGTGCGCGCGCCCATTCGTGTGGAGGCGGATGGCAGTTTCCGCATGAATGCAACCATTCGCGATGGCATCGACGCCTTTTTGCTGGTGGGCAGCCGCGCCGCCTGTGAACGTGCGGCAAGGCAGGCCACGCAACAAGCCTTGCTGCAGCTTGGCAATGCCAAACCCGCCCTGGCGCTCGTGCTTGTGGATGTTGCCTGGCAAATGCTGTTAAAAGCGCAACCCGGCGCTGAGATCACTGCGGTACAGGAAATTTTGGGGAAGAATGTCCCCGTGGCCGGCGGGTATACCCTGGGGCAGGTTACTTCAACCCAGGGAATCGCGCCCAAATTTCTGAACCAGCATATTGTTGTGATTGTTTTTGGGGAAGCTCAACAAAAATAGGCAAACTGAGGTTTACTGAATTTTGAAATATGAGAAGCCCGGCCTGCACAGGCGGGCTTTTTTAATGGAAAACTACCTTTCAATGTGTGCAAGCAAAGGTTGTCAGGATTACCCTTTTCCCTCACCCCAATTAGGAAGACTTTT
>CXWL01002237.1_pt1 | contig 14893 bp, 9 predicted proteins | sample 590931 | NCBI WGS metagenome assembly CXWL01 (sample SAMEA3498368, study PRJEB10139) | groundwater metagenome | biome: water well; material: biofilm material | place: Germany | collected 2015-04-27 | reverse complement strand
CGCAAGAAGGGGCTCTCGCCGGCTGACTATGCAACGCAGCAGGCCGAGATGTGGAAGAAAGGCTTGGGAGATTGGGGCCAGAGCAGCGAGCGGATTCAAAAACTCCGTGATGCGGCCGATGTTGTCGTCTATACACCTGGCAGCAATGCGGGTATTCCCGTTTCCATCCTCAAGTCCTTTGCGGCGCCGTCGCAGGAGACGCTGGACGATCCCGAGATGCTGCGCGAGCGGATCAGCACGACGGTGACGAGTCTCTTAGGTCTCGTCGGCGTCGAGGCCGATCCAATAAAGAGTCGCGAACACATTCTTTTGTCGACGATTCTCGACCACACATGGAGAGCAGGACAGGATCTGGATCTGGATCTGGCCACATTGATCCAGCAGATCCAGACGCCGCCAGTTGCCAAGATAGGCGTGTTGGATCTGGATTCGTTCTATCCCTCGAAGGAACGCTTTGCCCTCGCCATGCAGTTAAATAACTTATTAGCTGCGCCGGGATTTTCTGCCTGGTTGGAAGGCGACGCGCTCGATGTCGGCCAGATGCTCCATTCGCCAGGGGGCAAGCCGCGGCTCGCCATTTTCTCGATCGCGCATCTCAACGATGCCGAGCGGATGTTCTTTGTCACGTTACTGCTGAGCCAGACGCTCGGCTGGGTACGGGCGCAGTCCGGCACGACCAGTCTCCGCGCCATTCTCTACATGGACGAAATCTTCGGCTACTTCCCCCCCGTCGCCAATCCGCCCTCGAAGCAACCCTTGCTCGCGTTGCTGAAGCAGGCCCGCGCATTTGGTCTGGGCGTCGTATTGGCGACACAGAACCCCGTCGATCTGGACTACAAGGGCTTGGCGAATACCGGCACCTGGTTCATTGGACGGCTGCAAACCGAACGAGACAAGGCTCGCGTGCTAGAAGGACTGGAAGGCGCATCGGCAAGCTCTGGTAGGAAGTTCGATAAACAGGCGATGGAGCAGCTTCTCGCCGGCCTCGGCAATCGTGTCTTTCTCATGAACAATGTTCATGAAGATGCACCGGAAGTCTTTCAGACAAGATGGACGCTGTCTTACCTTCGAGGGCCGATGACTCGGACGCAGATCAAGACGCTCATGGACCCGCTCAAAGCCGGTAAGGGGTTAGGGGTGAAGGGTGAAGGGGAGTCTGCTGCTCCTACCCCCTTACGCCTCACCCCTCACCCCTCACGTCCGATGTTGGCGCCCGATGTGCCGCAGCACTTTATCCCTGTCCGAGGAAGCCAGCCGAGCGGCAGCGCTTTGATCTACCAGCCGATGTTACTCGGTGCATCACAGGTGCGCGTATCTGATAGTAAGGCCGGCGTCGACGTGACTCAGGATATAACCCTGCTTGTGCCGATCTCGGACGGTGCGGTGGCGGTGGATTGGGACCGGGCAGTGGAAGCAGGCTTGGCCCTGGCCGATTTGGAATCAACTCCCACAGACAGCGCGCAGTTCGGATCTGTTCCCAGTGCGGCGAGCAAAGCCAAGAGTTATGAAGTTTGGAACAAGGATTTTTCCAGCTGGCTATTCCGCACCCAGAAAGTCGATCTTTACAAGAGTCCCAGCACGAAAGAACACTCCGAGCCAGGCGAATCCGAGCGGGATTTCCGTGTGCGGTTGCAACAATCCGGCCGTGAAGCCAGGGATAAACAATCGGACAGCCTGCGCCAAAAGTATGCACCGAAGATTGCTGCCATCCAAGATCGGATCAGGCGTGCAGAACAAATGGTCGAGCGGCAGCAAGCGGAGTCTCGTTCGAGTCAAATGCAAGCGGCTATTTCTGTCGGTGCCTCGATTCTAGGGGCGTTTCTCGGAAGAAAAACTGTCAGCGCGACGAACATCGGCCGGGCGACAACGGCAATTCGCGGAGCCGGACGTGCGATCAAGGAATCGAAGGACGTGGGGCAGGCCGAAGAGAACGTCTCAGCGTTGCAGCAACAACTGGCCGACCTCGAAGCGCAGTTCAAGGAAGAAACCGATGCGCTCGCAGCCGCGATCGATCCCCTCAACGAAAAACTCGAAACCGTCTCTCTCAAACCCACCAAAGCCAACATCGCCGTAAAACTCGTGGCCCTCGCCTGGACGCCTCACTGGCGAATGTCGGGCGGGACGAGCATCTCCGCCTGGAATTAGCTCGTCCGCTTCCGCTCAGATATTCCATCTAGACAGAGAGCCTCATTTAGGTAGAGTATGACCGTGTCCTACCGGGGAGGCAGCTACGATGAGTACTCCCTTTCCTCCTCCGCTTCGTGAAGCCGCGAGGCTTTCCGCACTCTATCGGTATGAGATTCTCGATACACCTCCGGAAAAGGAACTGGATGATCTCGTTCAGCTGGCAGCCTATATCTGCAACACTCCCATTTCACTGATCAGTCTGGTCGATTCGGATCGCCAGTGGTTCAAATCGAAAATCGGCCTGACCGCCACGGAAACCAGCCGGTATATTGCGTTCTGCTCCCATACCATTCTTGAAGACGACCTTCTGATCGTGCCGGATGCACTTGCGGACGAACGGTTCGCGAACAATCCGCTGGTGACAGGCGATCCGCATGTCCGATTCTACTGCGGCGCGCCGTTGATCACCCCAGACGGGTATCGAATCGGGGCGCTTAACGTCATCGATCATGTCCCCAGGGAGTTGTCGGCAGAGCAACTGGAGGCGATTCGGGTGCTCAGCCGCCAGGTGATGGACCATTTGATCCTGGACCGTGCGCACCGCGAGCTGATCCAGACTGTCAAAGAACGGCAGCGGGCGGAAGGGGCACTCCGGACGAGCGAAGCGAAGTTCAGAACGTTGAGCGAGACGACCTCGTCAGGAATCTACGTTTACAGCGGGGGCCGTTTTCTCTACGCCAATCCGGCAGCCACGACGATCACCGGCTACAGGCTGGATGAGCTGCTCACCATGTCCTTGTGGGATCTTGTCCATCCTGACTTCCAGGAACTGTTGCAAGCGCGTGTGCAGGCGCTTCAACAGGGCGACGACGGTCAGGCTCGACTCGAATTCAAAATCGTCCGCAAAGACGGCCAGGAGCGCTGGCTGGACTTCACGACGGCGACCATCGACTACGGTGGCCAGCCGGCCCAGCTGGCCACCGGATACGACATCACCAAGCGCAAACAAGGTGAGGTATCGCTGAAAATCCAGAGCCGCATACTCGAACTAATTGCCGTTGGCACTCCACTCCGAGAAACCCTCGATACGCTGGTCCGTTCCATCGAAGCACAGTCAGACGGCATGCTCGCCTCCATCCTGCTGCTCGATGCCGATGGCGTGCATGTGCGGCGCGGCGCGGCGCCCAGCTTGCCGGAAAGTTTTATTCGGGCCATCGACGGTCAGCCCATTGGCCCAAGTGCCGGCTCGTGCGGCACAGCGGCATTCCGGCGTGAGGTGGTCATCGTCGAAGACATCGCTACCGATCCGCTATGGATAAATTACCGTGACCACGCATTGCCGCATGGCCTGCACGCCTGCTGGTCTACACCCATCTTCGACACGCAAGGGCTCGTGCTCGGCACGTTTGCCCTCTACTTCCGTACGCCCGGACGGCCCACCGCGCGCCATATCAGATTGGTCGGAATGGCCACCCACATCGCCGCGATTGCGATCGATCGCGATAAGAAAATGGAGATGCTGGTTGAACGGGAAGCGCTTATGCGTCTCTTCATCCAAAACAGCCCGGCCGCGTTGGCCATGTTCGATCGCGACATGCGGTATCTGACCGTCAGTCGGCGCTGGATGACCGATTTTAAACTGGGCGATGGGCCGCTCACCGGACGGAGCCACTACGAGGTGTTCCCGGACCTCCCTCAACGCTGGAAGGAAATTCATCGGCGGTGCCTGGCTGGCGCGGTCGAGGAGAGCGAGGAGGATATCTTTGTCCATGCCGACGGTCGTACGGACTGGCTCCGGTGGAAAATCGTCCCCTGGCGAACAGCCAGTGGCGGCATCGGAGGCATTGTAATCTTCACGGAAGATATCACCGACCGCAAGCAGTCCGAGGCGGCATTGCGCCGGAACGGGGAGCGGTTGCAGCAGGCATTGGCCGACGCATCGGATCGCGAGCGCCTGCTTCAGGCGATCTTCGACTCAGAACCTGAATGTGTGAAGCTCCTGGATGCGCAAGGCATGTTGTTGTCGATGAACCGGGCTGGGCTGGAGATGTTGGAGGCCGACTCTTTCTCTCAGCTCAAGAACCACAGTATCTATCCGTTGGTTACGGAGGAATATCGTGAGCCATTTCGGAGGTTGACCGAGGCGGTGTTTCAGAACGAATCCGGCAGCCTCGAATTCGAAATGGTGGGACTGAAAGGCACCAGGCGAATTCTGGAAACGCATGCTTGTCCGCTCCGTGACCAGAAGGGGGCGGTGCAGGCGTTGCTGGGGATCACCCGCGATATCACCGATAAAAGGCGGGTAGACGAAGCGCTACGGGTGAGCGAGGCGCGCTTGCAAGCCATTCTTGACAACAGTCCTCTGATAGTTTTCTTGAAAGATCGAGACGGGCGCTATCTGTTCGTAAACCGCATGTTCGAACGGAGATTCGACCTGTCTTGCGATCAGGTCGTCGGGAAAACCGACGACGATCTCTTCTCACCCGAGCAAGCTTCGGCCTTTCGGAAGAACGACCTTGAGGTGTTACGCACCGGGCTGTCGATGGAATTTGAAGAGGCGGCGCACTATGAAGACGGAGGGCCTATCAGCATCGTCGTCAAGTTTCCTGTCCGTGACGCGAAAGAGGAAATCTATGCCATAGGCGGCTTTGTCACCGACATTACTGAGCGCAAGAAGGCGGAGGAGAAAGCCCATCTCTGGCAGCAGGTCTTCGAGCGGGCCAGGTTCGGTTTGGCGTATGGGAATATCACGGACGGCACGTTTCTGGCTGTGAATGAGGCCTTCGCCAGCCAGCGCGGGTACCGAGTTGACGAATTGATCGGCCAATCCTTTCTCTCCATCTATGCCCCCGGCGTGCGCGACGAGATGAAGGCGCACCTCCCGGAGATTGACCGCCACGGGCATCTCCTCTTCGAATCCGTCCACCAGCGCAAAGACGGGACGACCTTCCCGGTGCTGATGGAAGTCACTGTTATCAAGGATACTCAGGGTAAGCCCATCTCCCGTGTGGCCTATGCGCTGGACATTACGGACCGGAATCGAGCTTACGAGGCGTTGCAGGAATCCTATCGTCACCTTCAGGCGTTGAGTCGGGAGGTACAGATTACGCAGGAACGGGAGCGCAGTCGGCTTTCACGGGAACTGCACGATGAATTCGGACAGCTGCTGAGCGCGCTCAAGTTCGATCTCAACGACATCGCCGGCACGCTTCTGAAGATTCGCAGCCCGGCGGCGAGCATAGTGAGTAAGAGAGCGAAGATGGCTGCGGGCACGGTGGACCGCCTGTTCTCATCGCTCAGGGAAATGGTCGCGGCCTTGCGGCCGGCGGTGTTGGAAGAGCTGGGGCTCGTTCCCGCGGTGCAGACCATAGCAGCCGAGGTGCAAGAGCGCTCCGGCCTCCATTGCCACGTCGTGGCCGATCAGGAGATTGCCGAACAATCCTTTGGGGTTGAATTGGAGGGTGCGTTCTTCCGTATCGCCCAAGAGTTGCTGACAAACGTAGCCCGCCACGCGAAGGCGACGAGCGTCACAATTTCGCTCAGGGGCACCGACGGGTGGGTGACGTTGGTCGTTGAGGATGACGGCAAGGGTTTCAGGACTCGATCGGCTTTGCGCAAGGGCCGGTTCGGCCTTCGGGGAGTCCAAGAGCGGGCCGAGCTGCTTGGCGGGAATGTCGAGATACGATCGGAACCCGGCAGCGGGACCGTCGTGACCGTCCGTCTTCCGGTAGAACCTCCTTTGCCAGGTGAGGGCACTGTGGTGTTCCCTCGGATTCAGAAGTCGGCGACTGCGAGGAAGAGAGGTCGGCATGCGAAAGAGGTGTAAGTGTCTGATTGTCGACGATCACCCGATTCTTCGCAAAGGCATTCGGGAGCTGCTTCTCCAAGAAAGGGCCTGTGCAACTATCGTCGAGGTGGACAACGCCGCATCCGCCCTGTTGGAAGTCCGCCGGGAACCGTGGGATCTGCTGATCCTCGACGTGGCGCTGCCCGACAAGCACGGATTGGAAGTGCTGAAAGAGGTCAAGCTGCTGCGTCCCACCATGCCGGTGTTGATGCTCAGTCTCTATCCTGAGCGCGAGTTCGCCTTGCGCGCCTTCAAAGCCGGGGCCTCCGGCTATCTGACAAAAGATCGGGCCCCTTCCGAATTGCTCACCGCGGTCAAGGAGATCGTGGCTGGGCGCCGGTACATCACCAGCTCGCTCGCGGATCAGATGGCCACGTTCCTCGGCACAGGACAACCGGTAGCGCCCCATGACAGACTTTCCGACCGCGAGATGGAAGTCTTGCGTCTGCTCGGCCAGGGTAAGACGGTCTCGACGATTGCCGACGACATCGCCCTCAGCGTCAAGACCATCAGCACCTACCGAGCCAGGCTGCTTGAGAAACTCCAGCTCCGCACGACCGCCGATCTGGTGCGCTACGCGGTTGAACATCACCTCACGACCTAGCCGACAGAGTTTCCCTGCGGCCCTTGTAGGACAGTCACGGACATACCAATCAGCATTCGTCTGCTACATCCCCCCCCCTCAGCTCAGTGGTACGCTATCCAGAACGATCGGACACGAAGATGTCCTTTGCATCGTCCTATCGGAAGGCTGCTATGTTTGCCCTCATCGTCGACGACCATCCATTGCTTCGGCAAGCCATCAGACAGGTGATCGAGGATCATTTTTCTTCGCCGGTCGTGCGAGAGGCTTCGACCGGAGAAGAGGCCGTGCTGATCGTGCACGCAGAACCGGTGGAATTGGTGGTGCTGGACGTCATACTGCCGGACTACAGCGGGCTGACGGTGCTGAAGCGGATCAANNGGATCAAGCAGTTGCGGCCCCAGATCAAGTGCCTGATGCTGACGATCCACGACGAGCCGCAGTATCTCCGGCTTGCCCTGAGTCACGGAGCGTCCGGTTATCTGACCAAAGAATCGGCGCCGGAAGAATTACGTGACGCGTTGAGGGCAGTGCTGGCTGGCGGACGGTATGTGACGGAAAGGCTGGCGGGTGAACTGAGACCACGAGGTCGAGACGACACCCCTAGGTCAACGCGGGATCTCCTCTCGGCCCGCGAGCTGGAAGTGCTCTCGCTCCTGGCGAAGGGCCGGACCGTGTCTCAGGCGGCGAAGCGCCTGAAGCTCAGCGTCAAGACCGTCAGCACGTACCGCTCTCGGCTGCTCGAAAAATTGCAGTTACAGACGACGGCTAATCTTATCCGGTACGCCGTCGATCACCGCCTTGTGAAATAGGCCCGCCACCATTCTCCCCGAGAAGCTGCCTGTAGGACAAAGTCTGATACCACGTTGAGCATCGCACTGATATGTTTCCCCTCAGTTACGGGGTAGCCTAAAGCCTAACAGTTCGAAAACCATCATTGTGTGATGGGTAGATCGCACGTCCTAGACTGGAGCTGTCCCTATGATACGCAAGACAAGAGGCTGTGGCCGACCTCAACGCCGTAGCACGATTGAGTGGGAAAAGACCTACTCACCCCGTTCGCGTTCTTCTCCTCCGATTCGCGTGCTGATTGCCGATGGCGAAGAGGTTGCCAGAATCGGTGTGCGGACGATGCTCGAAGGGGAGCCTGATTTCTTGATCCTGGGAGAGGCCGCCACGCTGGCCGATACGGTCTCAAAAGCGCGACAAGCGAAAGCGGACGTCGTGCTGCTTGAATGTGAATTTTCGGATGGGTCTGGTGCCGAAGCCTGTCGACGGCTGCTCGAGGGCAATCCCTCGATACGAGTCATCATGCTGACGATGTCCAACGCCACGTCGACGTTCTATGCTGCCGTCGGGGCAGGCACCCATGGATATGTGCTCAAAGATGTCAGTCGCACAGAGTTACTCCGCTCGATTCGGATCGTTGCCGGAGGAGCGTCGTACCTCCATTCGGAAATGGTCAATCAAGCATTCACCGCGTTGCAGGGTGGGTTGGAAGCCGGTCGAGAAACAGGACTCCACCGCTTGTCTCCGCAAGAACGGCGAATCATGCCGCTTGTGGCGGAGGGGAAAACGAACAAGGAGATTGCCCTGCAACTGTCCCTTTCGGACAAGACGGTCAAGAGCTATCTTCTGAACTTGTTTAAGAAGCTCCGAATCACACGCCGCACACAGGCGGCCGTTCTCTATATTCAGACCCAGCGGCGCAGTGCGGCAGCTGAGGTCTGAATGCCGGGTAAAAGCAGCAAGGCCCCATGTCAACCGTTCTAGTCATTGATGACGATCCGCAGATCCGCTCATGGCTTCGCGACCTTCTCGATGCGGAAGGCCATCACGTTGTTGAGGCAGGGGATGGTAATGAAGGCCTCGCCTGCTTCCACCGCTCTCATCCCGATCTGGTAGTGCTCGATATCTATATGCCGAATAAGGATGGGCTTGAAACCATTCTGCTGCTGCGGAACACCGACCCGGCTGTGAAGATCTTGGCTATTTCAGGAGGTGTGATCAAAGGCTACGATGTCTACAAACCAGCGAAGGCGTTCGGCGCCCACGTTGCGCTGGTAAAGCCTTTCGATGCCAAGGAGTTTTTAGCGCACGTGGAGCGGCTGCTGAACACGCTCTGAGAGTATGCCGCACACGAGCAGCATGGGTAGATTCCTCCTCAGTTGTCGATATCCCTGGTTGCAGGGCTCACACCTCCAACACTCGAAGCCCACCAAAGCCAACATCGCCGTGAAGCTCGTGGCTCTCGCCTGGACGCCTCACTGGCGGGATGGGAAGGGTGCGCTGACGCCCGCTTGGTGACGGCGAACAGAAAGAGCTTACTCGCACCGCCTTTGCACGGTTCCACACCATTGCAGAGCTACGGGGAGTGATATGGGGTTACGTACTGCTAGAAGCAAGGCAGTTGCTTGAAACCTCACCGCAAAGGTGATTCGTCCTCAACGCAGCCTAGTGGATCGGGCGGGCATACTCCTCTCGTACAATGCCTCACGTACCACGAGGCGGCTTCAGCCCGCCGATGGAGATGAAGCTTCTTGTAGGCATTCAACAGATAATTCTTGACCGTTAGCTCGCTTAATTCGAGCAAAACGGCAATCTCCTTGTTGGTTTGTCCTTCAGCCAGGCAGGCGATGACCTTCTGCTCCTGATCTGATAGGCGCTTGGGTCTCGCGGTAGAGTCCGCCCGCACACTCTCTCGGAGCGTATAGAGGATCTCCTTGGCGAGACGAGGATCGAGATAGGTGTGCCCCTCGGCCACAATCCGTACGGCCCGAATCACCTCGTCAGCGTCGGCCTCTTTCAACAGGTAGCCCTCGGCCTCTCCTAAAGCAGTCGCGCGGAGCGCGGCTTGATCGACAAAAGCGCTGAAGAAAAGTACCCGTGAAGTGTGCGATGACTGCCGGATCGCTTGGCTGATAGGTACGCTACTGCCTTCGAGCAAGGAGGTTTCCATTAAGACTACAGTAGGTTTTCGACGCGCCACCACTTCGATGACATGAGTTCCTCTGGGTGCCTCTTCGAGCAGCCGGATATCGGTGCTCTGCGACAAGAACGTCCGAATTCCGGCTCGAATGATTTGAGACGGATCTACAAGCAGGACTGAGATCATAGGAATCAAGTCAGAAATGACGACCTCTCTTGTGAAACGAAATACCAGCTGGTGGACTAACCTTCTTGCTTGCCGGTTAAGCCGCTCATGAGCTCGGAAGTGAATATCGCAGCGCGATCCGGATCAGCTTGGCGCGTCCACGGATGCCGAGTTTATTTGAGATCCTGGCGATCGTATTCTCAATGGTTCTCACGCTGCTGTGGAGCGACTCGGCTATTTCTTTTGAGGTGAGTCCTTCGCCGACCATTCTTAGAATGGTCAGTTCGCGGACCGAGAGAGGTTGCAATAGGTTGACGTCCAGCAGTGACCGGGAGAATTCGCCAATGTCATCGATCGCCTTTTCGAACAGTTCACCGCTTGCCGACGGAGAATCCGCGAGACGGCCGATCCGTACATGGATACGGCAGTGTTTGGAAGGGCGTCCCCCCCCTTGGATGACTTCGACTCTGGCCCGGCCAAAGTGCTGTGTTGCGAGGCCTCCAAAAAAACCGGAGGTGATCTGACAGTACTGAGGATTGTCTGCCGGGGGCAGACCGAACGGACACTCTTTTACTTCGAAAGTGATCTGTTCTGAGGTGATGTTCAGAGGCTCAGATGGCCAGAGGGGGATACTGGTCGCGGCTTTCACATATTCGTTCATCCTTCCACCAGAGAACTGTGGCGCGCTCAACTTGTAACGGTAGTAGGCTCGCTCAGCAATCTTGCGACCGATGTTCCGCAACATCCTTCCCAACACTCCAGAATGAAGAATAGTTCCGGTGACCTTAATCAACTCGTCGACAGTGGCGGCTAATAACTGGATCGATGGCATAGGGCTAGGACTGATTAGGGGGTTAACCTGATGTCTATAAATAGGCTGACTACTAAGACTTTGCTTTATTGGAGCAACGCGGCGATCTTTCTACAGCGGAGCGGGAAGCTGCCGACTATATTGGCTAAAGATGCAAGGAAAAATTATTGTTTAATTAAACAATGCCATTATATCCAATGCGCAAAGAAATAAGAGGGTAGTTTGAGCTGGCCCATGGAGTAATTATACTTCAAGCATCTGTCTCTGTTTTTCTTGAGGATTCATTGATGATTCATTCGTTGGATGGATGGTGGGCCGTCATCATAAGTGGTCTGGGACAAGGAGAAGTTTCAAGATTGCCCATAGCCGAAATCGCATCGTCAAGCGCCAGGAGTCCTCCCAACCGGGGAAGCCGATTTGGCGCGTATCACGAGTTTTGAATTGTGCGTAAGGAGTCGTGGGAGCAGGGAGAGAGCGAGACACGATTACATCTGCACAGCTAGGCAAGGTGATGGCGGCCGGCGATCTGTATGATCTTGGCACGATTACGGACCCCCAGCTTTTGGCAAATCCGTGAGGTGGCATTCTGGATTGTGCGGAGACTGAGATGGAGCGCGGTCGCGATTTCTTTGTCGGAACAGCCCTTTCCGATCTGGGTGAGAATCTCAAGCTCCCGACGTGAGAGACATGAAAGCGGTTCATGGTCCATCGCACGCCTGCGGTCTTCGGAGCTAGCATTCTCAGGACCGGTATAAAGGTCGCCTTCTTTCCGTGAAGGCATCGCCTCACCCAGACAGACCGAAACCATATAGGTGGGGCACTCCTCCTTCGGACCGGGAGAAACAACCACCCGCACTGTTCCAAACTGATCCGCAGCAGCCGATCCGAAAAACCCGGAGATGATGGGAGTCAAGGCACCCTTGTGGTTCAAGGTCGGAAAGCCGTGAATGACAAACCTGATGAGGTTCGGGGTCACTTCAATTGGTTCAGCCGACCAGATTTCCCCAGCGGTCATCGCCCGAACGTAGCCCATCGGTGTAAACGATTCCGATTTATTTTTTCTCGTCAGCCGGTAACGCGCCGAGGCTTCTCGCCCTAGTTTTTGACCGGCGCCGTTGAGCAAGCCATTAAGGAGTTCTGGATGAAGCAGTTCCTCCAGAGAGAGGAGAAGCATATCGAAGGTGTCGCGCAGCATGTCCGAATGGTTCATGGCGACAGAGATCCCCAAGCGCATTTCGGATCGCACGCTGTCCTTAACCTACTACTACGGGATGATTCGCTCATCGAGATCAGAGCCGAAGCAAAGCACTCGGTACTTATACATCTCATCATTGAGTACTTCCACTTCTTTTTCGTCTTTATCGCCAGAGAACGTCGCAAATCATTAAGGCGTAGGGATTCACCTGCCGACTAGAGGAATAGCGAAGCAATATCACTGAACGCTGCCTCCGGACTCGGAGGGAGCCCAGTGTGTGGAGAGGAAGTGGCGGCTTCGATCGTCCCACGACGCTTTTCTCTCTCGTTGAGAACGGTGCCAAAGGATGCGAGTCGCAACTCCACCTAAGGGAGGCGTAACTACTCAGGTAGATAGACTGAAGGCTTTTAGTCTTCAGCCTTCAGCCTGAACACCTGAGTAGTTACAGCGAGAAACCAATTGTCTTAGGGACGACATGAATCCGACGACACGAAAGTCCAATCGATACGCCTGGCTCCCGGGGCTTATTCTCGCCACAACGGGTGTTGCGGTTCTGACTTTCCTCCTTGGCCTCTCCATGTTGGAAGACCGCCTTATTGCTCAAGCCGGTGTCGATGTCCAATCGGCGGCCGCAGAGATCGCGGAAAAACTGAATCTCCTGCTTCTCGAGCGATACGGAGATATCCAAGTCTTGGCCGAGACCTTCAGTAGAACGGGGCAAGATCGCGAGGAATGGACCGAGTATCTGAATATGTTTCAGCGAGTCTATCCGCTGTATTTCTGGTTGGGGGTGATCGACAACAACGGCCGGGTGCTGGCGGCCACTGATCGCACCACGGTCGGCCTAGACGTCGGAAGCAAAGACTGGTTCAGAGATCTTGCTTCCAAGCCGGCTCTCCGAGTTCACGATGTCCAGCGTGATGATTTGACCAAAGGGAGGAACGTGATAGCGTTTTCGGCTCCGATCAGATCCGACCGCCTGGCACATCGCACATCCACTTCCTTTCAAGGAGCCGTCATCTCTCGTATCGACACCTCAAAACTCGACGCGATGGTGACTCGAACGCTCCGTGAGCTGGAAGTGAAGGCTGGATACAAGCAAGGCCTGGAATACCAAATTCTCACCCGCCAGGGTCACGTCCTTGCCGAATCAATTCCTGAGCAGAACGGTCCGGTCGATCTGTTTGCCTTGGGCACGACGTCGGCACAACTGGTCTTCTCAGGGAGAACCGGGTTCATCGCGGAAGAGCATCGGCGGCGCCACGTACCGGTTCTTACTGGCTATGCCCAGATGCCGGCTCGCAAGGAATTGGATGCATTAGGGTGGGGCGTTCTCGTTCGGGTGGACCGTCAGGCAATCCTTTCACCGATCCGCTCGGTTCTCTGGACGGCAACGATGTGGGGTGGCATTTTCTTCACCCCCATGTTGGGAGTACTCCTTTGGACGACGCGTCAATTGCGGCAGGAATGGCATCGGGCAGAGGCCGCCAAGCAGGCGCTGCAACAGACGAAGGAACGAGCTGAACAAGCCTCGCGCGAAAAGGCTGAGATCCTTGCTGCGGTGGAGGCCTTCTTTATCCGCGTCAATAGCGAGGGAGTTGTCACGGAATGGACAATTCGTGCAGAGGCCATTTTCGGCATCTCCCTTCGTGAGGCGCTTGGCCAGTCCTTCGCGAAGCTTCCCATCCAGTGGAGTTGGGAGGAGATTCTCGGGGCGATAGGGAAGGTCGGTGACACGTTGAAGTTTATCCTGTTGGACAAGATACGGCTGGTTCTTCCAGAAGGGAAAGAGGCATTCCTCAAACTGACACTGTCGCCGATCCACGATGGTTGTGGTGGCCTGACCTACATCATCATGGGGGAGAATATTACGGAGCGGCTATCCCTTGAGCGCGAACTGGCGCAGGCGCAAAAGCTCGAGTCCATCGGGCACCTGGCGTCCGGCATCGCCCACGAGATCAACACGCCGACCCAGTTCGTCGGCGACAACGTGCGCTTTCTGTCCGACTCGTTCTCCGATATCGGCCGCCTGCTCGAGCAGTACGAGCGTCTGCTGGCGGCGGCCAAGACCGGGACGTGTCCGGAGGCCCTCATCGAGACATGCGAGGCGGCCAACCGCGGGGCCGACTTGGAGTATCTCCTCGCCGAAATCCCGAAGGCCATCTCGCAATCGGCGGAAGGGATCGATCGGGTGGCGACGATCGTGCGGGCGATAAAAGAATTCGCCCATCCGGGCAGCGATGAGAAGACCTGCGTGGATCTCAACAAAGCCATCGAGAGCACGGTGACGGTCGCACGGAACGAGTGGAAGTACGTGGCCGACCTGCACACCAATCTGGATCCGTCCCTGCCTCCGGTGCCCTGCCTGGTGGGGGAATTCAACCAGGTGGTGCTGAACATGATCATCAATGCGACGCACGCCGTTGCCGACGCCGTCAAAGGCACCGGCGGGAAGGGCACGATCACGATCGGCACCAGTCGCGTGGGCGACTTCGTTGAGGTCCGCATCGCCGACACCGGAATGGGGATTCCGGAATCCATTCGCCACAAGATTTTCGATCCGTTCTTCACGACCAAAGAAGTGGGGAAGGGAACCGGGCAGGGGCTGGCCATCGCACGGTCTGTGGTTGTGGGCAAGCATGGTGGGACCATCGCCGTAGACAGTGCGGTTGGGAAAGGGACGACCTTCCTGATCCGCCTGCCGCTCAACGCGTCGTCGGCCAACTCGGTCAAAGAAGGTGCGTCATGACGCAGCATGTGCTCTTCGTCGACGACGATCCCAGTTTTCTGGAGGGGCTCCGACGGATGCTGCACAACCACAGAGGTCGGTGGGATATGCCCTTCGTGACCACTGTGGACGAAGCAGTGGAGTGCGTAGACTCGAGGACCGTGGACACGATCGNNGAGGAACGGGTTCGATCTCCTCAGAGCCGTCATGGCCTCTTCCGCGTCCAACCACGTGCCGGTGATCATGATGACGGGTGCCGACCAGCGGGATCTGAAGCGGCGAGCCTTGGACGAAGGGGCGACGGATCTCCTCAGCAAGCCGATCGACCCCAATGACCTGACCGCGCGCATCCGCAGCGCCCTCCGGCTCAAGACCTATCAGGACGAGATCAGAACACAGAACGAGACCCTGGAGCGGAAGGTCAGGGCACGCACCCAGGCACTGAATGCCTCGTGGCTCGACTTGATTTGGCAGCTTGGCCGGGTCGCTGAGTTTCGGGACGAGCAGA
>CXWL01126748.1_pt1 | contig 14896 bp, 13 predicted proteins | sample 590931 | NCBI WGS metagenome assembly CXWL01 (sample SAMEA3498368, study PRJEB10139) | groundwater metagenome | biome: water well; material: biofilm material | place: Germany | collected 2015-04-27 | reverse complement strand
GTCTACAGCGCAGCCCGGTTCTCGCTGGCCGAACCGCTGAAACTCGTTGTCGGCGGCCGCTTCAGCAACTACGAAATCGACGACGTCGTCAGCGGCTCGTCGTTGCACTACAAGAAGATCAGTGAATTCACCCCGTATGCCGGCTTGATCTACGACATCGACAAGACCTATTCGGCCTACGTGAGCTACACGGGCATCTTCAATCCGCAGACCGACTATCGCGACAGCCGGGGCAACGTGCTCACACCCTCCAAAGGGAAAACCAAGGAAATCGGCCTCAAAGGCGCTTACATGGAAGGGCGTTTGAATGCGTCGGTGGCCTTGTTCGAGACCGAGCTGGACAACGCGGCACAGATGCTCGCCGGAACCTATACGCCAAGCGGCGCCCAAGCCTACAAAGGCGCGGACGGGACGAAGTCGCGCGGGATCGAGCTGGACTTGCAGGGTGAGTTGGCGCGTGGTTGGAACATCTACGCAGGTATCGCCCACTTCACTGCGCAAGATGGCGATGGCGCCCGCTTGAATTCGCAAATTCCGCGCACCACGCTCCAGCTTTTCACCACCTACCAGTTTCCCGGAGAGTGGAGCAAGTTGACGCTGGGGGGAGGCGTCAAATGGCAAAGCCGCTTCTACCAGGCGCCCAACACTGGCACCAGTTCGTTGGGCGGGGAACAGGGTTCATATGCCCTGGCGTCGCTCGTAGCGCGTTACGCCTTCACCAAAAAGACCAACGTGGCGGTCAACCTCAACAACGTGTTCGACAAGAAGTACGCGCTGCAAAAGGGCGATTTCGACACCGTCGGTTATGGCGCTCCACGCAACGTCATGGTGACGTTGAACTACAGGTATTGATTTGCTCGCAGGCGAACACTTCAGCCGTTGGAAGTCCTGCGAAATATAGCCGTTGATTATCGAGAAAGCTCCTATGACCCTTCAGTCTTCCCTACGTCCCCCACAAGACCTGGCCATCAACGACCCCAACAAGGTTGCCTTGTTCTGGTTGACCACGGCCGCGGGTGTCGTGCTTTTTGTTGCCTTCCAGCTGTTCTTCTACGTCAACGACTTTGTAAGAGCGCACGGAGCGACGCCTGCAATTACCTTTGATCCCGACGCACTGTGGATGTTTGCCGCGTACTATGGTTGTTGGATTGTCAACGTGCTGGTTGCACTGAGGGGAACCCGAAAGGCCCAGTGGGCTACCCTGGTCCTCGGCAGCCTGCTTGTCGTGCTGAATACCTTCGGGGGGATCGCCGACGGCTTGCGCGACGGTTGGCACATTGCCTTTTCGGCAGTGTTCTTCATCACGCTGCCCGGCGTGTTCGCCATTGCGGCCACTTGGCGTTGCATCAAAAGCAAAGGCGATAACCATGTCTATCAATAGTTCTGACTTTCCTTTGGTCTGGATGAATCTCACGCAAGAACTGGGACATGATCACCAAGAGGACTTCGACGACTTCGAGGCCAATTTGCGGCGTGGGGAGCCCTTCGTACTCTTGACAGATACCGCACCTGCTGAAGACCACGACCACTCGCCGGAAGAAAAGAAACGCACCGCACTCTGGATGAAAAAGCACAAGATTGAATTGCGAAGGCTGGTTCTGGCAATGATCCTGATCGAACCCAATCCGGCAAAACGTTTTGGCTTCAAGGCATTCGCGGTCGTTTTTGCCAAGTTCTGGGGCTACCCTCTACTTCTCGCACCTTCGAGAGACCAGGCAATAGAAATGGCAACGCGACTGCTATCTACGGTCGAGAAGTCGTCTGACTGACCTCGGCCGGGATCATCCCCGTGCCGTGTTCACGCGGGTGCCATAGCCATCAGCGGGTCGGATTGCGTCGACACTCACACATCGCCGTCAACAGACCGCCGATCATCTTGGCGCGCAGCGCGCTAAAGGTGCTGATCGCGGCCAGGATGAGGTCAACGGCTTCCGGAAGCTGCGCTGATCTGGCGTCAGCGGGCAGCCATCCCCTATTGACTGAGAAACAGCCGCTTGGTCGTCAAGAAAAGCTCGTAATGTCAGTAATAGTCCGCTCGAGGCCGTTGTTGACGGTCGGGTGGTTTAAGGTGTGATGTTGGTGACGTGTTGAAGCAGAGCGAATGCCACGCGCCATGCGCGGCCGTCGCAGTGAACCGTGGCCGTGCGCTGGTTGATCCGAACGATTTCTCCGACGTGCCGCCTCAGGCTTTGGTCGATGAAGCTCACGCGCTGGCCGACGCGGAAGTCCTGTTTGTGATGGATCTCCGGCGGCGGCCTCAGCGGCGCTGCAGTCGCGGGTGAGGATGACGTGGCTGCCTGCTGATCATCGACAGGTACGACGGCCGCGTACAGCACGCTGAAGCGCTGTTTGCTTTGCTCATCGATCAGTGTGACCTGCCGGTCTTTTATCGCCGCGATGCGAGCCTCGCGCAGCTTGCCGGTCCCCCAGTCCCAGTACTTCACCAATTGGCCCATGTGCAACTGCGAGCGCGCCTGCACGATGCGCCTGGGGTCGGCCATGAGTTGCTCGATGACCCAGCTGAGCTGGTACAGCTCAGCGCTGGTGGCCATGGGGAGATCTTCGATCTGCTTGACACGCATGCTGGCGATTTTGCCGGAGGCGATGCGCTCAGGCCGCGAGCTTGTCAGTCGGCTGTGAGCTCGTCGGCACCGCCTTGGCAAGCTCACTCGCGACCGCCCACGGCAGCAACTCGTCGATGCGGTTGCTCGGATGGCTGCGTTGACGAGCTTGCCGATGAGGTTGACGCCTTCGTGCGCCCAGCTCGCAAGGTTCTGGGTACGGAAGCTGGCGAAGATGTAGGCAGCCAGCTGGTTGTCCCAGCGGCGCCCGAAGGCCGGATCGAGCGCGGTGGCCTTGACAGTCTGGATGGCGCTGACGGTCTCCACCAGCATGGCCTGATTCTCCGCCCCGCGCGCGAACTTCTCATCCAGCCGCCGGCGCAGGATGGGCACCACGGCCAGGCTAAGGCCGAAGTACAGCGGCATGCTCGCGAGCACGATCAAGGTCAACGGCACGCTGTAGAACAGCATGACGGCCACGAAGACGACAGAGAAGACGACGTCCAGCAACACTGCCAGGGCGTTGCCGGTCAGGAAGCTGCGGATGTTCTCCAGTTCGCGCACGCGGGCAACCGAGTCACCCACACGCCGGGCCTGGAAGTAGGCAAGGGGCAGTTGCACGAGGTGGCGGAACGGACGCGCGCCGAGTTCGACGTCGATGCGGTTCTCGTCTGGCGCGAGTCGAAGGCAGGCGCCGTGCGACGTACCGCAGAGGCGGCGATACAGGCATGTGAAGAGGAAATTCAGAGTCTGCGTGGAGGCCATCATGGGTGGAGCTGGCCGCGAGGTGTGGCAACGTGACAAGTGGGAGAAAAATCGTCGCGACCTGCTGACTGCGCCTATGACCAGGTGATTCAGGCAATGGCGGGCAATATGTGGACCCAGGGGAAGACAAGATTCCCGAGCCGGTACGAAACTCCATCGTCGACAAGGTCGCAGCCATGACGATTTGCAACGGGATCCTTGCTGCGCTGTTCCATCGAGCCCGGACAGGCGAGGGCCAAAAGGTTTCAGTGGCACTGCTCGACGCTTACTCGGCGTTCATGATCCCTGGCCTGGACACGCACAACCGAACTTTCGTGAGCACGGGACTGCCCGCTTACCCGGCGCGCCCCATCTTTCGGGCGGTGCATGCAAAGGATGGGTATGTCATGGGGTACATCCATACCAACGCGCAATGGGAAGGGTGCCCGCGCGCATTCCAGCGTGAGGACCTGCTCTCAGACCCGCGCTTCTCAACTCCCTCGCAACGACTGACCAACGTCGCTACCATGTGGGCAGAGATGGAGAAGGGCGCGCAGAACCTCACGACGGCGGAAATCATGGAGGTCGCCGTTGCGAACAGCGTCCCAATGTCACGCGTGAACACGGTCGATGAACTCATAGCCGACCCGCAGGCCATACACAACCAGGTATTCGTCGAGCACCAGGACGAAGTGGTTGGGACGCTGCGCACGTTGAACTTCCCGATCCGTTTCGGGAAGACGCCGGCCAATGTCTATGCGCGCGCTTCGCTGAAAGGCGAGGACACTGAGCAGGTGCTCTCTATGCTTGGCCTGGCGGCTGAGCGCATAGAAGCGCTGCGAGCCGACGGAAAGGTTCTGCAAGGGCTTTAATTCGCAATTGCAGACGGTTGTACGTTCTAGACTGAAAATTGCCGGTCTGCTTAGCCCGAAGCGGTAGCTAACTCACGTGGGCTTTCTCCCGGATTGTTCGGCGCTGTACTCGGGTTCTTGAGCGTCGATGTCTCAGCTGAGAGGGCTGAGACAGCCCGAGTTGGCGGCTTCCTGAACGAAACGCTTGATGCCATGTATAGCGGCGGCCCAAAATCTGAAGTGCAACGCCTTTTCAAGTAAGGTGTTTCATGCAAGACCGAATCAGCTATCAGCATCTTCAGCCCGAGGACCGAATCGCCATCGCGAGCATGCGTCAGCAAGATGACAGCGTGGGGACCATAGCCCGCACGCTGCACGCTCGGCTTCGACCATCAGTCGCGAGCTTGAGCGCAACACCGCGGGCGATCAGGCCTATGGCTCTCTTGTCTCCCAGCAGGCTTGCATGGCACGTCAGCGCGCCGTCCGTCCGGCGCCCATGCTCGATGTACACGGCGTCGACTGGCGCGTTGTCCTGACGATGCTTCAATGGAAGTGGTCGCCCCAGCAGATTGCCGCTACCCTGAAGCGCACCTTCCCCAACAAGCCCGCACGCCACGGGCCCAGTGAACCGATCTACACCGCCATCTTCGCCCTGCCCAGGGGCGAACCGCGACGCCAGATCATCGCCTGCCTGCGCCAGGGCCATGGCACGCGCCTGTTGCGCTTTCAAGGTCTGCCGGCTATTTCCAGAAAGCTGCGGTTCAACGAGGCTTCAGCATCGATCAGACGGGAGCGTCGTACTTTCAGCCAAGCTTGGTCGCGCTCCAGCGCTGCGCTGGATGCAGCCAGCATGCGTCGCACTTCTGCCGGCTGTGGTCCACCTGTTCCAGTGCGGGTGCGGACCATGTTCGCTGGCGAGAGCGTCGCCCTGAAGGTCGCCTCGTCCAATGGCAGCACGGTTTGCGCCAACTGGTACTTGGTGCCGGCTTCTGCGTAGATGCGCCGGGCCTCCTCGTATGGAAACTCCTTGGGGCGCAGGTTCTTGCTGCGTGCGTACAGTACGATCTCGGAGGCGAAATGGTGGCCGACGCGAAAAGGCACGCCATGCGTGCGTTGAAGCGTCTCAGCCAGTTCCATCGATGTGATCCAGTCGGAGTCCAGCTCTTCCAAAGCGCGCGCAGGGTCGATTTGCAGGGCGGCCAGGACGCCATCAAGCTGTTGAAGCATCTCCACTCCGAGCACAAAGGTCTTGGCGCCCGAGGCGCTTGCCGTGTTTTTATAGTCGATCATTCCCGGCGTCACGTTGTGCGCGCGAAGCGTCACGGTCTGGGCGGACGCCACGACATCGGTGGCCTTTGCCCGAGTGTTCTGAATGACGCCTGGGTTGGCCTTCTGCGGCATGGCGCTGCTTGTGTAGGTGTTGTTTGCACCGAGCAGGAGCCAAGGACGCGTCTGGTGGTACTGCACATGCACGTCCTGCATCAAGGCGCCAACCCGGATCGCCGTGGAGCTCGCAATGGCTGCAGCCTCCAGCGGGATGTCGTAGGTACTGATCTGCCCGGCGTCCAGCGAGTTCACGATCAGGCCGTCGAAGCCCAGCAACGTCGCCAGTCTTTCGCGATTCACTGACCAACTGGAGTTGGCCAGGACTGCAGTACCCATTGGACTGAGGTTCAGCCGAGCGTAGGCCTCGCGGGTGCGTGCGGCGTCGCGCTCAAAAGAATCAGCGAAAGCCAGCAGGTAGTGGGCGTAACTGATGGGCATGGCCTGCACGCCATTGGTGTATGCCGGAACATACGTGTCCACATTCTTGCTGGCCAACTCGATCAACCGCTTGCGCACCATGACCAGCGCATCAGCAAAGTCCAGAACCTCGAGGCGCAGTTGTGCGGCGTTCAGCGTTGAATGGATGTCCTGGCGGCTCCGGCCCGTGTGGATGAGCGTGGCTTCCGGGCCGACCTGATCGGTGATGATTTTCTCGACCTGAAGCACGTCCGTTGGTCGCTTGCCGCCGGGCTGGGAAGCCTGATCGATGGAGTGGCTGACGCCACGCGCAATGCGGCCGGCGAGCTGCGCTGGAATGATGCCCTGCTCGACGTGTACCACCGTCGATGCCATGTTGATGCGCCCAAACCAGTAGAAAACGTCTTGCTGCTTTGCGAGCGTGCTAGTGGCATCGCCATTGACGGTGCCCTGAAGGCGAGCGACCTGTGCTTGGCATTCCTCGGTTGTCCGGCAAGCGGTGTCCAGTGTGTCGGCGGCACTTGCCGCACCCATGTAAGCAACAAATCCAGCGCTCAGCATGAATGTGGCGGGCATCCGCAGCACGCGTGCTCGTTGTGCGGTTCGGTTGGAGATTTTCATTGGCTCTGTCTCTGGGGTATTGGAAATATTGGCTGTTTTGTCGAGCTGGGCCTATTCATTTTTCTGATGAATCAACGAGCTCCCGCTTACCGAGCTAACTAGTGTTAGCGAGCTCTGCCAGTGCAGTCAAATTCACTTATGCTTCAGGTCATTCAAAAAACCAATACCTGGTCGTGCTGCACGCTCAACTCTTCTCCCGTTTGGTTGGCCGCACACGGATCAAGCACTTGCAACTGGTAGTGGACATTGCCGAGCTGCAAAGCCTGCAAAAGGCGGCATTGGCTCTGGGTCTCAGCCAGCCTGCTGCTACGCAAGCCTTGGCAGAGTTCGAATCCTTACTTGGTGCTCCGCTGTTCGAGCGCCATGCACGCGGCATGCGACCCTCTGAGCTCGGGACTGCGCTGCTCCCCATCGTGCGCAATGCGCTTCAGCAGATGCAGGCGCTAGCGAACACCGTGTTGGCGTTGGAAGGCAGCACGCGCGGGCTGGTGCGCATTGGCGCCATCGGCGCAGCAATAGCTGGATGGTTGACCGTTGCGTTGCCGCGCTTGGCCGCTGCGCATCCGGACATCGCACTTGACATTCACGAGGTCAACGCTGACGACATCCTGCGCCTGATCGAGAACGACGGCGCGGACCTTTTTCTTTGCCGTGAGCCGGCATCCCTGCCGATCAATCATGTCTTTACGCCTGTGCTCGATGATCGTTTTGTTGTTGTGGCACGTGCAGACCATCCACTGAACGCGCTTGACGCCGTACCCGACCTATTGCTGGCCGCAGAGACGTGGATCACGCCGCCGTTGACCGGCATTGCACCACGCGAGTTCTCGGAGCTATTCGCGCGGCTAGGCGGCACTCCGTCAACATGTCAGATGTCCACCCGCTCGGTGTTGCTGGTGAAGGCGTTGCTTCGTCAAAGCGACATGCTGGCACTGGTGCCTTACAACCTCATTCGGTCGTCGCTGGACGAAGGACGAATCACTGTGCTTCGGACTGCTCCCTTCCCTCTGGCGCCACTCGGGTTCGTGGTGCGTCAAGGGGTCGCACAGCCGGCGTCGTCCGTGCTTGCACAAACAATCCAGGGGCTTCGGGAAGGTGCCCTTCTTGAAATGCTGGCAATCGATCATGCCGAATAGAAGCGGATGACGCACGAACGAGCACGTCCCCACTCGGTTCACCGGCCGTAGCGACAGGCAGAATGCGGGCCGACTGTAGCCGGTCGCGCAGGCGTCGCAAACGGGCCCCGAGCGGCCCCTCGCCGGTTCGATTGGACGCCGCAAACCTGCCGTTCCCTCCGACGAGTATCGGACGGCAAGTCTGAACCCGACAGTCGTCTTGTATGGCATAGCTTCCACTTCGGCGTTCGCTGCCAGATCGGGAGCACTGGACCGGGATCACCCCGCGGGCGCTGCCCACCCTCGGAGACTGACATCCGCCAACGCCTCAAAAACAGCCGGCGAACGTTCCAAGCGAGCGACAGTGCGCGCGCCTTCGACGGCGGCCACCAGCGCCGCTGCGGCGGAGGCCGCGCGCNNGCGGAGCTGTAACCGCAGCCCCTGAAGTGCCCCGCAACCAGTTCCGTTGAATCTTTGAATCCGCGCGCCACGCGTTGGGTCAGGTCGGCATCGAGCGCAGGCAATTCATTCGCCAAGTTTTGCATCAGGCATCCGTACTGGAAATCGGACGCCACCATTTCAGCCGCGAATGCGCCGAGCACCTGCCGTACGAAACGCTCGGCATCGCCCGCTGCGTTTGCCGAGATGCTTTGCAACACGGCCATACGCGCTGTGACGTATTGGTCGATGGCTTCTTCAGCAAGCTGCGCCTTGCCGCGTGGGAAGTGAAAGTAGAACGATCCTTTGGGAGCGCCGCTTTCCTCCAGGATCTGGCTCAGCCCGGTCGCGGTATAGCCCTGAATGCGGAACAGTCGCGCGGCCGTGGCAATGGCGCGGGGGCGGGCGTCGGTCTTGCGGGGCATGGCGGGAAGTTAACAGCATCGGCTTGACGTGTCTATGGCAATCACCATAGTATCCCGATCGCCATAGTTGGATTTCGGTGATGTACCTGTTGCGCCACGGTGGCGAAGAGGTCCCCCATGAGCTACCCATCTGAGCCCAGGCGCTCGGTCTCGCGCCGCGCAATCCTGGCGATCTGCGCGGCCGGCTTGGCCGCGTCTTCACTCCATTCCGCCCACGCAAGCCCTTCAGGAGCAACTGCCATGACTGCATCCGGAACTCTCCAAGGAGCGCTCCCCGAAGGCGTTCGCTCACGCATGATCCAGGAGGTTAACGGCCTCGATGTCCATGTGCTGGAGGCCGGCCACGAGAGTCCCGGACGCCCGCTGGCGCTGCTCTTGCACGGATTCCCGGACCTCGCCTACGGCTGGCGGCACCTGATGCCGCTGCTGGCCGATGCGGGCTACCATGTCGTCGCGCCCGACCAGCGAGGTTTTGGCCGCACCACCGGTTGGCTTGCCGCGTATGACAGCCCGCTGGAGCCCTTCGGCTTCTTGAACTTGACGCGCGACGCACTCGCACTTGTCTCTGCCTTGGGATACCGACGCACGGCCATGCTCGTGGGGCACGACTTCGGCTCGCCCGTGGCCGCCTATTGCGCCTTAGCCCGCCCCGATGTCTTCCCCTCGGTGGTCCTGATGAGCGCACCCTTCCCCGGTACGCCAGCATTCCCGTTCTACAGGGCAGACAGCGAGGCGGTGCCAGCTCAACCGAACTTGGCCCCTCAAAGGCTGGCAGCCGCACTTGCGGCGCTGAACCCGCCGCGCAAGCACTATCAGCAATACCTGAGCGGACGGGAGGCGAATGCCGACCTGTCCCACCCGCCTCAAGGATTGCATGCCTTCTTGCGGGCATTTTTCTACCTCAAGANNCCGGGCAACAAGCCACATCCGTTGAAGGCGCCAACGCCCGCGGAACTGGCGCAATTGCCGACCTATTACGTCATGGAATTGGACAAGTCCATGTCCCAGATTGTGGCGCCATTCCACCCAACGGCTGCCGAAGTTGCGGCCTGCCAATGGCTCACCGAGCCCGAATTGGCTGTGTACACCGCCGAGTACGCACGCACGGGTTTTCAAGGCGCACTTCAGCTTTATCGCGTCTTCACCGACCCAGCCCTGAATGCCGAACTGCGCCTCTTCTCGGGCAGAACCATCGATGTGCCTTCGCTCTTCATCGGCGGAAAACGCGATTGGGCGAATTACGTTTCGCCGGGCGCGCTTGAAGTGATGAGAGCCAAGGCGACGACCAAGATGAGCGGCATCGAACTGATCGACGGAGCCGGTCACTGGATCCAGCAGGAACAGCCGGCTCGCCTGGCCGCGCTCCTTCTCGCCTTCAGCAAGGAGACAGGAGGGGCTCAACTCACCGGCGCTTGAGGCGGAGCAGGGACTGCCGCCATGCCCCGACTGCCGGACCCCGGTCAGGTGCTCGATCGACACGGCACGATCAGCTGGCAGCCCGGTCGTGAACTGGTCGTACAGCTCTTGCTGCGGTTGGATGAGCCGCACATCACGCGCCAAGGCAAGCGTGTGCGGTTCTACTCGACGGTCGACCTGATCAATGCACTGGAGCAGGAGAAGGCCCAAGGCAAGGCCGGGCGCATCGCCAGTGGCCTGTTGCGCATGGACCCCGTGATCCCGGACGAGCTGGGCTAACCTAATCGATCATGCGCGGCAGCACGTCCTGGTGGCCGGAGCGGCGGTGCCAGAAGGTCATGAACACGTGGCCGGCAACGACGGCCAGCAGGACCCAGCCCAGTTTGCTGTGCAAAAGGCTGCCGAGCTGTGTCATCCACTCGATCTTGTGGTCAGGCCGGGCCGGCATCAGCGGGATGCCAAGCGGCTCGAAGGCCCGGCCCGAGCCATACTGGAGCGCCAGGCCGACGAAGGGCACGGCGCCCATCAGCGCATACAGGGCCATGTGGCCAAGGTGGGAGGCCAGGTTCACGTGGGGCGGGCGCTGGCGTGCATGCAGCAGCGCCCAAGCGGCGCGCAGCACCACCAGGCCAATTAGCAATACACCGATCGGCTTGTGCAGCGGCCACAACAAACTGTACAGCGCGGTCTCTTTAGCGAAGTAATGCGCCAGCGCAGCAGAGAAGACGACGGCGAAACACAGGGCCATGCCCCAATGGAAAAATCGGCTCACGCTGCCGTAGCGCGCCGGCGAATCCGGAACGGGCCAGGTGGCTTGGGTGCGGGTGGATGTGGGTATTCCGGAGCACCGTGACCGCCGATTCCGTGCGATCGTGACCGAGCATTCCGTTCGAACGTGACCGGTGATTCCGGGCTCAACGTGACCGATTTCCGGATGGTCCGGAATCACCGGTCACGATGGCGGAACCGGCGGTCACGGCAGCGGAACGCTGCCGTATGTCATCGTGTTGGTGTTGCGCATTTCATCCACCTCACGCGGGGTAGCCTGCCCGGCTTTTGCCGGAGACAGGCTTGCCCGCACCAAGGATCAACATGCGCAAGATCAGAGACGTCTTACGTCTCAAACTCGAAGCCCGCCTCTCCCATGAGCGGATCGCGGCCTCCCTCGGCATCTCCAAGGGCGTCGTGGCCAAGTACGTCAGCCTGGCCGCCGCTGCGGGCCTGGACTGGCCCACCGTTCAAGCATTGAGCGACACCGCTCTGGAGCGCCGTGTCGTGCAGGGTCGCCAGGATCGGGCGACCCATTACGTGATGCCCGACTATGGCCGCGCGCATCAGGAACTGCGGCGCAAGGGCATGACCCTCATGCTGCTGTGGGAGGAGTACGTCACGACCCACGCCGGGCAGCCGACCTACCGCTACAGCCAGTTCTGTGAGCGGTATCGGCGCTACGCACTGCGCCTGAAGCGCTCTATGCGCCAGATCCACCGCGCCGGCGAGAAGCTCTTCGTCGACTACGCCGGCCCCACGGTCGAGCTCGCCGACGGCAGCCGAGCACACATCTTCGTGGCCGCGCTCGGCGCTTCCTGCTACACCTTCGCCTGCGCCACGCCGCGCGAGACCATGGCCGACTGGCTTGAGGGCTGCGCGCGTGCCCTGAGCTTCTTCGGTGGCGTGCCGCAGCTCATCGTGCCTGACAACCCGCGCGCGATGATCGCGAACCCCAACCGCTATGAGCCTCGGGCTAACGACACGGTGGAGGACTTCGCACGGCACTACGGCACCTCGGTGCTGCCGGCAAGGCCGCGCCATCCGCAGGACAAGGCGAAGGTCGAGTCGGCCGTGCAGGTCGTGGAGCGCTGGATCCTCATGCGCCTGCGCCACCAACGCTTCGCGGCCGTCGACGATGTCAACGAGGCGATCGAGCCATTGCTGGCCAGGCTCAACGGCAAGCCCTTCCAGAAGCTGCCCGGCAGCCGCGCGAGCGCCTTCGCCGATCTGGATGCTCCTGCACTGCAGGCGCTGCCGCTGCAGCCCTGGGAGTGGGCGGCCTTCAAGAGCGTGCGGGTGCACATCGACCATCACGTGGAGATCGAGGGCCATCGCTACAGCGTGCCCCAGAACCTCGTGGGCCTGCTGCTGGAGGCGCGCATCACAGCCCACGCGGTCGAACTGCTGCACCGCGGCCAGCGTGTGGCCGCGCATCAGCGCAGCGCACATAAGGGTGGCTTCACGACCGTCGTCGCCCATCTGCCGGCGGCGCACCGCGCGCATCTCGAGTGGACGCCCGAGCGCCTGGTCCATTGGGGGCAGAGCATCGGCGCGGCCACGGGCCGCCTGGTGGCGCGTCTGATCGAAGAGCGGCGTCACCCCGAGCACGGCTACCGGGCATGCCTCGGGCTGCTGTCGCTGGCGCGCCGCTACGGCCGCGAGCGGCTGGAGGCGGCCAGCCTGATCGCGCTGGAGCTGGGCACGGCGAAGTACGTGCATGTGAAGGCCATCCTGGTCAACGAGCGCGACAAGGCGTCAGCGAGCACGGCGCCGAGCTGGACCAGCCCACCCCACGAGCATGTGCGCGGCCCGGCGTACTACCAGTGACGCCCGGACTGCATCCGGCACTTGAACAAGAAGGAATTCCAATGATGATGAACACGACCCTCGATCAACTGCGCAGCTTGAAGTTGCTGGGCATGGCAGCAGGACTGCAGGACCAGCTCACCAGCGCCGGCATGACGGCCATGAGCTTCGAGGAGCGCACGGCCTTGCTGGTCGAGCGCGAGGTGCACTGGCGCGGCGACAAGCGACGCGAGCGGCTCTTGAAGGAGGCACGGCTGAAGTACCCGCAGGCGGCCATCGAGGACATGGATGCTCGCGCCGGTCGCGGCGTCGATCGCAAGGCCGTGATGAGCCTGGCGCTTGGCGACTGGATCGATTCGGGCCACAGTGTGCTGATCACGGGACCGACGGGTGCGGGCAAGTCGTGGCTGGCCTGTGCGTTGGCGCAGTACGCCTGCCGGCGCGGTCGCTCCGCCTACTACCAGCGCATGCCCAGGCTCGGTGAGGAACTGCGCATCCGCCACGGCAACGGGACCTTCGGCAAATGGCTGATCCAGTTGGCCAAGACCGACGTGCTGCTGCTGGACGACTGGGGCATGGCGGCGCTCGACGTTCAGGCCAGGTCCGACCTGCTGGAGATCATCGACGACCGGGCGGCCAGCAAGGCCACCATCATCACCAGCCAACTGCCGATCGAGCACTGGCATGCCTGGGTCGGAGACGCCACCATCGCCGACGCGATCCTTGATCGCCTGATGCAGCAGAACCACCGACTCACCCTCACGGGTGAGTCATTGCGTCAGACCGCGAAAACGCCTCAAAAGGAGAAGAACAAAGACCCATCGTGACCGCCACTTCTACAATCTGAACGCGCAACTCAGCACGCATGGCGACCGGTCACGATAGAGCGGAATCGTCGGTCACGTTCGCCGGAATACGCAGGCGCTGCACGCATTGGTCAGACGGAGCGGAGAGCCACGCTTATGGACGCGCTTTGCAGCGCAGCAGTCATATACGGCTTCATCCGGACCATCGTCCACACCTGAACGCTCAATCCTCAATTCCTTTCGCTTCAATCAATCAGTCAGCCAACAACATGCTCAGGCCTTCACGGCGACAGGCTCCTGAGCGCCCCATCGGAACTCGGAGCCATCCACCCACATGCGGTGCAGGATGACGGCCAGTTTGCGCGCCACCGCAATCACTGCCCGTCGATGCCCTCGCGTCTTGGCCAGCCGCATTCCCCAAGCCTTCAGCGATGACCACTGCGCGTTGCGCGTGAGTAGCGAGTGCGCCGCAACATACAAGGCCGAGCGCACATCGGCATCGCCAGCTCGAGAGATATGGCCGGGGTTGTCCATCTCCCCCGACTGGTACCGTTTGGGTGTCAGACCGAAGTGAGCCGCCACGGTACGTGACGACTTGAACCGGGCCGGGTCGTCCACGGCGGACTTGAAGGTCAGCGCGGTCACGGGACCGACGCCTGGGATCGACATCAGGCGCACGCACAAGGGATCTGCCTTGGTCAGCGCCTTGACCGCGTTGTCCAGCTTCAGGTAGGTCTTGTAGAGCACGGTCCTCGCGTCAAGCAGCGGCACGAGCGCGCAGGACAGCATCTCGTCATCGGCGAAGGTCTGGCGCACCTGAGCGTCGAACGATCCGTGGCCCACACGCGGGGCCAGGCGGATACCGAACACGCGCAGGAGACCACGCAGTTCGTTCTCGAGGTCGACGCACTTCGCCAGGATCGCCTTGCGACTGGCCAGCAGCGCACGCACGCGATGGCTGTGCAGGCTCTTGATGTGCACGCGGCTGTACCAACCGGTGCGCAGGATCTGGGCGATGCCGCGCGCGTCGTTGCGGTCGGTCTTGTTGCGCATGGCGTCCAGGGTGTTCTTCACGCGTCGGGCCTCCAGGCAGATCACCTCGAAGCCTGCGGCCTGCAGGCCGTAGGTGAGGTATTGGCTCAGCGCGCCGGCCTCGAAGCCAACGGACTTCAGTTCGGGACTGAAGGCATGCAGCCAGTCGACGATGACGTCGACGTGCGCGTCGACCTTGGCCTCCCGGCAGACTTCGCCACGGTCGTCCACGACGCAGATCGAGACGGATCTCAGGGATACATCGATTCCGGTGAAGTAGGTCATTCAAGCTCTCCTTCGTAGTGGATTTACGAGTCTAGGAAGAGAACTCTGCAGGTCAAATCAACCCGCCCGATCACCGATGCTCATGGCCGATTCACGCCGCTGAATGCGCCAGCATTCATCGAGCAATACGTGCGGCCAATGCGTTGAGAACCTCGGCAAGACCACGATCCTCCGAGCTATAGGAGTGGTCGAAGTGTTCAACTTGAAGCCACTGCGCTTCTTGGCCCGGATGAACGTACTTCTCGAAGTCGTCGACCAGCAATACTTGGTGCGGATCTACGC
>CXWL01107785.1_pt1 | contig 14901 bp, 11 predicted proteins | sample 590931 | NCBI WGS metagenome assembly CXWL01 (sample SAMEA3498368, study PRJEB10139) | groundwater metagenome | biome: water well; material: biofilm material | place: Germany | collected 2015-04-27 | reverse complement strand
TACATCTTCACGGTAACGGCAGCGGGTCAAGCTCCGACGGTTCCTGTAACTACACTGGCTGTTGCAGTCGCCAGTCTGAATGCAACTGTAATAGGCAGCACAGCGGTTGACCTGAGCTGGACGAACCCTAACGGCGGCGGCGCAACTGCAGCTGTAACGGTAAGCCCTGCGGAGGGTGTTGTAGCCTACACAGTTGCTGGTGCCAGCGTAACCGGCTTGACCCCGAATACTGCCTATACCTTTACGGTAACGGTAGCGGGTCAGGTAGCTACCGTAGGCCCTGTTACCACCACAGCTATCTTGCCTGTAGCAAGCAATGTCGGTGCTGTGATATCAGGAACTAACGTAGTGGTGCAATGGAATGACAATGCAACTGGAGAGACCCGTTATGGTGTGCAGGTAAAATTGAGCACAGATACAGTATGGACATCGTTGTCTGCATTAGCAACATTTACCGGCGATATGGTAACGAATGGCCCTGGCGGGTTATTTACTGCCACCATCCCGTTAGCCGTCATAGGGATGACCGTGGGTAGCTATGAGTACCGTGTGGTACCTGTTGCTGGAAGCATTGTTGGTACGTTCAGTGTGCCAGATGCTGCAAGCACGATAGTTGTTACATCTCCGCCGGGACCGGTCTTAATTGTAGCAAGCAATGTCAGTGCTACGATTGTTGGAGGTGATGTCGTGGTATCGTGGATCGACAATGCTTATGGTGAGACCCGTTATGGCGTGCAGGTAAAATTGAGCACAGATATAGTATGGACATCGTTGTCTGCATTAGCAACATTTACCGGTGATATGTTGACAGTTGGTCCTGGCGGACCGTTTACTGCCACCATCCCGTTGTCTGCGACAGGGATGCTCACCGGCAATACCTACGAGTACCGTGTGGTACCTGTTGCTGGAAGCGTTGTCGGTACGTTCAGTGTGCCAGATGCTGCAAGCACGATTGTGAGATAATGCTAACCGTAGGGTGTCGACCTTGGTCGGCACCTTATTGGTATATATGGGAGTTAAAACAAATGAAACAATTTTACGCCGGTTTAGCCGGCATTCTTTTTATGGTGGCATTACCTGTGTATGCAGAGGATGCTGAGAAGCCGGCAAACTTCGAGAATAATCGGGCAATGACCAGCTATAGCCTGGGGGTTCAAACGTCTCGCACTTTCGTCAAGGATGAAGTGGATATTGATATTGATCAGTTCATCAAAGGGCTGAAGGATGCATCTGGCGGCAAGCCGCTTTTAATTACAGATGATGAGTTGCGCAAGGTGATGAATAGCTTCCAGTCAGAGCTCAGGCGTAATCTCAAAAAAACGCGTGCCATTGCAGCAGGTGAGAATATGCGCAAAGGCAAGGCTTTCCTTGATGAAAACAAGAAGAAACCAGGTGTAGTGACCTTGCCTAGCGGGCTTCAGTATCGGGTGATTAAAGAGGGCGATGGCAAGAAACCGCTTGATACTGATACCGTGGAGTGTAACTACCGTGGCACGGTAATCAATGGCACGCAATTTGATGCAAATGAAAATGGCGCACCCGCTATAATGAAAGTCAATCAGCTAATTGGTGGCATGAAAGAGGCGCTCAAATTGATGCCGGTCGGCTCACATTGGGAGATTTTCATTCCGAGTTCTTTGGCGTATGGTCCGCGTGCTCTAGGCGCAGAAATTGGCCCAAATGAAACTTTGATATTTGATTTAGAATTGGTGTCTATCAAATAGGCTTCTTGCGCGTTATCATGATGTAAACTTTTTTCGGAGCTAAATGATGAGAATTTCTATGTTAAGTCATGCTAACTCAGCGCTAATAAACAGGCTGTTGTCGGTGCTACTTCTGTCTTGTGTGGCAATTGCTTCGCCTGTAGTGGCAGAAGAAGAGCTTGCAATCCCCGCAGATGTGCCTGAGAGCAGGCAGGAATTAATGCAACAGGCAGCGGATGGCGAGGTAGCCATGCCTCGTGTGAGAACATTCGTTAAGCCTAACCGTTCCTTGATGAAGGCCTCTGTGGCAAACACCAAGATTGGTTATGCCTTCCTTGATGAAAATCAACGTAAACCTGGTGTGGTAAAGCTGAAAAGCGGCTTGCAGTATAAAGTCATCAAGGCTGGCTCTGGTGTAAAACCAGGCGATAAGGACGTTGTGAAGTGTCGGTATCGCGGCACATTAATCGACGGAACGGTATTTGAGCAGTCAGATCCTATCAAACCGGCCAGCATTCAGGTGGCTCCATTAGTGCCAGGTCTTAAGGAAGCAATCAAGCTGATGCCGGTTGGATCTAAGTGGGAAGTATACCTTCCCTCTGAACTCGGATTTGGTTCCGCTGGAAAGCCGCCCAAGGTTGGCCCTGACGCTGTTCTGATTTATGAACTGGAATTACTTGGGGTTGGTTCATCAACTTCCTCTAAGCAATAATCAGCGTTTCAGATAATGACGCCAATAATGGGTAAGTTGACTTGCGCTGTTCTGTTTCTGTTGTTGTTTGTTCCGGTGAGTGGCTTCTCTGCCAACACTGATGTAGAAATAGGCCGGCGCATTTACATGGAAGGGGTGCTTCCTTCCGGGGCTATACTTAAAGGCAAGCGTGGCGGAGAAGAGTTCTCTGGTAAGCAGGCCGCCTGCGTTGCCTGCCACAGGCCTAGCGGTATGGGCTCTGTAGAAGGCGACATACAAGTTCAGCCCATTACTGGCAATTATCTCTACCGTACCGGAGAGTCTTTGCTAAACACCATGGATCCTCGAAGTGGCAAACGCTTCAACCAGGCACACGAGCCCTATACTGACGCTGCAGTTGCTGAAGCCATTCGGAGCGGAGTAAATGTTGGCGGTCAGCAGATGAGCGTGTTGATGCCGCGCTATGATCTAAAAGATGATGAGCTCCGCGCTTTAATTGCCTATCTCAAGCAACTCTCACAGGGTTACTCGCCTGGGGCGACTAAAGATGAAGTTCATTTTGCTACCGTTATAACACCAGATGCAGATCCAGAACGTCGCAGGATTCTTTTAAAGATGCTGGAACGTGGCTTCAAGCAGAAAAATGGTAGTACGGCACTGAGTAGTCGGCGCACAGGGCGACGTCATATGGTCACCGCAGCTGAAATGGTGTTAGGAACAGAACGTAACTGGGTGCTGCATGTATGGGATCTGAAGGGGGCTCCTGATACCTGGCGAGAGCAATTAGATCATTATAATAGCAAAGAACCTGTTTTTGCCCTGCTGTCCGGCCTTTCAGGGTCAACCTGGCAGCCAGTCCATGAGTTCTGTGAACAGTCACATATTCCATGCTGGTTACCCAGTGTAGATCTTCCGGTAGATTCAGGTGAGGGCTTCTATTCAATCTACTTTCAGCGAGGTGTTAAGCTGGAAGCTGGTGTACTAGCCAAGTATATTGCCGATGAGCCCAAACTGGCCCCACGTCGTATCGTTCAGATCTATCACGACGATGCCCTTGGTAAAGGAGCCTCTGCAGCGTTAACTGATGCGTTTAAAAATACTTCAATAGAAGTAGAAAACCGACCGCTTTCACAGGCTGTGCCTTCAGCGCTCAACGATTTATTGAAGGGGCTCGGTGAGCAGGACGCTCTCATGCTTTGGCTCGGCTCTGCCGATCTGCAATTGCTTGATGCTATCCCCGTCCCAAAATCAGCTGTTTATGTTTCCGGGCGATTGTCAGGTGCTGAAAAAACATCAATAACGCCAGCCTGGAAACAGGTGGCGAAAATGATTTACCCTTACGAGCTGCCTGAGAAGAGGCAGGTTAGTTTGAATTATTTTCATAGATGGGCTCGCTTTAACCAGATTCTAATTGAAGATGAGCCATTGCAGGCAGAAGCCTACTTTGCCTTGGAGTTCTTGACTGAGACCATGACCGAGATGCTTGATAATCTCTATCGTGATTATCTAATCGAGCGAGCAGAGTCCATGTTAAGTAGAAGCCAAACTGGCAATTCGGAGATTAGAGATCGCACTCGTCAAGTGCTTCGATGGTCGACCAGAACGCCAAGGGGCACGGTACAGCAAGCCGCAAAAGTCGATGCTAGTACAGCAGGTAAAGAAAAGGCCCTTCCAGGTACAAATTATGCAGAGACGCCGAGTAAGAGTACCACCATATACCCACGGATGAGCCTGGGTATTTCACAACGTTTTGCCTCCAAAGGGGCCTATATCGTTCGTTTCGATGATGCTGCCAAGATTAATCTGATACCACTATCTTCATGGATTATTCCTTAAAAGCATGAAGTTAACCACAAGACTGGAGGTTCAAGAATGAAAATTTTTAGCTATATGTTACCTGCGCTACTACTGGCGTTTTCAGCCCCCCACATTGTTTATGCTGAAGAAGATATGAAAATGCATGATCACCATCATCATGTAATGCCCACAGAAGTTAAGCGATCCGAAGTGAATATCACTTTGCCTAAGGTACAGATGGTCAGACAAGACAACAAGTCAGTACAGTTACAGGACGAGCTGAGCGATAGAAGAGTCGTAGTGCTGAGCTTCATTTATACAAGCTGCACCGCCATCTGCCCAATGACTAGTCAGACTATATATAAGTTACAGGGCAAGCTAGGTGGGAATCTCGATCAGGTACATCTGGTATCAATTTCGATTGACCCTGAGCAGGATACACCTGCAAAACTTGCTAAATATGCCAACAAGTATCATGCCAGTAAATATTGGGATCATTATACGGGTACTGAGGACGCAAGCATTACCGTGCAAAAAGCCATGGATGCTTACCGGGGAGATAAAATGAACCACGTACCAGTAACCTTTATCTGGAGCGGTAAAGGGAGTGCATGGGTAAGAATTGACGGTTTTGCCACCGCTGATGATCTTTTACATGAGGTGCAACAACTACTTGGCAAGCATTGATGAATTTTCTTGAACAAATATGTTAATGCAATAATTGAGCAACATCAGAGTATCTCTAAAAATTCAAGTTTCCATGCCAGGCAAGGCGTGAGCGAGGAATTATGACTGTTCTCCACCGGATTGTTGTCAATCTGGTAAACATTCGCTTAGCCTTGGTACTTTGCGTAACTACGCGGCGGCTTTAGGAAAACGGGTTGAAGTGCATTTTGTTTGAAGTTATTTTTGCCGCTGACTAATATTAAAAGAAGCTTGCTGATTCGATTTGAGCTTTAGCTATTTCAGCTTGATTTGGAATGTCTTTCCAATTAGGTTCAATAATTCCGGGTTATCCCATTCTTGTGAGCCACGGATTTTTTTGACTACACGGCCATGAGCATCTACCAGAATAGTTAAAGGAATCGTATTGGCCCCGAGCATGTTTTCAAGGAGTAATTTGCTATCAAGGTAGTTAGCAAAGCTGAGTTTTGATTCCTTAATAAACGCTACGGCAGCGCTGGCATCATCGTCGGTTGAAATGCCTATAACATTGAACTGTTTACCGCCAAAGCGACGGGAAAGACGCTCTATAGAGCCTATTTCTTCTCTACATGGACCACACCAACTGGCCCAAACATTAATGATTAGCGGCTTTCCACGGAACTCGGAAAGCTTGCGAGAGTTACCTGACAAGCCATGTAACGTTGCTTCGCGAAGATAGCTGCCGACTTCGACTTCGCCAGGTGTGTTCGCAAAGGTACTGGTGGATATGACAGATAAACAGAAAAAAAATAAAGAGATTGCCTTCAAGAGATTGCCTTCATTAGCTAAAAATACCTATTTTTCAACACATTGATTACAGCGAGTTAGATGAAAATTAAAATTCATCACATGACTGGGGCTGGCGCAGTGCCATAATGTGTTTCTACCATGACACCAATGTCTTTTAGAAAAGGTGTAGGTAGTACGCCACCAGCACAAATGATGACAGCAAGGTTTGGAATTTCTACAATCTCCTCATTGGCCAGTTCCATAAGTACCGAATCCGGGCGGATTTCCATGACATTTGACTTGAGCCGCACCGTGATTTGTTTAGCGGCCTCTGCTTGCTGCAGTCGGTCACGATTTTTAGGCTTTACGCGGCCAAAAGCTTCACTGCGGTAAGAAAGCGTTACTGTAGTACCCGGTTGTTCAGAAATCGCGAGTGCCGCTTCTAATGCGCTGTCACCTCCGCCCACGACTAATACATGCTGGTTACGATATTGTTCAGGGTCGATAAGCCGGTAAACCACTTTGGATTGATCTTCTCCAGCCACCTCTAGTTTACGCGGTGTCCCTTGTCGTCCAATGGCAAGTAGTACATTTGCTGTTTTGTAGGTAGCTTTTGAGGTTTTAACTTCAAACCCATTATTTGTTTTAATGACAGTTTCCATGCGTTCGTTAAAATTGACGTTGAGTTCCTGTTCACGAAGTATGCGCAACCAGAATCCGAGTAATTCTTCTTTGCTGATGTCATACATTTCCACTTTACCTACTATAGGTAATATAACAGGCTGGGTCATAGCGACCTTGTTCCGAGGGTATTTGTAAATTGCGCCACCCAGGGAGGCTTCTTGCTCTATAGTAAGGTATCCAAGCTGTTGTTCCTTGGCTGCAAGTGTGGCTGAAAGGCCGGCAGGGCCAGCACCGATAATAATGACATCAAACTCATTGCCTTCATTCTTCTTTTTCAGGATGGTGTCAATTGCCTGCTTTCCCTGCAATGCGGCCTTACGAATCAAGCCCATACCTCCAAGTTCACCAGCGATAAAAATGTTCGACACATTGGTTTCAAAGGAGGGGGAAACGAAGGGGATATCCATGCCACGTTTTTCAGTACCAAATACCAGTTGTATGGCATCTACCGGGCATGCTTCCATGCACGCACCATGGCCGATACAGTGTGTTGGATCAACAAGCGCGGCTTTGCCATTTACTATGCTGAGTGCTTTTTCTGGACACGCTTTTACGCAGGCACCAGAGCCGCAGCAACGGCTCAAGTTAATGACCGGGTGCAATGATGCAGGTTCGGTTAGCCCAGCTTCTTTTGCTTCATGTAATCGTTCATGACCACGTCGATTCCTTCGCTTTTGGCGGATGATGTAAATTGCCAGAATTAAAAAGAATGGCGCGAGATAAATGAGTAAGGTTATGTTTGGCATCGTGGGCATCGTTGTGAAAAAAGATGTATTTCGAATTCATTTGAAGCATTAATGTACATTACTTACTATATTATATAGCTGATGGTTCGTTATGATATGTGGGAAAATATCACACGTCAAATTTATTTAGAGGTATTATGCTAAATAAACGTTTTTTTTAAAGTACGTTACCAAATAATCAATGAAAAATGAAAAGGGAAATGAATTGCTAGGCAGGATCAGATATTTTTTTAACCGAATAGTTATGCTAACACTGTTAATAGCATTGGTTTGGCTTGGGTGGAAGGTGGCTCACGGTAATTACTACAAATCCGGTGTTGGTCTTGGGTATAACTTAGGACTGATAGGCGGGTTAATGATGCTAACTTTGCTTATGTATTCATTTCGTAAACATATCAAGTTTATGCAAGGTTTAGGTAAATTAAAGTATTGGTTTCGTATCCATATGATACTAGGCGTGCTGGGACCTACGCTCGTTATATTTCACACCACATTTCGCGTTGGATCAATCAATGCCGCTGTGGCACTTTATTGCATGCTGCTGGTCGCAGGTAGTGGTTTGATTGGTAAGTTTGTATACACGCGCATTCACAAGGGGCTATATGGAAGTCGCTCTACCCTGAAAGGTGCGCGTGAAGAGTTGGCGAGTAGTACTGGTGATGTACATTCGCGATTGCATTTTTTCCCAAAAGTGGAAAGGTGGATTAACAGATTCGAGCATGAAGCATTAGAAAAAAAGCGGGGGTTTTTTGCGGGGGTCTGGTATTTTTTAAGTTTTGATGTGCGCCGCATGCTACTTGTTTGGCGTTGTAAACGTAATATACATCATGTGCTGGGGCCTAAGAGAATGAATGATGTTGCCAAAGAGGCAGTGCAATTGGTCAGTCAATATTTAATACAGATACAAACAGTTGCACAGTTTAAAAAATGTGAGCAGATATTCTCTGCATGGCATATTCTGCATATACCGCTGATGTATATGATGGTAGCTACAGCAATATTTCATGTTATTTGGGTACACATGTACTGATCGGGCACTTATTAATGTTGCGTTTTTTTAGTTTATTTATTCTGACTTTCTTGCTGTCCTTCAGTGCTGGTGCGGATACTCTTGAGTCTGTCATGATGCCTGGCAAGGTGATTCAGGGACATTTCAAATGGGAAGATGATTGCCAGAAATGCCATAAACGCTTCGATAAAGAGGGGCAGAATCAGTTATGTAAGGATTGCCACAAGGAAATCACTAAAGATGTTACGCAAAAGAAGGGTTACCACGGAAGACTAAAAGAATCGCGCGATTGTGTTGAATGTCACACTGAACATAAAGGCCGTGCGGCACAGATAGCACCAATTAACGAAAAAACCTTTAAGCATGCAGAAACTGATTTTGAGCTGAAGGGTGCTCATGCCGATGTTAAAACAGCATGTAAGGATTGCCATAAGCCGAAAATTAAATATCGTGATGCGCCAGACGCCTGTAACGCTTGCCATAAAAAAGATGATAAGCACGAAGGTTCGCTAGGACTTGATTGTGAGAGCTGTCATTCAGAGAAAAATTGGAAAGACACCAGGGAAAGGTTTGATCACAATAAATCCAAATTTGCGCTTGAAGGCAAGCATGCCGATGTCAAGTGTGACGATTGCCATAAGTCTAAAAAATATAAGGAAGCGCCTAAAGACTGCTACTCGTGTCATAAAAAAGACGACAAACACAAAGGTGTTTTTGGACAGAAATGCGCTAATTGCCATACGGCTAAAGACTGGAAAGATATAACATTTGACCACGGTAAAGACGCACGATATGTTTTGCGTGGCAAACACCTGCCGGCTAAGTGTGAAAGTTGCCATAAACCAACAGCACCTTCGCTCAAGCTCCCAACCAGTTGTATCGCTTGTCATAAAGGTGACGATAAGCATGATGGTACCTTGGGTGATCGCTGTGAGAAATGTCACACTGAGAAGAATTGGTTAAACACGCCAGGTTTTGATCACGATGACACTAAATTCCCGCTGCGCGATAAACATAGAGCGGCTAAATGCCAAACCTGTCACAAAGATGGGTTAAAAGAAAAGCTTCCCTTGTTGTGTAATGATTGCCATAAGAGCGATGATAAACATAAGGGCGACTATGGTACAAAGTGCGAGAGTTGCCATACTGAAAAAGACTGGAAAAACGCCACCAAGTTTAACCATGACCGTGATACCAAGTATCGTTTGCTGGATAAACACAAAACTACAAAATGCGTTGATTGCCATAAAGGTAAGCTCTATGGGCAAAACCTGAAGGCCGATTGCTATTCTTGTCACAAAAAAGATGATGATAATAAAGGGCATAAAGGACGTTATGATCAGAAGTGTGAAAGCTGCCATGTTGAGAAAACATGGAAAACACTCATTTTTAATCATGACCGTGATACCAAGTATCGTTTGCTTGATAAGCACATAGTGGTCAAGTGCGACTCATGCCACAAGGTTAACCTGTATAAAGACAAGGTGAAAAGTACCTGTATTAGTTGCCATAAGCAGGATGACAAGCACAAAGGTCAGGAAGGTGATAAATGTGAAGATTGTCATAATGAAAAATCCTGGACTCAGGCTAAGTTCGATCACAATAAGTCGAAGTTTCCGTTACTTGGCAAGCACTATAAAGTTGAATGCAAAAAATGCCATCTGGCACCGACATTCAAAGATGCAAAATCAGACTGTATAAGTTGCCATGTCAAAGAAGATGTCCATAAACTTCGTCTTGGTACCCAGTGTGAAACTTGTCACAATGCACGTGATTGGAAAATATGGGATTTCGATCATGACCGTAAAACCACCTTCAAGCTAGATGGCGGCCATAAAGGTATTGGCTGTTATGAATGTCATAAGAGCCCTTCTAAAGGCAAGAAGCTAGCTACGCCAGTGGCTTGTGGTGATTGTCATTCGTCCGATGATATCCATGATGGCAGTTTTGGACGCCAGTGTGAGCGCTGTCATGTTTCCACTTCTTGGTCACAACTGAAGGCGGGTGCGGGATTTTCTAGGTAGAGTCGCTTTATTACGTTTCTTTTCTGAGACGTAATGAAGCATTGATAATATATGAGCTAAAGCACATTATTTACACGTGAAAGGCTGGTATCCAGGCCACGTGAATACTATGGCTGTTCCGTTAAATAATCCGATGCTGTACCCAATCGCACAAAATCGTTATACCTTTGAGCGTCGGTATCCAGAGTCTTTAAGTCACTGGGTTTCGTGCCAGCCAAGTTCTTGGTGTTCCGTGGAATATGTCAACTAAAGCTGGCTATTCGCACGCCAGAGCACTGAATGACAAGGTAGGTAGTGGGTTTATTTAGTGGAATAGCTGCAGTAAAGCTTAGATAAGCTAGTGTCTCTGAATTGAGGCGATGCTGGTTTTTAATTTAAAGTGAATTGCTTAATTTAAAACATCCAGCCAAGCATTACACCGCCACCCCAATCTGTACTCGCATCAGAGTAACCATGAGTAAGGTAGCTTTGTAATTTGTAATGGGCACTAAATTTATGGGTTAAAAACAGAGTAAGCTCGCGTAACGGTTCTGATGTATCAAGCGTGGCTTGGCGAGCGTCTGCTATGACCCCTGCGCTTGAAGTCGTATTGATTTTGTAAGATAGTCCAGCGGTACCAAACCAAACATTATTCAAGTTAAGTCCAGCGGGGTCACCCGTCAATTTATAACCAACATCGCCAAACAAGGTGAAGGTATTATTGAGTGGCTTATAGGCATCTAACACAACTGAGTAATCATTTTCACCAGTTCCTAAGCCTTTTGAAGTCGATGCTGTCGCAAATTTCACCTTTCCTGTTAAATCCAGTATGAATGGATTCCCCTCCCCAAACTGTGCGATTGTATGTGTGGCGGAAAAAACAATATCGCCTAAGCCAGATTCTGTGGTGGTGGGGCGATTGGTATTGCCAAGCACCACCAGAGCATCGCTACCAACTACGTCCCCAGGCCCAGTGATTTTAAGCCATGGTACTGTGAGTTTAAACGTAGTGTCACCAGTTTCGTATTTGGCAATGAAAGGGATATAGGTAATATCGGTTGACTGCGATTGACCGTACTTCCCGGTGCTGTAGTCCACACCGCTCGTCAGGCTAAAGGTGCCCTCAGCATGAGTTAGACTTGTCTGAAAGGTTAATGAGACAAGAAAAACACCTGATATAGCTATGTTTATTTTATTGTTCATAGTTGACGTCTATTCTACTTGGTTTCAGAAAGCCATTTTTATTTATCGATTCAATCTGGTCTCTCTATTGTCTCATGTCTCTCGACTTTTTCAGGTCTTTCTATTGTTTCAGGTCTTTCTATTGTTTCGGGTCTTTCTATTGTTTCAGGTCTCTCGACTTTTTCAGGTTTCTCGATTTTTTCAGGTTTCTCGATTTTTTCAGGTTTCTCGATTGTTTCAGGTTTCTCGGATTTTTCGGGTTTCTCGGATTTTTCGGGTTTCCCGGATTTTTTATGCTTCTCTATATTTTCAACTTGCGCTACTTCCTCTATTGTTTCAGGTTCTGCTAACTCGTGGCTACCATTTTCCTTGGTGGATATTTTTTCACCAGATTCGCTTGATGGTTTGGTGTTAACTGGTGTGACCAGAGAGTTATGCCGATTTTTGAGGTCAGTTTTGATCGGCTGAAGCTCAATAGACTGTGCAGTTGGCTTACCTTCCTTCATCTGTCCATGCACGATTACAGTTTTTCCTGCCAAACTCTTACTTGCGTTATTACCAATGATTTGAGTTTGTCCCGTAACCATTACATGTTGTCCAGCAAGCTTCAGGCGTCCGCTGGATACATCACTTGCGGCCATGCCTTGTAAATGGAAAACTTCCACTTTCTGCAGTAAGTCACTAACAGGACCTAATGTCATGTCTTTGACATTAAGAGCGTTTCCATCCCAAACACCAGTCAGGCGAGTGTCAGCGTTCGAGTTGCTCGCAGTTTTAGGCAGTCCCTCGATTTTAGTTCCACCCAGATAGAGTTTATTTCCCTGACGAGTCAAGTTGCCAACGGTTTGTGCAATCTTTTGTACCGTTGTATGGTCTATTCGGGTTGCTTCTACGCTGCCATCTTCATTGCGCAAGCCGCTTACATTGACCCACTGTCCGACTTGCATGCCTTTCAACTTTGCAGCATTCACGAAAACGGATTGCCCCATCACTTTTAATTTTCCGCCAGTAGCGTCTACCGCAGTAATCGGACCAGTGATTTGATGATAAGCATGAATTTCATGCGCTACCAATGATTGCGCCCCCCCAGTAGCTTTAACAGCAACAACTTGACCTATAGCCAGCGCCTGACTACTTATCTGATTGCCATCTAAATCTACAGGAGTGTTGTTAAAGTAATGCACTTCAAGCCCGTTCACACAAATACTGCCGAAGCCAGTAATTACACCAACAATACCAGTGCCACCAATCCCGCTTTGCGCTTGAATGCCAGTGCCGCCGATGCCTTTTTGCGTGTTGGCGATACCGGTTCCGCCAATACCCTCTTGAGCACTTTTGATCCCGGTTCCACCAATGCCACTAGATGCAGCAGTAACGCCAGTGCCACCAATGCCATGGTTCAGCTCAATGCCCGTTCCACCTATGCCGCCATCATCGCAGGGGTTGGCTATTGCTGACAGCGACAGGCTGGTTATTAATATCACGAAGCAACTACGTATGAATGTTTTCATATTAATCCTGTTAAAAGGCATTCAAACTGAGTAGTTAGGAATACTCCACTACTCAATTCTATTCCTTTTTCTTCGGTAGTATTCATGGGCTATCTTAGCGCCTAAGTTTTCTTTGGCGTGGTAGAAAAACAGCGCAAAAGTAAAACGTTGATCTGCATCGGGGGAGCCGAGTGCCGCCGTTTGCAGCTCAATTGCTCGCGCATTTACGGCTTTTAATGCAATCATACCTTGATTTTCTGCAAGTATTTTTAATTCATTAATCGCTGCAAGCGTTAGTCCATCATAATACACGCAGCGTTCTAACATAGGCGGGGCTAGATTCATGAGATTATGCGCGGTAGCTGCAGCGTGATCATGAATATTTTGTTGAAAAAAGAAGAGTTTTTCTTCAAAACCAGCGCTTGGCACAAAAGCGTCGGTATTGAGGCAAACACAATCATTTTCATCAATGTATACAACACCAACTCTTAGCCATTCATCAAGTACGGGTCTTGCACGAATATCCTTACTAACCTGAGCTACCAGGCTGCCAAACGATATGTTCCCGCCAACGCTTGCCAGTCTAGGTAAAGGCTTGGGGCTGCCATTAGCATCAGTAAAATCAGCATCGCTTATCCATAAGCCGACTAATTGGGAGCCTAGAGTTACTAATGGTTGATTCTGGGAACTTTCAGGTTGGTCACGTAAACGATGAACATCTTTACGGTGCAATCCCGTTAACAAGCTAATCCGGCTATCAGTTTGCTCGCGCTGGGCCAGCTTAAAATCTTCTTCTGCCACCTGCACAAAAACAACTTTTAGTGTTTCTAATAGCATTGGGTAATTTATCCCCTGCGCAAGTGCTAACCTGATGAGAGGTTTTATAACTTGCTGCAATGCAGTGAGCACGCGTTGTTTAACTACATTATCAGAAGAAGTTTCAGCGTTTTTAATCATTTTTTAATTATACAAAATGTGGGAATTAATTACACAAATTTATTGACGTGTGAAATTATCACACATATAATCCAAGTGTGTGTGAAATTATCACACATTTAATATAAATGGCATATAAAGTTTCATAAAAGTTCTTGATAATTTCAGCTGTGATACAGCTTTATATTAAAGATAATCCTAAAAAAACGATAGTAACTAACGTGAATCACTCAAGCTAACAACTCCCTGTGGAGAATTAAATGATACTAATGACAGCGACAAAATTAACAGTTTCTGCACAACTTGGCCGCATGTCGGCCATGCTGCGTTGGACTGGCGTGTTTCTAGCAGTGTTAATGGTGAGTTTTTCTCTCACAGCAGGCGATGCCTCGGCGGCGGCCCAAAGGGGTAAGCGTCAGATAAACTTTAACCATAATAAGACTGGTTTTCCCCTAAGTGGAGCTCACGCTAAAACAAACTGTGAAAGCTGTCACGTCAAAGGTGTATTCAAGGGTACTCCTAAAGAGTGTGGTAGTTGCCATGTCCAAAGTGGGCGTGCCTCAGCTACAGCAAAATCAAACCAACATATACCAACTAACGAAAAGTGTGACAGTTGCCATAAAACCAATAATTGGCTTTCAGCAAATTTTGGTCATGAAAGTGTGACCGCCGGTAGTTGTTCAACTTGCCACAACAATACGACTCAACCTGGCAAACCTGGGCAGCATATTAAAACGAATGCTTCTTGCGATAGCTGTCACAAAACTAGCGCATGGCTGCCAGCAAAGGGCTTTGATCATGTTGGCGTGACTGGTAATTGTGCTAGTTGCCATAATGGTACTAAGGCATTAGGAAAGTTGTCAGCGCATATCCCAACAGTAGCAGCCTGTGAAACATGTCATAAAAATACCGTCTCCTTTAAGGGAGCAGCTTTTGCACACAATGGTGTCGCCAGTGGCTGTGCGAGCTGCCATAATGGAGCGACGGCTAAGGGTAAATCTAGCAATCATATTACAACATCCGCAGCCTGTGAAACTTGCCATAAGGGTACTGTAACCTTTAAAACAGCAACCTTTGGACATCTTGGTGTAACCAGCGGTTGCGCTAGTTGCCACAATGGTAAGCAGTCAGTAGGTAAGCCAACTAACCACGTTGCAACCAGCGCTACCTGTGAAACCTGCCATAAGAGCACGACCAGCTTCAAAACTGGCGCAGCGATGAATCAC
>CXWL01113021.1_pt1 | contig 14902 bp, 13 predicted proteins | sample 590931 | NCBI WGS metagenome assembly CXWL01 (sample SAMEA3498368, study PRJEB10139) | groundwater metagenome | biome: water well; material: biofilm material | place: Germany | collected 2015-04-27 | reverse complement strand
GAACTGCATATTTCAGAAAAACGCTTGCCGCAGGATGGTCGTTTTTCGGTCAAGGTAAGAAACCAGAATATCGACGTGCGTATCTCGACCATGCCGACACAATATGGCGAATCGGTCGTGATGCGTCTGCTCAATCAGAGTGGCGGCATCTTGAAGCTGGACTCGATCGGCATGCCGGTCGAGATGATGACGCGATTGCGCAAAATCCTGCAGCGCCCGAACGGATTGGTACTGGTAACCGGGCCGACGGGCAGTGGTAAAACCACGACCCTGTATGGTGCCCTGGCGGAACTCAATACGCTGGAACGCAAGGTGATTACAGTTGAGGATCCAGTCGAATATCGACTTCCCGGCATCAATCAAGTGCAGGTAAATGACAAGATTGAACTGACTTTCGCGCGCGTTTTGCGCTCTGCATTGCGGCAAGATCCTGACGTGATTCTGGTCGGTGAAATGCGCGATCAGGAAACGGCGCAGATAGGGATGCGTGCAGCACTGACAGGTCACTTGGTACTGTCAACCCTGCACACGAATGATGCCATCAGTACGCCGATACGTTTGCTGGATATGGGCGTGCCGCAATATATGGTGGCGTCATCACTGCAAGTCGTGGTGGCGCAACGCCTGGTGCGGGTCAATTGTGAAAGCTGCTCGACTGAGTATGAGTTGCTCCCGACTGAACATGAGTGGCTGCAAAATGAGATGGGCGATGCCGTCGATAACCATCATTACAAGCATGGCCGCGGCTGTTCCCACTGCAATGGCACAGGTTATCGCGGTCGTACCGGTGTGTATGAAATGCTGGAAATGACCGCTGCCGTTGCACATGCTGCAAACAGCAATGACATCAATCATTTTACTGAGGTTGCTCAAGAGCAAATGGCGGGGCGCACGCTGCGGAGTCATGCAGTTGCCTTGATTGTTGCCGGTAAGACGACAGTCAGCGAGGCGATGCGGATCACGAATCAATTTGAAGATTGATTCCATTGCCATCGCAGATCAGGAACTGGAAAATACACTCTAAGAAACAGTAAGTTTCCACATGGAAATTTACTAGCACATAGTTCCAACAATTTTTGTGACTTTTTGTTAAATGGAGTGATTCGGCTTGGTGAACAAGCCGGCTTCCCGTACGCTATGTTTAATTGCACTATAGGAACATACATTGGCATTTTTTGCGTACAAGGCTCGTAATTCTCGTGGTGAATTGCTGCAGGGAGTTCTGGAGGGCATGGACAGCGCCAGTGTGGCTGATCAATTGTTTACCACCGGAGTCACGCCAGTCGAGATTGTTGCAACTGCCGCGCCGGCGGATAGTGATGGCAGCACTTGGTGGAGCAAGCTGATAGCGCCGAAGATACGCTCGATGGATGTTCAATTGTTCAGTCGCCAGTTGTATACCTTGTTGAAGTCCGGTGTGCCTATCATGCGCGGTTTGGCAGGCTTGCAGGAATCTGCAATTAATAAATCGTTTGGATTTGTCATCAAGGATTTGCGTGAATCGCTGGATGCCGGACGCGAACTGTCGGCGGCCATGCGGCGTCATCCCAAAGTATTTACGCCGTTTTATACGAACATGGTGCGGGTCGGCGAGGCGACGGGACGCCTTGAAGAAGTGTTTTTGCGTTTGTTTGACCATCTCGAGTTTGATCGCGAGATGCATCAGCGGGTCCGCACCGCATTGCGCTACCCGATCTTTGTTGTAACGGCATTGGTGGTTGCGATGATCGTGATCAATCTGTTTGTCATTCCGACTTTCGCCAAGGTATATGCCGGGTTCAAGACGGACTTGCCGATGATGACCCAAGTCCTGCTCTGGACATCGAATTTTACAGTGCAGTACTGGCCTTTATTGCTGGCACTGACAGCAGCGGCTGCAATCGGTTTCAAGATGTATACGGGTACGGAGAGCGGCAAGTATCAATGGGATAAAAAGAAGCTGCGCATTCCGATCGCAGGAAAAATCATGCTGAAGGGTACGCTGGCGCGCTTTGCCCGCAGCTTTGCACTGTCGAGCAAAAGCGGCGTGCCTATCGTGCAGGGCTTGAATGTCGTTGCACAAACGGTAGACAACACTTATATATCGAGTCGCATCGAACAAATGCGCGATGGTGTGGAGCGTGGCGAAAGTATTTTGCGCACGGCAGTGACAACCGGAATATTTACTCCGATTGTCTTGCAAATGATTGCCGTTGGCGAAGAGACCGGCGAAATCGATAGCTTGATGGATGAAGTCGCGGAAATGTATGAACGCGAAGTCGATTACGAGTTGAAAACATTATCCGCGCAGATAGAACCTATCCTGATTATCGGATTGGGGATACTGGTTCTGATTTTGGCCTTGGGCGTGTTTTTGCCATTGTGGGATATGAGCAAGACAGTGCTGAACAAGTGATGCAAGACTTATTTGCATGCAAAAGCAAAAGGTGGAGAACGCGAGCGGGCTTTACCCTGCTTGAACTGCTGGTCGTGGTCTGTATTGTGGCGATCATGGCAGGGATGTTGGTGAATCGCCTGCAGCGTTACCAAAAGATGGCGGAAAAAGCCGCGGTGGAACAGACGGTCGGTATTTTGCGTAGTGCATTGCATCTTCGGTTTGCGGCCTTGATAGCAAAGGACAGGGCGGCTGATGCGCAATATTTTATCGGGCAAAACCCTATGAATTGGCTGGCTGAAAAGCCGGCCAATTATGCCGGTGAATATTTCGACCAAATGCCGGATGAAGATGTGTCAGGGCATTGGTACTTTGATTTGAAAGAGCGCAACCTGGTTTATTTCGTGCGCAACCATGCAGGTATAAGAGGTGACGATGGTTCGTTGCCGCAGTTGCGCTTCAAGACGAAACTGGTGTTGTCTGCAGGAGATTTCCCCGTTACCGGCAAGCAGATCGATGGTAAGGAAATTGAAGGTGTAGTGCTGGAACAGATCGTTCCTTATGCGTGGAATTGAGTAAATTTATTATTTTTTTCAAGGAGTTTTAAAAATGAAAGTGAAGTCTTTTTCTAAACAACAATCCGGTTTCACGCTGATCGAACTGGTTGTCGTGATTGTTATCCTGGGTATTCTGGCTGCAACAGCACTGCCGAAATTCATTGATTTGTCTAAGGATGCGACAAAAGCTGCGGCACAAGGTTTTGCCGGTGCTATTAGCAGTGGTAATGCAGTTAACTATGCGACTTACCTTGCGCGTCGCACAGTAACAGATGGAACTGTTGCTACCACTGGTGTAACCGACACAAGCGGAGGATGTACGCTGGCAACTGCAAATCTTTTATTGCAAACACCATTGCCTACAGCTAATCCGGCTTATGAAGTGACAACCGCTGCTGCCGCTACCGCTATGGGCGTCAATGTGACTTGTACTCTGAGGGCTGGTGGTGTCGTTGGCGATCCGACTGCAGACTTCACATTGACCGGTGCTAAATAAAAATATTTACACGCACTGAGTCGCTGCTTCAACAATGAAACTGCCAGCTTATAGCTGGCAGTTTCATTCCGAGTAAATTCATACGTACATTCTCTTCCTATGTGCATATGAATTTATTTTTCCTCTTTTGCCAAAATTCTTCTCACTTTGATGCGCATGCATAAATTGGTCTTTGCGAGAGTCCAGCCATGTTTAGCGACAGTTGGCGATGCATCGTTACAAATTCGATTTAGAGCGCGCTTCAATAATGGTTTTACTCTGGTGGAGTTGATTGCGATATTGCTGATGGTTGGCATATTGGCTGCAGTAGCCATGCCGCGGTTTTTTGACCGTAATACCTTCGATACCCGCGCCTTTGGCGATGAAGCACAGGCAATGGTGCGCTACGCACAGAAAGTTGCGGTTGCACAGAACCGTGCTGTTTTTGTCAACTTCAACGGTGGCCGCCTGGCACTTTGTTTTGATGCCGCTTGTACCAACCCCGTCATTTCACCCGGCCCCAGAAAAGCCGTCACTGCCTGTGCCAACAATGCGGCATGGATGTGTGCGGCTCTGCCTGCGGATGTTGTGATTGCACCGGCAAATCAGCGTTTCTATTTCAATGCCCTAGGGCGTCCATTCAATATTGCCGATGTCGATCCGACATCGACGTTTGCACTCAAGACCATCACGCTGACAGGTGGCGGTGCGGCGCGCACGATAACGATAGAACCGGAAGCCGGTTATGTCCATTAATAGCCGCCCAGGTTTCAAATCGTTGCGTTCCGGCTTCACGCTGGTGGAGCTGGTGATGTTCATCGTCATCGTCAGCATTGCATTGGTGGGGATATTGCAAGTAATGAACGCGACTACACAAAGCAGTGCGGATCCGCAACTGCGCAAGCAGGCATTGTCTATAGCGGAAGCATTGCTGGAAGAGGTAACGCTGGCACGCTTTACCTATTGCGATCCTGCCGATGCGAATGCGGAAGAGGCGGCCAATGCAGCAGGATGCAGCACTGTGCCAGAAGCAGTCGGCCCCGAGGCCGGCAATGCGCGCCCCTTTGATAACGTGAATGATTACGTCGCGGCGTATGGAGCGGCACAGCCGATCGCGATTGCAGATGTGAATTCCATCGGCGTCCCTGGTCTGGCCAACTACACGGCGACGATCACCATTACACAACAGGCATTCAATGGCATCCCTGCTACCGATGCGCTGCTGATTACGATCAGCGTGACCTCCGGTGCAGAGACCGTAAGGCTGGATGGTTACCGTACCCGCTATGCGCCGAATCTGATGCCATGAGCAAACCGCTTCTTTCCCTTTCATCGGCAGCTTGCCAGAACTCGCGCGGATTCACGCTGGCAGAGATGGTCATCGTCATCGTCATCACCGGGATCATTGGTGCCGTGGTTGCCGTCTTTATCCGTGCGCCGGTGCAAGGTTATGTGGATACGGTTGCCCGGGCCGAACTGGCAGACGAGGCAGATACTGCAGTACGGCGTATGTCACGCGATTTGCGCCTGGCCTTGCCGAACAGTATACGTGTGACTTCTTCCGGCACTACAGTTTTCCTCGAATTGCTGCTGACCCGCACCGGCGGACGTTACCTCGATGAAGAAGATGGCGTTGCAGGCGGCGATATTCTCGACTTTGCGAATGCGGCGGATAACTCTTTCAGGATGGTGGGTCCGTTGCCGACAGACGCCGCGCAGCAGATCCAGGTCGGCGACCAGCTTGTCATTTACAACCTGGGCCAGGGTCAGGCTGATGCTTACTGTACGGGTGCATCGTGCAACAATCGTGCGGCGATTGCCGGCATCAACGCGGGTACACGCACGATCACATTGGCCGCCAATCCATTTGCATTGCAGACGCCGGTCATCCTGCGTTCGCCAAGCCACAGGTTCCAGGTAGTCAGCACGCCTGTGACCTATGCCTGCAATGCAGCTACGGGTACGCTTGCGCGTTATTCAGGCTATGCCATTTCTGCTGCCCAGCCGGCTGCGGAGCCGGTGGCTGGAGCAAGCAGAGGTTTGCTGGGTAATGGCATCACTGCCTGTACCTTCAATTACGCCGCACTTGCCAATGTAAGAAGTGCGCTGGCAGGCATCACACTTGTGATGCAGCGTACCGGCAGCGGCACCGTTACGCTATTCCATCAGGTTCACGTGGACAATACGCCATGATTTTTCATAGACTGCTACCACGCATGCATGAGGGTAAAAGCCGGATGCGCAAGACGCAAGGCTTCAGCCTGATCAGCGCCATCTTTTTGCTGGTGGTGTTGGCTGCCCTGGGTGTCGCGATGGTCACGATTTCAACCGTCCAGCATCAAAGCTCGGCACTGGATGTGCAGGGTTCACGCGCTTACCAGGCGGCGCGTGCAGGTATTGAATCGGGCGTATTTCAAAGATTGCAGGCCGGTGCTTGTACTGGTGCCGCGGCCAATGTTGCGCTGCCGGCAGGCACATCGTTGTCTGACTTTACCGTAACGGTGGTGTGCACGCCAGATGCAGATCTCGGGGTCAATAGCGCGGTGATACAGGCAACCGCGTGCAATATACCGGCCGGTGGTGCATGCCCCAATCCGGCGCCTAACAGCAGCGACTATGTGCAAAGGGTGGTGCAAGCCAGATTGTGATTTCCTTTGCTGAAGAGCAGTGGGACGTTGTGAATATGCGAGTGCGTCAAAAAAATAAAAGTCATGGGATACGATAACAAACAGCTGAAAAACCGCTTCCGCAAAGATCTGCTTTGCGGATTCTTTTCGCTTGCTTGCGGCCTTTTTTTGTTGCTGGGATTGCTGGGATTTTCCACCGAGGTGGCGGCTCAGGTGGTGTTCCGCGCCGCCAGTTCGGCCAGCCTTGAGGCCGGCAGCCCAGGCATCAGTTATGTGGGTCGAGGCGGGACGGACGCTGGTAATGGGGGCGATCTTAACCCATCCTTGCCGACGTATCAGACGGGTGATTTTCTGCTCTGCCTGGTTGAGTCGCACGATAACGTTGCGCACACGATTTCGGCTGGGTGGAACAGCCTCTATTCGTACTCCAGCGGCAATGGGCACAGGGCATCGCTGTTCTGGCGGATAGCGACGAATACGTCGCTCAATGACCCTGACATTTTTCATTCCAATGGCAACAGTATCATTGCCCGTTGCGCATCTTATCGAGGCGTCGATCAGGCAGCGCCGTTTGATGTTCCTTTTGCGGCAGCCAATTCGGCTGCCGACACCACCATCGAATCCGGTGCGCTCAGCGTCATCACTAACGGTACGCGGGTATTGTTCGCCAACCATATGGCTGACAATCCTGGCTCGCTCGCGATGACGACGACGGGTGGCCTTACATGGACCAACCGGTTTTTTTCGACTACTGCCAACGGTAATGATTCCGGAATAGGGTTGTTTGATGCAGGGCCGCTGACGCCGCAGGCGATCGGCCCGGTTGTTGCAACGACCAATACGAGTGCCGAGAGCACGGGGGTGTTGGTGGCACTGCGTCCGGCAGGCAGCAATGTCTTGACCATCAACAAGCCGGCTGGCGTGTTGGCCGATGACATCATGATTGCGTCTATCACTGTTGCATCCAGTGTGATCGTCGTGACGCCGCCCAGCGGCTGGATACTGCTGCGGCAGGTCGATCGCAGCGGGACCAATTCCAGTACCTTGCGTACCTATTACCGGATAGCGACGGCTGGCGATCCAGTCAGTTATACGTGGACATTATCCGGTGGCACGCATGTCGGCGCTGCCGGCGGGATTGCTGCCTTTAGCGGTGCCGATCCCGTGGTGCCGATCGCAGATGAAGCCGGTGCGGCAACGGCAAGCTCGACCACACATCTGGCCAGCAGCCTGACCACCGTCAAGGCCAACAGCATGCTGGTGACCACCCATGAATATGCAAGTTCCGGTACCTGGTCGCCACCTGCCGGCATGACTGAGGCAGTCGATATTGCATCGCGAACAGTACCCAACACTGGCGGCATTTCGATGGAAATGAATTATGAGTTGCGGCCATCCGTAGGCGCAACCGGCACACGGCAGGCAACGGCCAGTGGTAATGCGGATCTGGGTGCGACGCAAGCGCTGGTGATCAATCCGCTGGGCGGTTTGTCCTGCTTTGTCGATAATTTCGATCGAGCCAACGGCGCACCCGGCAGCAACTGGTCTGTCGGCAATGAGGGTGGAACATTTGGCAATCCGGTTATCGTCAACAACAGGTTGAGGTTGACCAATGCTTCTACCCAGGTGTCGACCTATGCGACGTTGCAGAGACTGTTCCCAGGCGCAGGCAACAAGGTCATTATCGAGTTTTTGCAGTATTCATATGGTGGTGGTGGCGCCGACGGCATGGGGGTCGTATTGTCGGATGCGGGGCAATCTCCCGTCGCCGGCGCATTCGGTGGTTCGCTCGGATATGCGCCCAAGCAGACGGCGCTAGGCGGTGATGTCACGCATGAAGGTTTTGCCGGCGGCTGGATAGGCATAGGACTGGATGAATTCGGTAATTATTCCAGCAATACCGAGGGGCGAGCGGGAGGAAGTGCGCCGGGATTTAGGCCAGATGCCGTCGCCATACGCGGTTCTGGAAGCGGTTACAGCGGTTACGCCTATTTGCGCGGTAGCGCTACATTGGCGCCTGGCGTGGACAGCGCCGCTTCTGCCACGCCGGCACCGGGACATAAGTATCGCATTGTCGTGGATCACAGCGATGGTGTTCATGCGTGGTCTTCAGTCGAGCGTGACACGACAGGCACTGGCAATAGTTACGGTTTTGTGGTGCCGGTATTCGATGCCAAGGCGGAATCCGGTCAAGCGGCAGTACCTGCCTACTGGAACCTTTCTTATACAGGGGCTACCGGCAGCAATGCGAACATCCATGAAATCGATTCATTGCAGGTTTGCTCGATTACACAAAAAGTATTGACCCTGCATCACATACGGCTGGAGCATCCAGGCAGAACCTGCGGCTCAGGGACGGTGGTAGTCAAGGCGTGTGCGGATGCGGATTGCACGGCATTATTTGGCGGTACTGTGACGGTTGATCTTACCAGTGTCGCCAGTAGCGGAGGCTCGACCTGGTCGGCCGACCCGGTTACTTTTACAGGGGGCCAGACTGAAGTAACGCTTACCAAAACAGGTGCTGCCACAGCTAACGTCACGATAGGAGGAGCCGCAACTTCGCCGACTACCAGTAATGCAACGCGTTGCTTCAGCGATACTGCGGAAACCTGCGTAGTGAGTTTTGTGACGAGCTGTTTTGAGGCCGTCGAGGCTGGCAAAGGTCCGGCGACTCCGATTTATACCAAACTGGCAGCTACCAGCTTTTCACTGGATGTACTGGCCACTAGCGGGGGAGCAATCAACACGGCTTATAACAGCGCGGTCAACGTCGCACTGGTTGACCCGGATGCCGCAAGCGGCAATTGCAACGACACCAATGCCGGCTTGCTGGCAGTGAATAATCAAACCTTGGTGAATGGTCGCAAGACTGTGGCATTTACCTATCCGTATGCAGCCAGGGATGTGAGAGTCAGAGTGGTGCCGACTGCGGGCGGCCTGCCTACCTGTTCCAAGGATAATTTTGCGATACGACCGCAGCAGTTCAGTTTGTCGACCACGCAGCCGCTGGACCCCGCGTCTAACAATTACCCGGCTGGCACTGATTTTACGATCAAGGCCGACCCGGCAGTAACGGCCGGTTATGTCGGGACGCCTTTGTTGAATATGGCGCAAGTCGTTGCCAGCCCAACGTCTGTTGCTATCCCATTGAATGGGGGGTTTCCTGCTGCGACCGGGGCGATATCGAGCGGGATATTTCAATATGAAGATGTCGGAACGCTGACCTTTAATACGGATGCTGTCACCGACACTGCCTTTACTGCAGTGGATCAGCTTAGTGGTGTGGTCAATGGCGTCGATCACGGCACCACGCAGGATTGCATCGCTGGAAGCCGCAGCAATACATTAAGCAGCGGGCATTATGGATGTGTGATCGGCAGCGCTGCGATGGGGCCGATAGGGCGTTTCAGGCCGCATCATTACGATGTGACGGCGACGCTGCAAGCAGCGTGTGGCGCTATATTTACCTATATGGGACAGCCTGCATTGGGTGTGAAAATCGGCCTGCAGGCGATGAGTGAGAATGGTGTGCAATTGCTGCGTTATGACGCAGGCTCTGGTTATACGCCGCTCTCGACATTCTTGATTGCCGGCGACAATTCAGGCACTGCAATCGCCCCAATCAATGATCGCCTGAATCCCGACCTGCCTGCATTTGCATGGAGTGCCGGTGCATATGCGGTCGATGCCGATTTCAGTTTTGACCGCATTGCGGTAGCTGATGGCTCGTATGAAAACTTCGCGCTCAAAACTACCATCACGGATCCGGATGGCGTCAATATTACTTCTTTCAACGGCACTACCGTATCTGCCAGCAGCGGGCTGTCGAATGCAACGGCGATTCGTTTCGGGCGTTTGAAGCTAGCGAATGTGAATGGCTCGGAGTTGATGAATATGTCGGTACAGGCGATTGCCGAGTATTGGAAAAACGGTGTCGGCTTCGTGACCAATGCTGCTGACAATTGCACGGTAATCGCGGCGTCGGCTATCAAGCTGCAAAATTCTGTGGGCGGATTGAATGCGACCAATATGCCGTCGAATAATTTTGACAGCACATCGCCGCTCACCTTTGCCGCAGGCAAGGCTGCCATTGTCGTGAAAAAGCCGCTGACTGTACCGGCAAGCAAAGGCAGTGTGGATATTTGCATCGATCTTGCAAGCGACAATCCGGTGCTGTGCAGTGCGACACCTGCCGGCATGCCGTGGTTGCAGGGCAAATGGAATGGCACTGCTTATGACGACGATCCAGGCTCACGCGCCACCTTCGGTGTGTTCAGGAGCGGCCCGGTGCTTTACCTGCGCGAGATGTACTAACGAATTAACTAAAAAATTAACGAAAGTTCACAAATGCGTTGTTAATCGTTTTGGCTTTCATTTTATGATGTCGAGAGGTGGAAAACTGATTGACATCAATGGCTTAATCCCCTAAGTTCAAGCAGGTTCTAGATGGAAATTCCAGCATGGGTTTATTCGGTAAAAATAAAAAAATCATAGATTGGATGGTTGTTTGCATACAACCGGATAGTATCTGTGCCACCAGCATAAAGCGCTCGCCTTCCGGGCGGCATGTCGTGGCATTGGCCACCACTTTTGCGCTGGCCGATGCATCGCCTGCTGAAGTGCTGGAGAAACTGGCCAGGGACTTGCATGCCGAACGCTATCACTGCATCAATCTGTTGGCAGCCAATGAATATCAATTGCTGTCGGTCGAAGCCCCGAATGTTCCTGCCGATGAGTTGAAGACGGCGATACGCTGGCGCTTGAAGGACATGCTGGATTTTCATATCGATGATGTGACGATAGATGTGCTGGATGTGCCGCAAGATAAAAATGCCACCAGTCACAACCATGCCATGTATGCAGTCGCAGCGCGCAATCAGGTGATAGAGCAGCGACAAACCTTGTTCAGCGATGCGAAGATAGCCTTGCGCGTGATTGATATTCCGGAAATGGCGCAACGCAATATCTCGGCCCTGCTGGAGCCGGAAGGGCGCGGTGTGGCATTGCTCTCTTTTAATGCAGAGGGTGGGTTGTTCACGGTGTCGTATGGCGGCGAATTGTATTTGTCGCGACGCATAGATGTGACGGCGCTGCAGCTGACCCAGTCTGATATGGAACAAAAAACTGCATGTCATGAACGTGTAACGCTGGAATTGCAACGCTCGCTGGATCACTTTGAGCGTCAATATCACTACATTACGCTTGCCAAGCTGATCATCGCTCCGCTGGCTAGTGAGGCGGCCGGCTTGCACGCCTATCTTGCCGAGAACTTGCATATGCCGGTTACGCCGCTGGATATGGAGACGATATTCGATTTTTCCGCTGTGCCCGAGCTTAATTCGCCGGATATGCAGCACCGCTATTTCCTGACGCTGGGTGCGGCGCTAAGGCATGAAACGGTGGTGCTATGAGTCAGCAGATCAATCTGTTCAATCCGATTTTCCTGAAGCAGGAAAAGTATTTTTCTGCACTCACGATGGTACAGGGACTAGGTTTAATCCTGCTGGGAGGACTGCTCTTGACGGCTTATGCTGCATACCAGTTATCGTCTTTGCAGAATGAGCAGAAACTGACGTCTGCGCAGTTGAACTTGGCGCAGAATCAGTTGGCGAAGGTGACTGCAGATTATTCGCCTAAAGAAAAAGACGCCAGGCTGGAAACCAGGTTGCTGCGTGCAGAAGCTGAAGTGAAATCGCTGCAGCAGGTTTCCGACATACTGGGCAAAGGCGAGTTGGGCAATACCGATGGTTATGCCGAATATTTGCGTGCTTTTGCGCGCCAGATTGTTGATGGTGTATGGCTGACAGGTTTCACGATCCAGGGGGCGGGCAATGCCATTTCGCTGCAAGGCAGTGCATTGCGCCCGGAGTTGGTGCCGGCGTATCTGACGCGACTCAAATCTGAACCAGTGATGCAGGGGGCATCCTTTGCCACGCTGGAGATGCAGTTGCCCAAGCCTGACAAGCNNCCTATCGTCAGGGATAAGTAAATGAAGCAATCCTGGCAAAAACTGGCGCTGAAAATCGATGCATTGTCGCTGCGCGAGCGCGCAATCATTTTTGCAGTTGCGGTGCTGATTCTAGTGTTGTTGATTAATGCGGCATTACTTGATCCGCAATATGTGAAGCAGACGCAGTTATCAAAACAGACCAAGGAACAGCAGGCGCAGATCGCCGATATCCAGAATCAGATACAGCAAAGGGTGAAGGCACAGGGCAGCGATCCGGATCGCGAAATACGCGAGCGCATGCAGGCATTGCGGCTGCGCGCGCAGCAAATGAATGATGCCTTGGGTGATTTGCAAAAAGGCTTGGTATCGCCGGACCGGATGGCCGATTTGCTCGAAAGCGTATTAAAGAAAAACGACAAGCTACTGCTGGTTTCATTGAAGACTTTGCCGGCACAAAAGTTGAATGAGCCTGTCCTTACCGATACAGAAAAAGAGTTGGCTGTTGCAAGCGCACTGTTTGCGAATGACGAGTCCGATCCAGTACAGACGGTCTTCAAGCATGCAGTCGAACTAAAGGTGCAGGGCAGCTACATGGATATGCTCAGTTACATGAAATCGCTGGAAGGCATGCCGTGGCAGATATTCTGGGGAAATGCCGAGTTCGCCGTGGATGAATATCCGAATGCGACGCTGACCCTGACCTTGTTCACCTTAAGCCTGGACAAGAAATGGCTCAATCTATGAANNTGCGGCGCAGCAGTTGCAGGATCCGACTCGGCCACCCAGCATGTTGATGCAAGCCGGCGGGGTGTCCAGTGTGAGTGGCGAACCGGTGCTGCAATCGGTATTCATTTCGCCGACGCGCAAGGTCGCCATCATCAGCGGCCAGACTGTCAAACTCGGCGACCAGTTTGGCGGCGCGACACTGGTAAAAATTACTGAAAGTGAAGTGAGTCTGCGCAAAGGCAGCGAGCTGCAAACATTGAAGCTGTTCCCAAACATGGGAAAAAAATTGACGCCTGCTGCCAGTCGTCAAGATTCCCGACAATTGAAGTGAAGAGGTAGGCAAACGTGCGTAAATTACTATTAGCCATATTGGTTATCTCTGTTGCCGGATGTGCAGCGCCGACATCGAAGCGGGCAACCTACGACTTGATGAATGAAGAGATGGACAAGGCAGTCCGGGCTACCGTGCAGCCGGCAAAGCAGGATGCGGTTTCCGCGGCCCTGCTGCCGCCAATTAACATCGAAATGCCGCAGGCACGGCAGCCGCTGGAAGAGCGCTTCAGCCTGGCTTTCAATAATGTGCATGCCAGTCAGTTCTTCAATTCGATCGTGATAGGAACGCGGTACAACATGCTGGTTCATCCAGAGGTGAGCGGCACGATCTCGGCCAACCTGAAAGACGTGACACTGTTCGAGGCGCTCGATGCCGTGCGCGATTTGTATGGCTACGATTACAAGGTCGAAGGCTCGCGCATCGTCATCAAGCCGCTGACGATGCAAACCAGTGTGTTCCAGGTCAATTATCTGACCGGCAATCGTAAGGGCACATCGGATACGCGCGTGATTTCCGGTTCGGTCAGCGGCAGCAATACGAACACGCCTAACACTTCATCAGGCACCACCTCGGGCGGCAATTCCGGCACCACGCTCACGGCGCTGGAAAGCAGCAAAATCAGCACGACTTCTACCAGCGATTTTTGGTCAGAATTGAAATTTGCGCTCGATGCAATCGTCGGCAATGGCAAGGATGGGCGCAGCGTCGTCATCAGCCCGCAATCGGGTGTCGTGGTCATCAAGGCGATGCCGGACGAGTTGCGCAGCGTTGCTGCGTATCTGAAAGCGACGCAGTTGTCGGTCGATCGCCAGGTGATCCTGGAAGCAAAAATTCTCGAAGTCGAATTGAACGATGGCTTTCAAACCGGCGTCAACTGGTCAGGTTTCAGGACCGGTAGCAGCCGGATCTCCGCCGGTGCTGTCATGCCTGGCTCTGTAATCCAAAGCAACGGTTACCTCGCCACTGGCGCCAGCAATGCAAGCGCTGCAGGGTTTACAGGCGGTTCATTGCTGTCTTCGGCGGGGGAAAACCTGGTGGCGGGCGCCGCCAATCTGGGCAGCATGTTTGGCCTGGCCTTGCAAACCAAGAATTTCGCTGCGTTGATCTCCTTCCTGGAAACGCAAGGCAATGTACATGTGCTATCGAGCCCGCGCATCGCTACGCTGAACAATCAAAAAGCCGTGCTCAAGGTCGGCACCGATGAATTCTTCGTCACCAATGTCAGCAGCAATATCAATACATCGGTGACTGGAACGACGTCTACGCCTAACGTCACGCTGCAACCCTTCTTCTCCGGTGTGGTGCTTGACGTGACGCCGCAGATCGACGATCAGGGCAATATCATCCTGCATATCCATCCTTCGGTCAGTGATGTGCAGACATCCGAGAAAGTCATCAACCTCGGTACCAGTGGCGGTACGCTGACTCTGCCGCTGGCCAAGAGCAATACGTCTGAAACAGACAGCGTGGTCCGCGCGCAGGACGGCAACATCATTGCCCTGGGCGGCTTGATGCGGCAGGGAAGCACATCCGATCGCTCGCAGCTGCCGGGCGTGGGCGATGTGCCAGTGTTGGGCAATCTGTTCCGCAACACCAATCAGACTACGCAAAAGCGCGAACTGGTCATCCTCTTGAAGCCGACCATCATTCACAACCAAAGCAGCTGGTCGCAGGATGTGCTGGACGCACAGGGCCGTCTGCAGAATATGGCGCCGCGCGACAGAGTACGGGAATAACGGTAAACAATGTACAAGCATCATTTTGGTTTGCGTGAACTGCCGTTTGCAATCACGCCTGACACCAGTTATTTTTTCGCCTGCCCGAATTATCAGCAGGCGCTCAATACCTTGCTGGTCGCA
>CXWL01031339.1_pt1 | contig 14903 bp, 9 predicted proteins | sample 590931 | NCBI WGS metagenome assembly CXWL01 (sample SAMEA3498368, study PRJEB10139) | groundwater metagenome | biome: water well; material: biofilm material | place: Germany | collected 2015-04-27 | reverse complement strand
CGGCGACCGCGGGCGCCAGTTGGACCGCGCTGGACGTACCCAACGTCCATATCGGGTTGCAGGGTTCCGTGCATATGTCGTTCCTGGCCGATCCCGTCAACCAGAACCTGCTCTACATCGGCGGCGACCGCGTCGCGACGTCCCCGTTTTCCGGCAATCTCGTGCGCGGCCTCACCACACAGCCGTCCGGCAGCCAGTTCTTCCTGATTTATGGCGCTGGGGGCGGCAATACCCAACCGCATGCCGACAGCCGCGCGATGGCCTTCGACGCCAACAGCAACCTGCTGGAAGGCGACGATGGCGGTATCTATCGGCGCACATCGCCGTCCAGCGCCGGGAGCTGGACCTCGATGGTCGGCAACCTCGCCATTACCGAGGTGCACAACATCGCCTACGACCGCGTCGCCAACATCATCATGATCGGCACGCAGGACAACGGCACGCACTGGCAGCAGACCGCGACCGACCCACGCTGGCTGCACGTCTACGATGGCGACGGCGGCGACGTCGCCATCGACGACACCACGCTCGGCGCCGCCGGCAGCTATCGCTACGACAGCTACCAGAATCTCGGCGGCATGCGCCTGTCGCAGTACAACGCGAGCAACGCCTTTGTCGGCAACACTTTCCTGTGGACGATTCCGGATCCGCCGTTCATCACGCCGATCAAGCTTAGCCTCGGTGATCCCAAGCGCGTCCTGATCGGCGGCAACAACTTCGTCTATGAGTCGACCAATGCGCTCGTCGGCGGCGCGATCCTGACCTCGCTCGGCGGCCCTGGCGCCAACGAGGCGGCGATGACGTACGGCGGCAACGGCAACGCAACCGCGGCCTATGTCGGCAAGGGCGCGTCCGTATTCGTGCGCATCGGCAACGCGTTCTCCTCGACGGCCGCGCTGCCCGCCGGGGCGCAGGCGATCACCGATCTGACCATGGATCCAGACGACGTCACCCGCGTCTACGCGATCGACAACGACCAGGTGTTCCGCTCCACCAACAGCGGCCTCAACTGGACGGACGTCACCGGCAGCCTCGGCAGCATCGCCTCGCAGGATTTCCGCACCATCGAATTCATCCCCGACGCGTTCGGCGATCTGGTCGCGGTCGGTACGCGTTCGGGCGTGTATACGGCGGGAGCGAACAGCACCACGTGGTCGTTGTTCGGCACCAGCCTGCCCAATGTGCCGGTCTACGACCTGCGCTACGTGGTGGCCTCGCGCACCATGATTGCCGGCACCCTCGGTCGCGGCGTCTGGACGACCACCTACGCCGATCCGAACAGCGCACCGAGCTACACGCCGGCCGCGACACTCACGCGCCAGCGCGGCAGCGTGGCCGGCCCTGCAGTGACGGTCGGGACGGTCAACGACGGACAGACCTCTCCGGGAAGCTTGAGCGTCTCGCAGATCGGCGGCGGCAGCGCCACCGGCCTCACCATCGGCACCTTGACCAACAGCAGCGGCAGCGTCAGCGCCACGGTCATGGCCGACTGCACCGCCAATCCCGGCACCGTGCGTTTCCAGGTCAGCGACGGCCTGCTCCTGGCGACCGGCGATCTGACCGTGAGCCTCACCGCGAACACGGCGCCGGCCCTGGCCCACGCCAGTTCCACGGTCACCGTCGGCACTGGCACTTTCATCAACCCGAGCGTTGCCCTGTTCGACAACGGCACGATCTCGAACCCGATCGTGCAATCGATGGGTACCTACACCGGCGGCATCAACGTCAACGGCAACGGCATCATCCAGTTGACCAATGCCGGCCCGATCGGCGCGCACACGATCAACATCCAGACCACCGACAACTGTTCCGTCACGACCAATGCGTCGTTCCAGCTCACCGTCAGCGCGGTCCCGAACACGGCACCGACGTATACCGCGGGCGGCGCCATCACGCGCCAGCAGGGCAGCGCCGCCGCGACGGCGGCCATCGGCAGTGTGACCGATGTGCAGACCGCCCCGGGCAGTCTGACCGTAACCCAGACTGGCGGCAGCGCGACCGGCATCACTACTGGCACGATCGTCAACAGCGCCGGCGCGATCAGCGCGCCCATCGGCGCCAGCTGCACCGCAGCGAGTGGAACGCTCGGCTTTCAGGTCAGCGACGGCAGCCTGACCGGCGGCGGCAATCTGCAGGTGAACGTCACGCCGAACACGGCACCCACGATCACCTATGCAAATGCAGCCATCGGACTCGGCTCCGGCGGCGGCGTCGTTCCTGGCACCGGGCCCAACGACAACGGTTCGATACTGGCGGTGGTCCTGCAATCGCAGGGCACCTATACCGGAACCATCAGCGTCAACAACATCTCCGGCGTGATCAGCCTCTCCAATGCCGGGCCGATCGGCACCCACCTGATCAACGTGCAAGTGGCCGACAACTGCTTCGTCATCACCGACTCGAGCTTCCTGCTGACGGTGAACAACGCGGTCAATACGGCGCCGAACTTCACTGCGGCCGCTTCGATCACGCGCCAGCAAGGCAGTCCGGCGGGCGCGGCTGTCGTCGTCGGCACGGTCACCGACACCCAGACCGCACCCGGCAGCATCGCCGTGACGCAGATCGGCGGCGGCAGCGCGACCGGCGTGTCCGCTGGCACGCTCGTCAACACGGCTGGCAGCATCACGGCGCCCATCGCCGCGAGTTGCACGGCCACCACCGGCGGCGTTCGCTTCCAGGCCAGCGACGGCAGCCTGACTGGCAACGGCGATCTCATCGTGAACGTCACACCGAACGCCGCGCCCGTGCTGACCTATGCGAATGCCGGCGTCGCCCTCGGCGCGAATGGCACGGTCAGTCCGACCGCCGGCCCGAGCGACAACGGTTCGATCCTGACGAATGTGGTGCAATCGGCGGGCACCTACACGGGCGGCATCAGTGTCAACAACATCACCGGCGTGGTCACGCTGACCAACGCGGCGCCAGCAGGCACGCACACGATCAACATCCAGACCGCCGACAACTGTTTCGTGATCACCAACGCCAGCTTCCAGCTCACGGTGCAGTCGTCGAACGTGTTCGCCAACGGCTTCGAGTAAGCGGCCATGCGGCAGTGTCATGTCTGCGATCCGCGCGGCGCGCGCCCGCGGAGGGCTGCGCCGCGAACGCGTACTATGCGGACCGGACGTCCGCGAGCAACGCTTATGGTGTCGGGTGCTTTTGAATTCACGCAACGGTTCCGCCAAGCCAGGGCTGGCGACCAGACCGCCCTGAATGCGTTGCTGCCGGCCGTCTACGACGAGCTCAAGCGCATCGCGCGCGCCCAATTGCAGCGCGAACGCCCGGAGCACACGCTGCAGGCCACGGCGCTGGTCCACGAGGCCTACCTGCGCCTGCTCGGCGTGGATTCGGTCGACTGGGCCGATCGCGCCTGGTTCATGGGTCTGGCGGCCACCATGATGCGGCGCATCCTGGTCAACCACGCGCGCGACCGGCTGGCCGACAAGCGCGGTGGCGGCGCCGTCCACGTCGAGCTGGCGGCGGCCGAGCGCGTGGTCGTGGAAGGCATCGATCTCATTGGTCTGCACGATGCGCTGGAGGCGCTCGCCCTGCTGGACGCGCGCCAGGCCCGGATCGTCGAGCTCAAGTATTTCGCGGGCATGGAGATCGACGAGATCGCGCTCGCACTTGACGTTTCTTCAGCCACCGTGCGCCGCGACTGGACCGTCGCGAAACTGTGGCTAGCGCGCGAGTTGAAGGGCGCGGCTTGAGCATGTCCGTCATGGACGCCTGCACCTGGTCCAAGCTCCAGCCGATCCTCTCTGCTGCGATGGAGGCGTCGCCAGCGCAGCGCCCTGCCCTGCTCGATCGCCTGTGCGGCGCCGATTCCGCGCTGCGCGCCGAGATCGACGCGCTACTCGCATGCGAGGGCGACTTGCCCGAGCAACTGCCGGATGCCGTCTTCGCAGGGCTGGCGGAACCGACGCCGCAGCCGTCGCGGATCGGCGAGCGCATCGGCGCCTTCGAGATCGAATCCTGCCTCGGCGAGGGCGGCTCGAGCGTCGTCTACGCCGCCCGCCGCGTGAACGATTTTTCGCAGCGCGTGGCCATCAAACTGCTGCGCGATCACGTCGGCGCCGCCGTCGCGCGCCGCTTCGGCATCGAGCGCGAGACTTTATCTCGTCTCAGCCATCCGCATATCGGCAAGCTCTTCGACGCCGGCACGCTCACCGATGCGACCCCGTACCTGGTGCTGGAGCTCGTGCACGGGCGTGGTTGGACGCAGTGGCTCGCCGAGGAGCGCCCGCCGTTGCCTGAGCGCATCGCGAAGTTCCTGTCGATCTGTGACGCCGTCGAATACGCGCATCAGCAACTGCTCGTGCACCGCGACATCAAGCCGACCAACCTGATGATCGATCGCGATGGCCGCGCCGTGCTGCTTGATTTCGGCATCGCGAAGCTGCTCGACGACAGCGCGGCCGCGACGCTGACGCGCGAAGGCGGGTTCGTATTGACGCCAGCCTACGCGGCGCCCGAACAGCTGCGCGGCGAACCGGTGTCGACCGCGACCGACGTCTACGCGCTCGGCCTCGTGCTGTTCGAAACGCTGACGGCGCAGCGACCGTTCGGCTCCAGCGATTCGGCGTCCGCGGCGCAGCGCCTGCGCGATCCCACGCTGCTGCCGAAACGCCCGAGCCAGGCGGTGGGACCCGTGGGAGCGGCCATGGCCGCGATCGGCGTAGCCGACGCTCCTGTCCAAGGGCACGCCATCCCGCCACCGCTCTTGCGCGGCGATCTTGACAACATCGTGATGAAGGCGCTGGAACCGGAACCGGCGCGACGCTACGCCAGCGTCACGGCGCTGGCCGGCGACCTGCGCGCGTGGCAGGGCGGCAGGCCGGTATCGGCGCGTGCGCTGAGCTGGCGCTACGTCGCCGGCAAATTCGTGCGCCGGCATCCGCTCGGTACCGCATTGACCTTGGCCGCCCTCGTCGCCGTCGCCACGGCGCTGCTGGTCGCGACCCAGGAAACCGAACGCGCGCGTCGCCACCTCGCCGAAGCGCGCACGCTGGCACACGACATCCTCACCGAATATCCCGAACTGATCGCAGAGCTGCCAGGCTCGTTGCCGGTGCAGGCACGCATGGTCCGCGACGCGGTGCGCTATCTCGACACGCTGCGCGCAGCCGCCGGCGAAGACAGCGCGTTGCAGCGGGAACTGGCCTCGGGCTATCTGCGCATCGGCGACATCCAGGGCAATCCGTACACCGCGAACCTCGGCGATCTGGCCGGCGCCGAGTTGAGTTACGAGCAGGCGAGAGTCGCCCTCGACCAGTGGCGCCGGCTGTCGCCTTCCGCCGCGGGCGCGGCGGTGCTGCAGGCGCGCTTGAGCTCGCGCAAGGCCGCGCTCGATCATCAGCAGTCGCGCCTCGACGCCGCTGACCGCGGCTTCAAACAGGCACTCGCGGAATTCGCGGCGCTGCCACCCGGCGATCGCGACGCCGCCGTCGTGCTCGAACACGCGGCCACGCTCGACTTCTACGGCGATCTGCTCGGCAACAGCGAACAGGCCTCGTTGCTCGACAGCGAAGCCGGAGCCGCCCGGCATGCGGAGGCCAGCCAGATGCTGGCAGATGCCTTGAAGCGCTATCCGGACAACTACGGCCTGCAAATGGGTTTCGCAACATCGCTGGAGCGCTCTGGCGACGATGCCTTCTTCGCGCGTGAGCTGACGCGGGCCAGCACGCTCTACCACGATGCGATGCAACGCATCGAATCCCTGCTGGTGCAGCAGCCGACGCGTGTGAGCTTGCGGCGGGAACTGGCGAGCCTGTATGCGCGCCTTTCGCAAGTCCTCGACCTCGAAGGCGACGGCGATGCCGCCATCGCCGCATCCGCGCAATCGGTCGCCATCATCGAAGCCCTGCTGGCGAGCGACCCGACCAACGACTACTTGCGGCAAGGCGCCGGCGCGGGGCTCGGCGTGCTCGCGAAGATGCTGATCCGCGCCGGCCGCTACACCGAGGCCGGGCCGATCGTCGATCGTCAGATTGCGGTCAACGAACGCCGCCTGCAAACGGCGCCCGGCAATGGCGAAATGGTGCTCGCGCTGTCGCTCGGCTACCGCCGTCGCGGCGAACAACGCCTCGGCCTCGGCGNNGAACTGCAGACCCGCATCGCCGGCGACAGCGTCGACAACGAATCGCACCGCGCCTTGACTTTGCTGCATCTCGGGCGCGTCGCACGGGCGGCAGGCGATCGTTCACAAGCCGAGTCGCGGCTCGGCGAGGCCATTGCGGCGATGAGCGCTCTCGTGAGCGCTCACCCGGACGTCGCCGTCTATCGCGAGGACCTGATCGATGCAGAGGAGGCGCTGGGAGACACGCTGACCGTCGCGTCCGCAGCACGCCCGCACTTTGTTCGAGCGATCGAGTTGATCGACGGCTTCAAGGAAAACGGCGAGCTGGCGCCAGGGTTCATGGAACGCCGCGGAGAGTTGGAGCGGAAGACGCGTGCTCGCTGAGCGCGAGCACTCGTCTCAGTTCTCCCTGCACACCACACCCAACGGCGTCGTCAGCCGCTGCAATGGCATGGAGCCACCGCCGAACCCTTGACCGAAGTCCCAGGCTACAGTTGCGTTTCCACAGTTGCTCATCGTCATGGTGGCGGTGCCGAGAATCGGCCGCGTGACCAGCGCGGGATTGAAATTCGGTATGAACCGCCCACCCGCCGGCTTGATCATCGACAGCGTCGCCGTGTTGCCCGAGATCGTACCGATACCCGTCATCCAGGCCTGACCCCCGGTCGGCGACGGGCCGTACGTGTACCAGGTCGCGAGCAGCGAGCCGCCCGGCAGGCTCTCCATGACAATCCCCTGCCCGTTCATGGCCGGGTTGAACCAGGCGCCGGTGGCTCCCGCCATCGGTCCGGTCGCGGTGGTAGCAGGAGTGCTGCCGCAATGGATACCAGCGGGCTGGGTCAAGCGCGTCAGATTCATCGAGCCCCGGCCGTAGCCTTGGGGCAGATCGAAATCCACGCGACCGGTGCTGCACGAGCTGAATCTCAGAGTCATCGTGCCGAACGCGCTTAAGGTGACCTGGCTGGTGCTGAAGTTCGGCGGGAAGAAGGTTCCGAGCGGACGCAGATTGGTCAGGACTGCGGTGGCGCCGTCGTACGCGCCGTCACCGACGAAATAGCTCGGATTGCCGGCCGGATCGAAGGTGTACCAGAACGCGAGGAGGCGGTTGTCCGCGAGCATCTCAACTTGCAGACCGTGGCCATCCTGGGCCGGGTCGTACCAGGCACCCGTGGGATTCTGGGTGATGGCACCGATGCCCAGTTGGCCATAGGCGTTATAGCCCCAGCATTTGACGGTGCCGCCAGCGAGCGTCGCGCAAGCATGAAATAAGCCGGCGGCCAGAGCAGACGCGCCGGACAAGCCGGTCACGTCGATCGCCAACGGGCTGGCGACGCGGCTGCCATTTCCCAACTGGCCGTAGTCATTCCCACCCCAGCATTGGATGGCGCCGCCAGCGATGAGCGCGCAGGTGTGCTCCAAGCCCGCTGTCAGCGCCGTCGCGCCGCGGACGCCGACGACATCGACCGGCGTCGAGCTGAGGATGGCATTGCCATTGCCGAGGGAGCCGGAATAGTTCCTCCCCCAGCACTTGACCGATCCGCCTCCGACGACTGCGCAGGTGTGATTCGCGCCTGCCGCCAGAGCGACCGCGCCCACAATACCGACCGCGCCCACCGGCGTCGGGCTGTCCGCCAGGATGCCGTTGCCGAGCTCGCCAAAGAGGCCGCGACCCCAGCATTTGACCGCACCGCCCGCGATCATCGCGCAAGTGTGGAAATCGCCAGCAGCCAGCGCCACTGCGCCTACGATCCCGGGAACGAGCGCGGGCGTTGGCAACCCGTCCAATGGCGCTGAGCCGGACGTCGAGCCGTTTCCGAGCTGGCCGGCCTGGTTGAGCCCCCAGCAATAGACCTCGCCGCCCGCAACCGCGGCGCAGGTGTGGTCGGTGCCGGCCGCCAGCGTGACGGCGCCGGCGACGCCGATCACGTCCACCGGCGTCGCGCCCCCTACATGGGTGCCGTTTCCGAGTTCGCCGAATCCGTTGGAGCCCCAGCATTTGAGCGCGCCGCCCGCGACGATCGCGCACGTATGTTCGTTGCCGGCCTCGACGGCAGTGGCGCCGCGGACGCCGACGACCTCGACGCGCGGCATGGTCGGTGAGTAGCGACCGTTCCCGAGCTGAGCGAAGTCGTTCGCGCCCCAGCACTCGATCGCGCCGCCCGCGACAATCGCGCAGGTGTGGTAGGCGCCCAGTCCCAGAGCGGATACACCGCTGACGCCGACCACCGCGGCCGCCATCGTCTGCTCCACCGGAACGCCAGTGCCCAATTGGCCGTGGGTGTTGTCGCCCCAACAAGAGACTTCGCCGCCGGCGAACAACCCGCACGCATGTGCACCGCCCCCGGCGTATGCCGCCGGGCGGCCGGCGACGGTGGCGGCGATCGGAATTGGGCTGCCCACGAAGCTGCCGTTACCAAGGGTACCGTAGAGGTTGCCGCCCCAGCACTGGAGCGGGCCCGAAGCCATGAGCACGCACGTGTGAAAGCCGCCCGACCACAGCGCGATGGCATTCGCAATGCCGGTCACATCGACCGCCGTCGTCTGCGTGCCGCCCGATACGCCGCTCCCGAGCTGGCCACTGAAGTTCCTGCCCCAACATTTGACCGCGCCGCCGCCCACGAGGGCGCAGGAATGGCCATCACCCGCGACCACCGCAGTCGCGCCGACGACACCGATCGCGTCGACGGCCGCGACGCTGTCGACCGTGCTGCCGTTACCCAACTGACCGTGCTCGTTTTCGCCCCAGCACTTGACCGCGCCTGCCGACACGATCGCGCAGGTGTGCTGGCCGCCCGCCGCCAGTCCATTGGCGCCCATCACGCCGGCAATTTCGACGGCCGTCATGCCAAAGCTCCGCCCCCAGCAGCGGACACGACCATTCGCCACGATGGCACAGGTGTGATGCTTCCCGGCGCCCACCACCGTGGCACCGGTGACGCCCAACACGTCGACCGCGGGCGAGAAGAAGCTCGGGCCATCGTTCCCCAACTGGCCCCAAGAATTGAGGCCCCAGCAACGGACCGCGCCGCCGGCGACCAACGCACACGAGTGATACCCGCCAGCCGACAATGCTGTCGCTCCCTCGAGGCCGAGGACGTCGACTGCCGATGAGCTGTCGTAGAGACGCCCGTTGCCGAGCTGACCGTCGAAGTTCGCGCCCCAGCACTGGACCGCTCCGCTACGGGAAAGCGCGCAGGTGTGCCAAACGCCGGCAGACAGGGCGACCGCATCGGGCAGGAGGACCTTGAGATCCGCAGCGTTCGCGTTTGCAGGGGAAACGCAAGCGAGGGTGAGGGTGAGGGTGAGAACCCCGAGCCGAGCGGCCATCTGGGAAAATTCGTTGGCGCGTAGTCGGTGGATGCTCATGCTCGGGCTCTGCGTTCGTGCAATGACACCCGTTCTACAAGCTCAGTCAGCGTCACCGAGTTTTTGGTCCATGAAGGATTGCGAAGGTTCGACGCGGTTGAGCGTTCGGATGGCAATTCATCTCTGCACGAAACGGCGACGACGTTGCGTTCGGATTACCGACGAGTCGGAGCCTTTGGAATTATGCGTTGGATTCCGAGTCGGAGTGTCCGGAAGAAACTCGTTCTCAGCCGGCCGCCGCGGAGCCGTGAGCTATAGTTGGGACCACTACGAGGTCCAGCGCATGAAGCAGTTTCGGCATGGCGACGTCATCATCCAGCAGATCGAACGGCTGCCAGAAGAGCCGGAACTGCTTCCTCACTTGATCTTGGCGCACGGCGAACTCACCGGGCATGCGCATCGGGTGACACCTTCCAAGGGTGGCCGACTGTTCTGGGGTCGGGAATCCATGTTTCTGGAAATCAGTTCTGACGGGCTGAAGGTAGTCCACGAAGAGCACGCCAGCATCGACTTGCCACCTGGTCTTTATCGTGTATGGCGGCAGCGCGAGTACAGCCCAGAGGAGATTCGGATTGTTCGCGACTGACGCCGAGCGCGGCGCCAGCATCAAGCTATGTGGGCGAAACGAACCCCTTCCCGCGAATCTGCACTGCTACGAACTGGATCTGACTGGCTATCAGCTGGATCGTTTGCCCGAGGGGCTGCGGGTCGAGAGTCGTCTGATCCTGGACGACGCCGCGAAGCTGCGTTTCCTCCCGGCGAACCTGAAAGTCGGCTCACTGAGCTTGCGCAACTGCCCGGTCCTTGAATCATTGCCCGAAGGTCTGGAGTGCTGGTTTCTTGACCTGACCGGTTGTGAACAGTTTTACCAATGGCCCGAGCATGCACACATCAGCAATGGATCGGTGATTCTGCGGGAATGCCGACGCCTCAAATACCTGCCGCCTTGGTTGTGCCGGCTCGCAAATCTGAATCTCGCCGGTTGCCTGCAAATCGAGCAACTTCCTGCGAACCTAGTCTTGACCGGTTGGCTGGACTTGGCTGGCACCGCGATCACTGCGCTGCCACTACACATGGACCAGGCGCGCCTGCGTTGGCGTGGGGTACGCATCGACCAGCGCCTGGCGTTCCATCCCGAGAGCTTGACGGCAACCGAAATTCTCAAGGAACGCAACGCAGAGCTGCGTCGCGTCATGATTGAGCGCATGGGAGCGCTCGAATTTGCCAAGCAAACAAATGCCCAGGTGCTCGACGAAGATTCGGATCCGGGCGGTCGGCGGCAGTTGCTGCAGATACCATTGCCGGAAGACGAACCGCTGGTCGGTTTGAATTGTCGCTGTCCATCCACGGGACGCGAGTATTTGTTGCGGGTGCCGCCGAAGACGAGAACCTGTCACCAGGCAGCAGCGTGGATTGCCGGATTCGACGATCCCCGCGATTACCATCCAGACCAAGAATCTTGAGCTTTCAGGCCTAAGGAAATCCCGTGATCGAACGAAAACTCATCTACATGGATGCCAAGTCCAGCAAGTTCTGGAACATCAGCCAGAAAGGTGACTCGCACACGGTGACCTACGGCCGAATCGGTTCGGCCGGCCAGGAGACTTCCAAGACCTTCGCCAGCGAAGCCCTGGCCGTCAAGGACGCCGAAAAGCTGGTCAAGGAGAAGCTCGGCAAAGGCTATGTGGACGCTGCCGAACCGACGAATGACGGCTCGCTGCCGCTCGCGGCCTTCGCCAACATCAATCAGCGCGAAGACATTTTCCGCAATGCCGGGACTTTTGTCGGGATGCGCGTAGTCGACTACGCGATGGACAAGCCGGCGCGCGGCGATGTCGCCAATCGCTTCCGCAGCGATTGGGAAGAAGATCTGATCATTCCCTCGCTCGAGCACTTCCTGGCCACGAATGCCGCGCTGGAAGCCACGGCGATCGTGATCGGGGCCTGGTTCGGCGAAGAGTCGGACATGAAGCCCGACCACGTGTTGAATGTGCTGATCCAGAACCGCGACCGACTCCCGAAACTGGCGGCCATCTTCGTCGGCGACGTGACCAGCGAAGAAAACGAAATGTCGTGGATCACCCAGACCGACATGGCGCCGCTGTTGCAGGCCTTCCCCGATCTGCAACTGTTGCGTACCCGCGGTGGCACCGATCTCAAGCTGACGCCGCTGAAGCACTCCAAACTGCGAGCCCTGGCGATGGAAACCGGGGGCATGGACGCCAGCGTCATGCGCAGCGTCTGCAGCTGCGACTTCGAGCAACTCGAACATCTCGAGCTTTGGCTGGGCACTGACCAATACGGCGGCAACATCCGCATCGAAGACCTGCAACCCCTGCTCTCGGGCAAGCTGTTTCCGAATCTCAAATACCTCGGCCTCCGGAACAGTGATATCGCCGACCAGATTGCTGCGGTAGTGGTGAACAGTCCGCTGATGCAGAGAATCGAGACCTTGGACCTGTCCCTGGGCACCTTGAGCGATGAAGGCGGCGAAGCCCTGCTGCACTTGAAGGACAGCAAGCTCAAGAAACTCAACCTGCACTATCACTTCATGTCAGCCGACATGGTGAAGCGGTTGCGGGCCTTGGCGATCGTCGTGGATGCGACGACGCCTTCCGACATGGATACCGACGAAGAGGACCGCTTCGTCGCCGTAGGTGAGTAGCTCAATCCGTCTGGGCCTGGTCGGCAATCCCGAGAACCGTCGGATTCGAGATTTTCGCGCTGCGTGGCTGGCGTTGGGCCAGCCCGAACCCACGCTGATCGACTATCTGGAGTTGCCGGGCGCGGCGCCGCGCGTCGATGTCCTGAGGCTGGATTCCCCCGGCGAAAATGCCGCGCTGGCCACGCATCTGATCGCGTTGGGCGGCGGACCGCAAGACGCCAGGCTCGAATTCGGCGAAGTGGCATATCTGCGCGAATTCCATCAGGGTTATTGCGAACTGCTGCGGCGCGTCGAGGCCTGGTGCCTGCCGTCATTCAGTGCGCCGGTCGACATCGCGGCGATGTTCGACAAATGGCAGTGCCACCAACGCTTCGTCAAGTCAGGCTTGCCCCGACCGCCGGCGGCGCTTGCCCCGACCCGCTACCCGGATTGGCGAGCACAAATTCCCGAACAGGGTCGGGTCTTTCTCAAGCCGCTCCACGGCTCGTCAAGCTCCGGCGTGTGTGCGCTGCGCTGGACGTCGACAAGGCAACAGTTGAAGAGTCCCATCCGGATCGCGGGCGGCCGGCTGTACAACAGCCTTCGCGTACGCACCTATGAAACCTGGGCGGAGATCGAATTCATCCTTGCCCGCCTGCTGCCGCATGGAATGATTGTCGAAACCTGGATCCCCAAGCTCAGCCTGCCCGATGGCAGCGTAGACGTGCGCATCCTGGTGATCGCCGGCGAAGCCCGCCACTCTGTCGTCCGCCAAAGTCATTCGCCGATGACGAATCTGCACTTGGGGAATAAAAGAGCCAACCCGGACGGCCTCGAGGAAACACTGCAGGCGGCCTCGCGTGTGGCGATGGCGGCTGCCAACTGCTTTCCCGACAGTCTTCATGCTGGCGTGGACGTCCTGCTCGATGCCAGGGGGCAGGGCTTTGTCGGAGAGATCAACGCGTTTGGAGATCTGCTCCCCGGCGTCAACGACCGTGGCGAAGATGCATTCACCGCGATCGCCAAGGCGTATCTGTCGATGGAAGCCCGCGGATCGCGGGAGAGTCAGCAAGGCGCATGCGCGCGCGTCAACGGCGCCTTGAATGGCAGGTCGTTGCGCAAGGCATAGCCGATATAGCAATCGCATTGGCGGTTCGGGCAAGATTTACGCGAAAGTCCCTGCTCGAAGCTGCCGTCGTACAGATTGCCCAAAGGCCGCTGAACAAAATGGCAAGGTCGTACGTCGCCCTGGGCATTGACGGAGATCGCCTGGTATCCAGCACGGCAGTCGGCGCCCAGGCTCGAGAATGGCCGGACGTTAAAGGAAAAGTGCGGATCGAGTGCCGCCAGCATTTCGATGTCCTGCGACCGGTAGTAGTCCGTTGACCGGCCGTCGTAGGCGTTGAGCCAGAGGTAGATTGGCTGGCCACTCGTGCGCGCCAGGTCGCCCAGTTCCCGGTGCATCTGTTGAATTTCGACGAAATCCTCGCGCAAGGCCACCATCCCCACACTGAGGCCAATGTTCATGTGCAACAGTTGCTCGACGCGACGCAGGAAATGCGTCCGGGCAACCTGGCTCGGATGGTAGGTACACCAAAGACTGATGCTGGCTTTATTGGCGTCTGCCAGCCAGTCGGGATCGCGTGAGAGGTTCGTCTGAATCCCGAGCTCCAGCACATTGGTGAGATGGGACATGCGAACAAAGCCTTCGCGGTAATGCTTGCGCACCAGCGCTTCACCCCAAGGGGTAACGAGGATTCGCAGGTCGAAGCAGCTCCTCTCGCACCAGTCGATGAAACGAACGAGGCTTGCGCGGTCACGCGCCGTGACCTCCTTGCTGTCGACCCGCTTGGCGAAAGGGCAATAGTGGCAAGCGTAGTTGCAGCTCGACAGATCGCCGCGGTACATCACACTGAGTTCAGCGCCAGTCATAGGCACCCATCCGCTCGCGCACCGCGTCCGAATACAACCACGGACCGATCGCGTCAGCGTTCGCCATGCCAGTTTCCGTCAATGCGAAATAGCGCTCATCGCGCCGTGCGAGCGACAAAGCAGTCAGGCTTTCCAATGCGGGGAAGTCGTCCGTCAAGGATCGCCCGAACTGAAGCTGGTAAGCCTCGAGGTCGACGCCCGGCCACATCAACAAGGACTGGAGCAGATATCGGCGACACCTTTCTGATTCGTCGAGGGCAAACCCGAAGCGCGCGGTGGAAAACTCGTCCTCATCGCGTTGGTTGTAGGCTTGGACAATCGCCTGTGAAGCGCCGCGACTGACGGCAAATTCCTCAGAATAATGCAGGTCGTGTGTGTACGAACGAGCTCCCACACCCAAGCCAACGGTTCCAATCGTCTGGCACGCGAATTCCTCGCGGAACGGCCGTCCGCCGCGTCGAAACATGCGCATTGAAATTTGGGTAAAGCCTCCCTCGCGCAACCGATCAGTTCCCACGCGATACAGTTCCGACCGATGCTGGAGTCCGCGCGTACGTTTCGCCTTCGCCAACCCCGTCAGTTGTCGAACGTACAACGGGTACAGATAAAGCTCGTCAGGTCCCAGCGCCAGGACGCTTTCCAGGGTGGACGTGAAGCTCTCTTCGGTTTGACCCTCGATGCCATAGATCAGGTCCAGGTTGAGCATATCGAAATCGAGTTCTCGTATGCACCGAACGGCCTCCAGCACGGCATCGCGCTGACGCGGTCGCGCCAACGCGTCCATTTCCTGGTCGACGACACTCTGTACGCCCATGCTGATGCGCGTCACGCCTGCGCTTCTATAGCTGCGCAGGCGTGACGCGCATCAGCATGGGCGTACAG
>CXWL01017176.1_pt1 | contig 14903 bp, 12 predicted proteins | sample 590931 | NCBI WGS metagenome assembly CXWL01 (sample SAMEA3498368, study PRJEB10139) | groundwater metagenome | biome: water well; material: biofilm material | place: Germany | collected 2015-04-27 | reverse complement strand
GATCAACTCGTGCAACAACACGTCGTCAAGCCCGGCCGGGTCGAGTTCGACCAGCTCGCCGACACCCTCGCGCAGCAAGACACCGGGCCCCGCCGACCCCGCCGACCCCGCCGACCCCGCCGATCCAACCGTCTCGCCTGCCATCACCCCATCCTCGCAAAAGGGTGTGACAGGGTTGCGCTGCGCTCACGTCGCCGTGGTCCTCGTGTCGAAAAGAGACATCGCGCCGCATCGCGACCTGGCCTCGGCGACGTCGACCTGAAAGCTGGCGTTCGTCGATCACCCATATGCGTAGTGGGTTCGCGATGAACCCTTGCCCGTTGGGCGACGTACCCACCATGCCGACCTTTTCCGCCCGCAGCGCCGCTCCGGTGATTGGGTCGGCCGGCCAGCTGAGCTCGATCTCGACTCGCCGGCTCTCGCTCAGGGCAGCCGAGAAGTAGCGGGGACAGTTCTGGTCGTCGGGCTTGCGGTGCCAACTCGCGGGAACACGCATCGTCGTACCTCCGAGCCGTTGACGGCGAGCCCACGTCTCGGGCCACAGCACTCAGCTCAGACGTCGGCGGCGAAGAGGCAGAACGGGTGCCCGGCCGGGTCGAGCATCACCCGGACACCCTCTTGCGGCTGATGCGCGGCGAGCGTTGCACCGACTTCGAGCGCCCACTCGACGCCGACTTCGAGGTTCTCGACGGCGATGTCGAGGTGCATCATCATCTGCTGCTCGCCGGCGACGGGCGGCCAGGTCGGCGGCATGTAGTGCTGCTCCCACTGGAACTCGATCTTGAGGTCCCCGGCCGGCGACCTGAGCTTCGCCCACCCGTCCTCGGGCGGATAGCCAGGCCGCGGACCCTCGCACTCGACCATCGTCCACCCCAGCATGCGTTCGTAGAACCTTGCCAGCCCGACAGGATCAGCCGCGTCGAGAACGGGCCCAGTGATTGCCATGCGTGGTCTCATCGCCGGCGTCCTCCTCGAGTGCTCCGGTCCATCTTCGTCCTCGTCCACCCGACCCGACAAGGGGCTCGACGGCGCCACTTGCACAGGTCACCGGGTCAACGCGACGCCGTGATCACAACAGGTCGTCGACGGGCACCGGCAGCGGGATCCGCCAGCTCGGGTAGTCGTTCGTGCCCGGCAGGTTCGGCTGCCGTGTGGCTCCGGCGAGGTCGTCGGTGGTGATGAGCCGCAGCCGCGCCGGCGACTGCAGCAGCGCTTCGTGGGCGGCGGCGACGGCCTCATCGGCAGTGGTCGCGAGGGGGGCCACGGCCGCCAGGCGAACTCGTTCCGGGTCTGACCCCGGCCGCGCGAAAGTCCCGGCGATGGTGGGCAGGTCGTGGGTGGAGATGGTGGCCAACGTCTCGGCCGGCCATTGCGATGGTGGTGTGCTCTCGAACCAGAGCACCTTGGTGCCGATGATGTTCCGCTCGGCCAGCATCGTGCGCACGTCGGGCTCCACCGTGCCGAGGTCCTCACCGATCACGAACGCCCCAGCCCGTGTTGCCTCCAGGCAGACGATCGCGAGCAGTTCCTCGGCAGGGAACCTCACGTAGGCGCCGTCGCTCGGCTGGCCGTCGACGGGAATCCAGAACTGGCGGAACAACCCCATCACGTGATCGATGCGCAGTCCCGCCATTCCTCGGAACGCCGACCGGAGCGTGTCGATGAACGGCGCGTAGCGTGCGGCCCGCAGCCGCCAGGGAACGAACGGCGGGATGCCCCAGTTCTGGCCGGCGGCGTTGAACGGATCAGGTGGTGCCCCGATGCGGATGCCATCGGCAAGATCGGCGCGGAACTCGTGGGCGTCGGCGCCGTGCGGCGCGAAGCCCACTGCGAGATCGCCGATCAGGGCGATGCCGGTCTGGGCCACTGCTTCGACCTGATTGTCGATCTCTTCCTGCAGCCACTGGTGGAACCGGGCGCGGTGAAGGAGCTCGGGGTCGCTCGCCGGATCGGGCAAGGGGTCGGGCCAGCGTGCGGGATCGTCGCGCAGCACGTCGCACAACGCGTTCCAGGTGGCGATCGACCCAGGCTCCGGCGGTGACTCGACGGCATCGAAGGCTGCCTCCAGCACCGATCGCTTGGCGATCCAGACGTCGTCGTAGTCGATCAACCGGTCGGCCGCGCCGCGGAGGTGCGCCGGCGGAGCAACACCGAGGCCGAGCAGCACCGGGTTCCGGGCCCGTCGCGAACTGGGGTAGTAGGGGCTCGGCTCCTGGGGCAACGTCGGCGCCGGTTGGTGCAGCGGGCTCATCAGCAAGGCGCTGGCACCGACCTCGACCATCCGCTGCGCCAGCCGGCGAAGGTCGTGGAGGTCGCCGACCCCCCACGATCGATCGCTCCACAGCGCGTAGACCTGGGCGGCGACACCCCACCCGGCAGGAGCAGTCGGGCACGCCCGCGGGTGCACGACGAGTCGCGTGACCGGGCCTCCGTCGACGGGTACGAGATCGTGGTAGCCGATCGGCAAGTCGGATGGCAGGCGATCGATCGCGGCCAGCGATGCCCCGGACTCGAAGTGCAGCTCACACGGGTTCCAGAGACCGTGCTCGGTACCCTCGACCACGAACCACAGGGGCGACGTCTCACCGATGTCGCCCATCGCCGAGCGCAACCGCGCTCTCGTGGCTGCCGACGTCGGATGCCAGGTGCCGTCGAGATCGTGATACCCGTCGGTGACCCCCCATTCGTCGTGCACGTCGCCATTGTGTCGCCTCGGCCCGTGGAAGAGAGTCACCGGCCAGGGGCGGGGAACCTTCCTACACTCACCGCCGTGGGCAAGCGGTTGATCGAACGTCGTCTGCGGCAGACCTCGGCTCGTCTGCGCACCCTGCGCGAGGAGTTGCGAGTCATCGACGACCAGCTCGCTCACCTGGCCGACGACGCCGGCGATCTCCAGATCCGCGCCATGGTGGCCGACTCACCGGGCGCCGGAGCGGACTATCGCCGGGCCCAGGAGCACGCCGACGCCATGTCGGCTCACCGCGAGCACGTGCTCGCCACCATCGCCGAGCTGGAGCGGCGCCAGGACCGACTCCTCGACGCGATGCCCGAGCGCTGACACCGTCGGTCGTCTCGCGCCGAACCACGTCGCCGCGTGCTTGAATGGCGCCGGGCCAAAACGTGAAAGGACACCATCCGTGACCATCCGCGTGGTGATCGCAGAGGACGAAGCAATCATTCGTCTCGATCTCAAGGAGTCCTTGGAAGAGGAGGGGTACGAGGTCGTCGGCGAAGCAGGCCGCGGCGACCACGCGATCGAGCTCGTTCGCACGCTGCGTCCCGACCTCGTCATCCTCGACATCAAGATGCCGGTCGTCGACGGGCTCACCGCAGCACGAACGATCGCCAACGAACGCATCTGTGGCGTGCTGATGCTCACCGCTTTCAGCCAGCGCGAGATCATCGAAGAGGCGCGCGACGCGGGTGCGCTCGCATATCTCGTGAAGCCGTTCCAGAAGAACGACCTCATCCCGGCGATCGAGGTTGCGATCGGCCGGTTCCGCGAGCTGCAGAGCCTCGATGGCGAGGTCGACGCGCTCGGCGAACAGTTGGAGTCGCGCAAGATCATCGACCGCGCCAAGGGTGTGCTGATCGACGAGTGCGGGTTCCGCGAGCAGGAGGCGTTCACGTTCATCCAGCGCAGCGCGATGAGCGAACGGTGTCGCATGCGTGATGTCGCCGAACGCATCGTCGCCGGCACTCTGCGGCCCTGAGCGCGCCCACATGAAACTGCTGTTGCTCGATGGCAACTCGCTCACGTATCGAGCGTTCTTCGCGTTGCCCACCGACATGGCCACTGCGAGCGGTCAGGTCACCAATGCCGTCTTCGGTTTCACATCGATGCTCATCAACCTGCTGAAGGACCACCGGCCGGACGGCATCCTCGTGGCGTTCGATCGTCCGGAACCCACCTTCCGGCACGAGATGAACGTGGAGTACAAAGCCCAGCGTGAGGCCGCGCCCGACATCTTGCGGCAACAGATGGGGCTGGTGCGCCAGGTGTTGGAGGCGCTGCGGATCAGTGCGGTCGACCTGTCCGGATGGGAGGCCGACGACATCATTGCCACGATCAGCGAGCGGGCCAGGAACGAGGCTCACGACGTCGTCATCGTCACCGGCGATCGCGACTGCTACCAGCTCGTCGAGGATCCGCACATCAAGGTGCTGTACAACCGTCGCGGGGTGAGCGACTACGCCTTCTACGACGAAGCCGGCATCGCCGAGCGAACCGGCGTCACACCTGCGCAATACGTCGACTACGCCGCGCTGCGCGGCGACCCGAGCGACAACCTGCCCGGCGTCCCGGGGGTTGGGGAGAAGACCGCCGCGAAGCTCATCAACGCCTACGGGGGTCTCGATGGCATCTTCGCCAACGTCGATCAGCAGACCCCCAAGCTGCGCGAGTCACTGGTCGCCAACGAAGCGCGGGCCAGGTCGAACAAGGAGCTGATGGTGCTCCGCCGCGACGCGCCGATCGATGTCGATCTGAGTGCGCTCACCGTCGATCCCGACCAGGCCGAGGTGCGCCGCTTGTTCGACTTCCTCGAGTTCAAGTCGCTCCACGACCGCCTCTACGAAGCTCTCGGTGCCGCCGGTTCGGCTCCGGCCACGACGGCCGGCGAAGTGCTGCACGCCGAGATCAACGAGGCCATCGATGCGGCCGTTGCGGTCGCCGCGATGGACGGGCTCGATCGGCTGGACGTGGCGGTGTCGTGGGCGGCCGAGCCTGGCCGAAGCGCGGTCGATGGACTGGCCGTAGTGCTCGACTTCGCCGCGGCCGAGGTGTTGTGGATCCCGTCGACGCTCGTCGGCGACCCGACTGTGCTCGCGGCACTTGCTCGCCACCCGCGCCTGCGTGGTCATCACGTCAAGGCGCTGATGCGGTCGTCACTCGCGGCCGGAGCACCGATCACCGGCCTCGCGCTCGACACGGCGATCGCCGCGTATCTCATCGATCCGGCCGAGACCCGCTACTCCGTGGCCGACCTCGTCGAGAAGTACACGCCGTTCCAGCTCGGCGGCATCGACGGTGCCGCGGCCGGCCAGCTCGACTTCGGCGATCGCGGCGACGGACGGGTGGAGGTCGGCGCCGAGGCGCTCGCCATCGGACACCTCGCCGACGCTCTCGAGTCGGCGCTGGCCAAGCAGGGGATGGACGAGCTGTACCGCACCATCGAGAACCCGCTCGTCGAGGTGCTGGCCAAGATGGAACACGTCGGCATCGCCGTCGACGTCGGTGAGCTGCGGCAGCTGAACGAGCGGCTCACCGCCGACGTCGAGAGGCTGTCGGCCGAGCTGCAAGCCGTGGTCGGCCGGCCGTTCAACCTCAACTCGCCGGTGCAACTGCGCGACATCCTCTACACCGAGCACGGCCTCGCACCACAGAAGAAGACCAAGACCGGATTCTCCACCGACGCGGCGACCCTCGAGAAGCTCCGCGGCGAGTGGCCCGAGTTCATCGAGCCTCTGCTGCAGTACCGCGAAGTCGAGAAGCTGCGCAGCACTTACGGAACCGGGCTGCTGCAAGAGGTTGCACCCGATGGCCGCATCCACGCCACCTTCAACCAGACCGTGGCACGAACGGGTCGCCTAAGCAGCGACCAGCCCAACCTGCACAACATCCCCGTGCGCAGCGACGAAGGCCGGTTGTTCCGCAAGGCGTTCGTTCCGGCGCCAGGCAACAAGTTGCTCGTCGCCGACTACAACCAGATCGAGTTGCGCTGCATCGCCCACCTCGCTGGAGACCCCGGTCTCATCGAAGCCTTCGAGAGCGGACGCGACATCCACAACGCCACGGCCGCGAAGGTGTTCGCGGTCGACCCCGCCGCGGTCACGGTGGAACAGCGATCGAAGGCCAAGATGGTCAGCTACGGGCTCGCCTACGGAATGGAGGCCTACGGTCTCGGTCAGCGGCTGGGCATCGCTACCGAGGAGGCCTCGGTGATCCTCGACGCGTACTTCGAGGCGTTCCCGAACGTGAAGGCCTACATGGAACGCACGGTGGTCGAGGCCCGGATGCGCGGTTACACGGAGACGTTGTTCGGGCGCCGTCGCCCGATCCCCGAGCTCTCCAACTCGAACTTCCGAATCCGCCAGGCCGGCGAACGGCAGGCCATGAACGCCGGCATCCAGGGCCTGGCCGCCGACATCTTCAAGGTGGCGTTGGTCCGCATCGACGAGGCGCTGGTCGAGCGCGCCGTGGCGTCGCGCATCGTGCTGCAGGTGCACGACGAGGTGCTGGTCGAGGTGCCAGACCACGAACGCGAGGTCGTCGGACCGCTGGTCATCGGCATCATGCGCCACGCGGCCGCGCTGGATGTGCCGCTCGAGGTGAACGTCGCCTGGGGTGCCAACTGGGCCGACGCCAAGACCTGACCACCGATGCCCACCCATGCCCGACCAACTCGACCGCCCGACCCGCCCGCCGATTCCCAACTTTGTCGGTCTCAACAGGTCCAGCATGTCGAGACCGACAAAGTTGGGGATGTGAGCGGGAATCAGCACTGGTTCGAGCCGATTGCCGAGCACCTCGGGGCCGCCTACCTTCGGTACTCGTTCACCAAGGGAACGCGCCAGGAGATCGATCATCTCGTCGCCGCGCTCCACCTCCGACCCGGGCAGCGGGTGCTCGACGTGGGGTGCGGCCCGGGGCGCCATAGTCACGAGCTCGCCCGCCGCGGTCTGCTGGTGCACGGAGTCGACATCTCGGAGCGGTTCATCGACCTCGCCCGCCACGGTTCTCCGGATGGCGCCCCGGATGGCGCCCCCGATGGCGTGACGTTCGAACGCCTCGATGCCCGTCTGCTCCCCTTCGACCAGGAGTTCGACGCCGTGATCTGCCTCTGCCAGGGTGCGTTCGGACTGATGACCGCGAACGGCGACGACGAAGCCGTGCTGGCCGGCATGGCCCGCGCCCTTCGGCCAGGGGGACGGTTGGCGCTGAGCGCGTTCAACGCCTACTTCGCGGTGAAGTACCACGAGGAGGCAACGTTCGATGCCGCTACCGGCGTGAGCCATGAGCGCACAGTGGTGCGCGACGAAGCCGGCGTCGGCCGTGAGGTCGATCTCTGGACTGGTTGCTACACCCCACGCGAGCTGCGGGTGCTGCTGCGCCTGCAAGGTCTCACGGTGGACAGCATCAGCAGCGTCGATCCAGGCGCATACGGCACAGCCGATCCGTCGGTCGAGTCGGCTGAGCTGCTGGTGCTGGCCACACGCCGGTGACGGGCCGGTGACGGGCACTTCCCATTGGTGTCGTGTTCATCTCTCGGCCAGTACCAGGAAGCGAGCGACCTGGTATCCTTGATGAGTCCTGTTTTCTTGCAGACGTCCACCACCCATTTCCCGAAAGCACCATTCCCCTTGTCCGATACCTCAACCACCTCGACCGCCGCTCCGACCACCCAGGCAACCATGGGCTCGTTCGACGCCGAGGGCAACTACACCCCCCGCCAGATCACCGCTGACGACCTCGGAATGTCCTTCGCTGATGCGATCGACGGCACCATGGTCGAAGTCGAAGACGGCCAGCTCGTGAACGGCACCGTCGTCAAGATCGATCGCGACGAGGTGCTGCTCGACATCGGCTACAAGAGCGAGGGAGTCATCCTCGCCCGTGAGCTGAGCATCCGCAACGACGTGAACCCCCACGAGATCGTCAGCCTCGGCGAGCAGATCGAGGCGCTGGTCCTCACCAAGGAGGACAAGGAAGGCCGCCTGCTCCTGTCGAAGAAGCGGGCGCAGTACGAGCGTGCATGGGGAACCATCGAGAAGGTCAAGGAAGCCGATGGAATGGTCGAGGGTCCGGTCATCGAAGTGGTGAAGGGCGGTCTCATCGTCGACATCGGCCTGCGCGGCTTCCTGCCCGCATCGCTCGTCGAGCTGCGTCGGGTCCGCGATCTCGCCCCGTACGTCGGCAAGACGGTGCAGGCCAAGATCATCGAGCTCGACAAGAACCGCAACAACGTGGTGCTCAGCCGGCGTGCGTATCTCGAGGAGACGCAGAAGGAGAGCCGCGACAGCTTCCTCACCAACCTCAAGCCGGGCGAGCTCCGCGAGGGTGTGGTGTCGAGCGTCGTGTCGTTCGGTGCGTTCGTCGACCTCGGCGGCATGGACGGTCTCATCCACGTCAGCGAGCTGTCGTGGAAGCACGTCGACCATCCTGGAGCCGTCGTTGCGGTCGGCGATCCTGTCACCGTTCAGGTGCTCGACGTCGACTTCGACCGCGAACGGATCAGCCTGTCGCTGAAGGCCACGCAGCAAGATCCGTGGCAGGAGTTCGCCGGCAGCCATGAAGTGGGCCAGCTCGTGTACGGCCGGGTCACCAAGCTCGTCCAGTTCGGCGGGTTCGTGCAGGTGGGCGATGGCATCGAGGGCCTGGTGCACATCTCCGAGATGAGCGCACACCACGTCGACTCGCCCGAGCAGGTCGTCACCCCCGGCGAGGAGCTGTGGGTGAAGATCATCGATCTCGACCTTGCCCGCCGCCGGATCAGCTTGTCGATCAAGCAGGCCGCTGAGGGTGGCGAGCTGGCCGAGGAGTATCGCCAGCACTTCGAGGTCGACGAGCACGGCAACTGGACCGCCGGTGCCGACGACACCGAGCGCGAGGCTGCCTGGTCCGAGTACTACGGCGAGGGTGGCGAGGGCCACGTGCCGCCGACCGACGGGGTCGAGACCGCGGGCAGCGCCCCGGCCGAGCTGGTTGTAGACGCCCCGGTAGCAGCAGCACCGGTCACCGAAGCACCGGTCACCGAAGCACCGGTCACCGAAGCACCGGTCACCGAAGCGGGTGACCTACCGGCCTGATCCGCCGGGCTCGATCGCCGGCTCGGCCGGCTCAGGTGAGCTTGACGATGCCCATCTTCACTGCGGTCAGCACGGCCTGGGTGCGGTCGCGGGCGTGGAGCTTGTCGTATATGGAAGCGAGGTGGTTCTTCACCGTCTTCTGGCTGATGAACATCCGTTGGGCGACTTCCGATGTGGCGAGGCCGTCGGCGATGAGTTGGAGCAGCTCCTCCTCGCGATGCGACAGGATCGAATCCGGTTCCGTTGCGGTGGTCGCTTCGGCGAGCATCAGCTCTGCCAGCCGCGGCGACAGGATGTGGTCGCCATTGGCGGCGAGTTTCACCGCCATCACCACTTCCTTGACGGTGGAGTCCTTGGTCATGTAGCCAACGGCGCCTGCCTTCATGGCCCGCTCGATGACATCGCGGTCGATGTGCATGGTGAGGATGACGACGCGCTGTCGAGCGTCGGCGGCCATCAGTCGTCGCGTCGCTTCGATGCCGTCGAGCTGTGGCATCGAGACGTCCATCAGCACGACGTCGGGCTTGTTCTCGAGGGCGATGCGAACAGCGTCGTCGCCGTTGCTCGCCTCGGCGATCACCGGGATGCCCTCGGTCTCGAGCGAGCGGCGCAGTCCTTGGCGCAACATGGTGTGGTCGTCGACCAGCATCACCGACGGGGGGCGGCTCACGGAGCGGCCTCGTCGGTCTGGAGCTCGAGCGTGACAATGGTGCCGCCGCCCGCAGCCGGCTCGACGCGCAACGTCGCGTCGATCCGTGCGGCGCGTTCTCTCATTCCGACCATGCCATATCTATCGGTCGGAGGAGACGTGCTGTTGAGCCCGACACCGTCGTCGGTGATCCGGAGGAACACGTGACCACGCGACGTGCTGTACTCGACCAGCGCATAGCTGGCCCGGGCGTGGCGTTCGACGTTGGTGATCGCCTCCAGCGCGATCTGCCAAATCTCCCGCTCGACGGGGCGCGGTGGCCGGAACTCGGTCTCGACCTGGCACCTCGCATCGAGCGTGCCACGTGAACGGACACGGGCGAGGTGGTCGCCGAGCACAGCAGCGAGATCGCGCTCGTCGGTGACGTCGGTGCGCAGATCGTGGAGTGTCTCGCGGATCTCGTTGATCACGCCGGTGAGGTGATCGCGCAGTTCGCCGAGCACCGGACCGACGGGGCTTCCTCTCGCGGCCAGCTCCTGGGCCCGGTCGACTTCGAAACCGAGGAAGGCCAGAGACGAGCCGATGTGGTCGTGCAGGTCGCGGGCGATCCTGGCGCGTTCCTCGTTGGCCGAGGCGGCCCGGATCTGACGGAACAACCGTGCGTTGTCGATGGCGATGCCGAACGCCTCGGCGAGGCCGTGCACGATCTCGCTGTGCTGCTGGGTGAGTGCATCGGGTCGATCGCACTCGATCGCCAGCAGGCCGAGCAGGCTGCCTCGGGCGCGAAGGCCGGAGTACACAGCGCTCGCTGCCTCCAGGCTCAGGCCGCCACCGGGAGGCAGATGTGCGCTGCGGACCGTCCGCGGCGATTCGATCGCCGGGCGAATCGCCGCGGGAAGCGCGGCCATCTGCACCATCGGGGGAGCCACCGAACCGATGTTGCGGAACAGCTCCAGCCGACGATCGGTCTCGTTCAGCAGGTACAGCGCGACGGTGTCGGCCTGCACCAGCGACGACACGCGCTTGAAGGTGGAGTCGACCACCTCGTCGAGATCGAGTGATGCCGGCATGCTCTGGGCAACCCGCTGCAGGGCGAAGAGCAGCGAGTTCGCCTCGGCGAGGCGACTCACCCTCACGTTGGCGGCCTCGCGCTGGCGCGCGGCATCGGCGCTGGCCCGCTGGGACAGCCCGCTCGTGAACACGACGGTTCCGATCAGCGCGGCCCAGAGCACGACGTCGCGGGCGCCAACCGATGGATCGGTCTCGGTGAGGTGCTGCACGGAGACCACCACCACGGTCGACGCGGCGAGCTGGGCGGCGAAGATAGTGCCGGCAGAGAACCCGGCAACCATCGCCGACGGGATGAGGCAAAGTGCCAACGGCGAAAGCCAGCCCCCTGTGAGCATCACGAGCGCGGTGATCAGCGCCTGCTCGAGCACCACCCGAAACCGCACTCGCAGATCGTCGCGGTGGGCGATCGGCCGGACGATGATGAAGATCGTGTAGACCGTCGCCGCGGCCATGGCCGCCCAGAGCTGCCAGTTGTCGGACGTGAACTGATCACGACCCTGCACGGAAGCACCGAGGAGGGCGAGGATCCGGAACGGCCACAACGGTGCCGTGACGGGAGCGGTGTCTGGACGCGCCGCTGCACCCACGGGTCCGGGGGTGGCCGAGCGTGCCGACCCCGACGCGGCGAGCGGCAGATCGTGGGCACGCGGGGCCGAATCGATCTGGTCGTCGTCACCCACCAGCGTGCATAGTAGTGACCGGGCCCGGCCGCGGGTCGTCCAGCGAGGGAGGCGGGTCGTGATTCTGGTGGGGCTGACAGGTGGCATCGGATCGGGCAAGTCGACCGTCAGCGCCGAGCTGGCACGTCGTGGCGCGGTCATCGTCGATGCCGACGCGGTCGCCCGCCAGATGCAGCAACCCGGTTCGCCGCTGCTCGACGAGTTGGCTGAGCGGTTCGGAGCGAACGTGATCGCCGCCGATGGTTCGCTCGATCGCCCCGCACTGGCGGCCATCGCCTTCGCCGATCCCGATGCCTTGGCGGCGCTCAACACGATCGTGCACCCGGCTGTCGGCGCGGAGATGAACCGCCAGGTGCTGGCGCAGCGGGCCACCGACCGGGTGGTCGTGATGGACATCCCGCTGCTCACCGAGAATCCTCGCGAGGGCCTCCAGGCGACGATCGTGATCGATGTCACCGAAGAGCTGCAGGTGCGCCGGCTGGTGGAGCTCCGCGGCTTCGACGAGGCCGATGCCCGAGCCCGAATCGCCCGCCAGGCCTCACGCGAGCAGCGCCTGGCCCGAGCCACGCACGTGATCGACAACAACGGTTCGATCGACGAGCTGCTCGCCCAGGTGGGTCGGCTCTGGAGCGACCTGGTTGCCCTGCCACAGCTCCCAGCCGACTTCGCCATACCCAAACCCAAACCCAAGCCTGCCACCCCAACCTGACCCGAGTCGCCGGCCTCCACCCGAGTCGGACGGGGATGCCCGAGGGCTTCGGCGCACGCCGTTGCGTGGCAGCCTCAATCGGGTGGCGTTGGTTGGACCCGTGGCACGAATCCAACGCTGGATCGAACGTGCGTTCTGCTGGTACCATCGGTGCATGTCCGCGCCCGTGCTCACCGGCGAACCGTTCAAGGTGGTCTCCGATTTCGAGCCTGCCGGCGATCAGCCGGCTGCCGTCGCCAAGCTCACCGAAGGCATCCAGCGCGGCGACAGGTTCCAGACCCTGCTCGGCATCACCGGGTCCGGCAAGAGCGCCACGATCGCCTGGACGATCGAGAACGTGCAGCGGCCCACGCTCATCCTGGCGCCGAACAAGTCGCTCGCCGCACAGATCGCGCAGGAGATGCGTGAGTTCTTCCCCGACAACCGCGTCGAGTACTTCGTCAGCTACTACGACTACTACCAGCCAGAGGCGTACATCCCGTCGAGCGACACCTACATCGAGAAGGACTCGTCGATCAACGACGAGATCGATCGGCTGCGCCACTCAGCCACCGCCGGGTTGCTCACCCGCCGCGACACCATCGTCGTCGCCTCGGTCAGCTGCATCTACGGCATGGGCAACCCCGAGGAGTACCGCGGGCAGCTCCTCGATCTCAGCGTCGGGGTCGACTACGACCAGCGCAGCATCCTGCGCCGGCTCGTCGACCTGCAGTTCGATCGCAACGACCTCACCCTCGGCCGCGGCAAGTTCCGGGTCCGCGGCGACACGATCGAGGTGCACCCGTCGTACGAGGAGACGGTGCTGCGAATCGAGATGTTCGGCGACACCGTCGACCGGGTCACCGTCGTCGATCCGCTCACCGGCGAGCAGTTGAAAGAGCTCAACCGGGTGCAGGTCTTTCCCGCCACGCACTACGTGGCCGGCGACGAGCGCATGCGCAAGGCAGTGGTCGGCATCGAAGCCGAGCTGCAGGAGCGGCTCGCCTGGTTCGACACCAACGGGAAGTTGCTCGAGGCACAACGGTTGCGCATGCGCACGCAGTACGACCTGGAGATGATCCAAGAGGTGGGTTACTGCAACGGCATCGAGAACTACTCGATGCACATCGATGGGCGATCCCACGGTGAGCCGCCGTTCACCTTGCTCGACTACTTCCCCGACGACTTCCTTTTGGTGATCGACGAGAGTCATGTCGCCGTGCCGCAGCTGCACGGTCAGTTCGAGGGCGACCGCAGTCGCAAGGACATGCTCGTCGAGCACGGCTTCCGGCTGCCCAGCGCCCGCGACAACCGACCGCTTCGCTTCGACGAGATCATGGAGCGGATCCACCAGGTGGTGTTCCTGTCGGCAACCCCCGCCGCCTACGAGCTGCGTGTGTCCGAGCAGGTGGTCGAGCAGGTGGTTCGGCCGACCGGACTCGTCGATCCAGAGGTGGTCGTGAAGCCCACGAAGGGTCAGATCGACGATCTCATCGAGAACGTCAACGACCGCGTCGCCCGTGGCCACCGGGTNNCGCGTCCGGTACCTGCACAGCAACATCGACACCATCCAGCGCATCCAGACGCTGCGCGGTCTTCGTCTCGGCGACTTCGACGTGCTGGTCGGCATCAACCTGCTCCGCGAGGGTCTCGACCTCCCAGAGGTGTCACTCGTGTGCATCCTCGATGCCGACAAGGAGGGCTTCCTGCGCAGCGAGACCTCGCTCATCCAGACCATGGGTCGCGCCGCCCGCAACGTCGACGGGCAGGTGATCATGTACGCCGACAAGGTCACTGCCTCGATGCAGCGAGCCATCGACGAGACCCAACGTCGACGTGAGCGTCAGATCGCCTACAACCTCGAGCACGGCATCGATCCGCAGACGATCCGCAAGGCGGTCGGCGACATCTTGTCGATGCTCGGCCTCGATTCCGGTGGCGGCGGCGCTCCGGTGCCCGGTAAGGATCGTCGCCGTCAGCACGAGCGCGACAAGGTGAAGACCGAGTTGAAGAGCCTTCCGCAGCAAGAGCTGGCCCGGCTCATCCAGACGCTCGAAGAGGAGATGCACGAGGCCGCCGCGGAGCTCAAGTTCGAGTACGCAGCCCGCCTCCGCGACGAGGTCAACGAGCTGCGTCGCGAGCTGCGCGACGCCGGCTGATCACCGGCTGATCACCAACTGCTGACCAGAGGAGCCTCGAGCACGGTCGCCAGTGAGCTCGCCGGTTGCGGCACCGCGAAGAAGTAGCCCTGCCCGAAGTTGCATCCGAGCTGGATCAACTTGTCGCACTGCACCTGCGTCTCCACCCCTTCGGCGATCACTTCGATCCCGTACTCGGCGGCCCGGGCCAGCACCGCCAGCACCTCACTTCCGGTGGGGTCGTTGGCCGAGAGCTGTTGGACGAACCGGCGGTCGAGCTTGGCCCCTGAGATCGCGATGCCACTGAGCCGTTCGAGGGTGCGGAAGCTCGATGGGACGTCGTCGATGAGGAGCTTCACGCCGAGGTCGATCACGTTGCGGAGCTCTTCCAACGCCGCGTCGGACAGGTCGTAGGCCACACGCTCGTTGAGCTCGATGCTCAGCGAATCGGGCTCCGTGGCGAACTCGACCAGCCGAGTGTTGATCAGTTCGGCGAGCCCGTGTTCGGGGATGCCGGCCAACTCGAAGTTGATCGCCGCGCTCAGGTCGGGCATGCGATGACGATGGTCGGACAAGAAGTGGAGGGTCGACTCGAGCATCCGATCGAACAGGGCCAGCATCGTGTTTCCACTGGTGAAGGCGGAGAGGAAGGTCTCGGGGCCGAGGACCCCGTCGGGTGTCTGCATGCGCGCCAGCGCCTCGATGGCGACCACCTCACCGGTGCGAAGCGCGACGATCGGCTGGAAGTAGGCGACGATTCGCCCCTCTGCCGGATCGTCGCCGAGGCCGATCATCGCATCGGCCGATGTCGGCGCCTTCGGCATCTTCGCCTCCGCCTCGGAGATCAGCATCAGAGACATCGCCACCGC